>LSQX01160920.1_pt1 | contig 16735 bp, 9 predicted proteins | sample 654561 | NCBI WGS metagenome assembly LSQX01 (sample SAMN04489861, study PRJNA283612) | anaerobic digester metagenome | isolation source: 4 biogas reactors fed with cattle manure at either 37C or 55C with and... | place: Denmark: Kongens Lyngby | collected 2014
ACCTGTGCTGGCGCGCTTCTGCAGATGCTTCCCCGGATCTCGACGACAGCGGACTTGCCGAGGTCGAGGGCGCTAGAACCGCCTGCCGCCCACTCCCCATGCTTCCGCTGTGTCCCCTTTCGCTAGCCGATTCGCCGGGCGTTGCCCTTCAAGATTGACAAGGGCGCCGCACCACCTTAAAGTAGCCCTGCAATTGAACGTGAGGTGAAGCATGCCAAGTACAGCCGAGATTATACACGAGGCGGTATCGCTCCCGGTTGAGGAGCGAACGGTTGTCGTTGACTCTCTGCTCCGGTCTCTCAATCCCCCGGATTCCGAGATCGACCGGAAATGGGCAGCGGTCGCCAAACGGCGGCTTGAAGATCTCCGTTCCGGGCGTGTCAAGCCGGTCCCCGGAGAAGAGGTTGTCGCCAAAATACGCCGGCGATTCGCCGTATGACCGTCAACTTCCATCCTGAAGCGGATGAGGAGTTCGGCTGTGAATTCGGAGTCCCCTGCGCGGCCCTCTCAAGGGTGATCTGCGACTTTGGGCATGTGATCTGCGACTTTGGGCATGTAAGAAGAGGAAACATCTATGGCAAACCGCAAAGAGAAGACATTCGCAGACTACCGACCTGACGGACATCTGTGGATCACGCTTTCGACGGGTGAATACTACCCTGACATCCTGCCCCTTGCGTGTGAACTCTACAAGCCTGTTCTCGTCACTTTCGGCCAACTCCTCAAGTCGGCACACTCATCTACGGATCTCTTCAAGGCTATCGCCGAAACGAAACCTCAGTGGATGCGGATTCAGCTTTGCCGTGTATTCCGCAAATACGTAAGCCCCGACACTCCCGTCGAAATGCTGAAGAAGAAGAGTGCGGCCAAGACGATCTGTGATCGGTTTGGGAAGGGATTCCGGACTGTGACCGAGGTGCAGCAGCGCTTTCACGAACGTCCTATGCCAGACGAGACGCTCTGCGCAATCCTATGGGAATACAAGGACAGAGGGCAGAAAGGATACGACCTGACCGAGCGGCTCTTCACCATTGTCAGGGAGAGATTCCCCAAATTGGAAATTACCGGACCCGAGCGTGCAGGCAAAGATATCCTGCTCGGCGAGTTGTTTGAGGGCTATCCCAAGCCTGACAGGCCGGTCGATTTCGTTTTGAAACACAAGGGGCAACCTGTAGCCATAGGACTTGCACGATACGACTCTGATCGTGGAGGTGCGCAGGAGGACGACAGAACCGGACAATACCGGGACTGCGCAAACGAGATCCTTGGCTACGCCAAGAAGCATGGTCTTTCCCTCAAGGTGATTTTTCTCAACGATGGCCCCGGACTTCTTCTCGGCTCAATGTGGCGCGACTACGCTGACATTGAGACAACCCATCCTGGCTTGATAAAGGTAGTGACGCTAAGAATGATCCCGGAGCGCATCACGATGAAGTGGCTCAAGTCGAAGTAGGTAGCGAAGATGGCAACAGGTGTTCCAAGTAGGAATGGCAACGGCAACGGGGGTGCCCTTGAGTTAACTTATCCGGGCAAGGCGGCGCGAGCACAGATTTTGGCCGAACCGGCCCGCGCGAGTTTCCAGGCTGTTCACGAGCTCCATTCCCGAAATCGTTTGTATTGCGGTGATAACCTTGCCGTATTGAAGACATTGTACAACGACCCCGCGGTCCGCGGGAAAGTCACGCTTGTCTACATTGATCCACCGTTTGCCACGAGCGGTACGTTTCTCTCACGCAAACAGATGAGGGCCTATGACGATGACTTGTGCGGGGCTGAGTATGTAGAAAGCCTAAGGCAGCGCCTCGTGATGTTAAGCGAACTCCTTTCGGCTTCAGGTTCAATATACCTGCATCTGGATGAGACAATGGTCTTCCACATGAAACTCATCATGGACGAGGTTTTTGGAGCTTCGAATTATCGCAACATGATTGTAAGGAAGAAGTGCAATCCAAAGAACTACACCAGAAAGGCATATGGCAACATTGCCGACTTTATTCTGTTCTACACCAAGACAGACCGATACACATGGAATCGTCCCGTTGAACCACTCACCGAACAGAACTTAAAAGAATACCGCCACGTGGAGCCTGAGACGGGCCGACGTTTCATGAAGGTTCCTGTCCATGCTCCGGGGAAACGCAACGGAGCGACAGGTGGACCTTGGCGCGGCAAACTCCCTCCACCCGGCAAGCATTGGCAGTACACGCCCGAGACCCTTGATGAGATGGATGCGCGTGGCGAGATAGTCTGGTCGAACAGCGGAAATCCCAGACGGAAAGTATATCTTGATACGCATCCGGGAGTTGGCGTTCAGGATATTTGGCTCGAGTTCAAAGACGCGCACAATCAGAATATCAAGATCACAGGGTATCCAACAGAGAAGAACCCCGAACTGCTTCGACGCATCATAGAAGCGTCTTCTAACCCTGGTGATTTGGTTCTCGACTGCTATGCGGGCTCGGGCACAACGATGGCCGTTGCTGATCAGCTACAGCGCCACTGGATTGGTATAGACCGGAGCCCTGTGGCGATCGCCACGATTCTTGAGCGGTTTGAGCGCGGGTTGAGTCCCATGGGGGATTACGTTTCGGAACCGCCCAAGCCCTGCAAGCCAGATGTGCAGCTCTCCTTGTTCGACTCCCTCGACGACCATTTCACTACACCAGCGCCACAAGATTATTCCGAACATTCGCCAATCACCGATTTCTCAATCTACGTTGAAATCGGCGCGCAACCAGAGCTGTTGAAAGCCGTTGATGAATGGACACAAAGTCACAACAGCAAGCGGCTCGAGGAGTGCGAAATGGCCGTTTCAGAAGGAAGCAGTCTGGCTGATGCGTGCTACAGGCTCCATTGTGAAGACAAGCGGCTCGCTAAAATAATCGACGCCATAGGCCCGTGTAACCTGAAGCCTCATGCTCCCGATTTCGATTTCCTTGTTGACGCAATCATTGGCCAACAACTATCCAAGCAGGCCGCCGATACAATCACAGCCCGGTTGAGAGGACTGTTCCGAGACCGCAGGCCAACAGCGAAAGCCTTTCTCAATATCCCGAAGAATGATGTTCTGTCGATTGGGGTGTCTGGGCGGAAGTATGACTACATTCGTGATCTTGCTCAGCGAATACAGAGTCGGCAGTTGTGCCTGAAGGCACTTCCAGGCATGACGGATAACGAGATCCGCGAGAAGCTGACAGAGGTATGCGGCATAGGGGATTGGACCGTTGACATGTTTCTCCTTTTCGGGCTCGGCAGGCTGGATGTCTTTCCGATCAACGATTTGGCATTGCGGAAAGCCATGAGTGCGGTGTATGGTGTTGAAGTCAATGATCGAGACGCATTGCTACGCATAGCCGACCGTTGGATTCCCTATCGCAGTGTCGGGTCATGGTACATGTACAGAAACGCAAATGCACAACAAGACAAATCCAGTGTGCGCGGTAAACCGCGCCGCTGACCCTTGTCGTTGGGCAAGCATGTCTCCTTCGGAGTTGATTCACTTGTAATTACGGGCAGCGTGACAACTGCCATCGTCACCGTCCTCGCCCCTGACCAATCCCGCCTGTTTTATCAGGACCTCATGAACGCAGGAATGTGTTTGCGGGGATAGAATGTTGGTGCATCAGAGGTTTGCGAGTTGACGCGCATCATGGGGCTAATGCTACGGGAGGGACGAGCGTCTGCTCGTCCGCGCGTTTACCCCCCGCCTGTACCGTCAGCCATACACGGGCGGAGCAAGGATAAGCTGGCGGTACAGCCGCTGAAGGGTAGGGCGAGCCGTCCCCGTCACGCCACTGCGTGGCGTGACCGGCGAGCCGCACGCTGGCATGTACCGCCAATCCAGCCAGCACCACCCGCAAAAGGCTCAAGGTACATCACGGCCGGCATGGACGCTCCATCCGCCTTCCGCCCGCACACCATGCTCCCGCCGTGCCACCATGGCACTGGCAAGTTGCCGATACAACAATCAAAAGGTTTGACTGGCAGGTGAAGGAATCTGTAAATTGAAACTGGTTGATGCGGATTGTCACCCGCATACTTAATAAAATTCTGTGAGCGAAAGGAAGAGATACCACCATGACTGTTTGGGCCTTTAACGCGGCCGACGATCAAAGCACTCGCGACCTATTGATGGACTCCCTCAAAAACGGAAGATCACGCTTCGGCTGGTCGCAGGATGACAAGCACAATTTGCTGATCCCTGACAACTGGACGGTCTGGCACTCAAAACAGAGGTTTCTGCTTCAGATCGAGTCAGGCGATTGGATCGTCCATATCAACACACCGACATGGGGCCGGTGTATCGCAGCACAGACGACGGGTAAATATGATTTCGATGAAGGTCTCAAATGCGACTGGGGTGTTGATTTTAGACACTGCATCCCGGTTGACACTTCGTCACTCCTTGAGTTTGACCGTTGTGACCCCAACATTCTCCCAACGGTGAATCTTCGCCCTCGTCAACGATATCACCGAATCTATGCGGCAGAAGACTTCATCAAGTCGATTGAGAATCTCAAGGACAACAAGATTTCTTTGCCAGACGGACAGTCTTCGGGGGAGTTCCACCTCATAGAAAGGGCTGAGAGATTTCTGGGTGAGATTTCCGCACTGATTCAAGAGATGAATAGGGGCAAGAATCTTGAACGGTTTCTTGCCAAGGTGTTTCGTCGGATTCCGAGTGTGATTGACGTTCGAGAGAATGGGTTTGGTTGGGGCACCGATTTCGGAGCGGATCTGATCGTTACGACCAGAACCTCAATTGAAATGCTGGACTTCGAGAATACCGTTGTTGTGCAAGTGAAGTCTTACTCGGATAGTATCTACGACCTCAATGCTGTTGATCAGATCAAGACAGCCATCGAGAAATATTCGGCCACCGCGGGAATGATTGTGACAACTGCCGTGAAAACCGATCAGCTGGAAATGAAGATATCAGAGGTTTCAAACACCTTGGGGGTTCCGATTGATTTGTTGTCAGGCGATGATTTGGCTCGTTTCGTCTTGAGGAATGCCCCTGACATGCTGTTCAGGCTAGAAAGGAATCGTTAACAAGCCGAGCTACGNNACGGTGGAATTGAGAACGTCCCGCCGGGGATTCTACTTCGCCAAGGCTACGTAGGACAGGTGGCGGTCTCCAGCGTTCCGGCCTCTTCGTTCACTTCAGATGCGCCTTGGAGCCCGCGGTCTCCGCGGTATACTGGGGAGCGCATGGGGTGGCGAACGCTACCGGCGGTATGGAACTTGCTGGTGGGGAGGCGTGGTTGATCATACGACCAAGTCGTATGATCGGAGAGGATAAAAGGGGGCGTGGCGGAGACGGTGCTGTTGGGTAATCGGGGAGGGTAAAGGGGGCGGTGGCCCGACTGGCCCGATACACCCCGCCCGCACCCTTATCAGCTTTCGACAAAGCGTAGGGACGAAGTGCGGGGACTAAGCGTATCCGACAAAGCGTGGAGACAAGGTGTGGGAGACAAAGCGTGGGGATAAGGTGTGGAGACAAGGTGTGGAGACAAGGTGTGGAGACAAGGTGTGGAGACAAGGTGTAAGCGCGGAGCGCACACTTAAACTTAAACGGCACACTTAAACCACCCGCTTACTCCATTTTCGCATGCATTCGCGGCTCCCCTTTCGCGCTTTTCGCGTTTTTCGCGGTTAAAAAATCACCATCCATTCGCATCCATTCGCGTGCATTCGCGGTTCCGTTTCCCCGCGCCTCTGTGCCGCCGTGCCTCCGTGAGAGACCGCCATCCGCTTTCGACGAAGGCGACAAAGTGGCGTTTCTGATCTAATCCAACCGCCTACTGCCGCCTCCGCTTGTCCGCCCCATAGTGTGCCTGCCCTTCCCGCAACAGGTTAATGCAATGCTCGTTGAGGCTTTCACCGTGGCGGAGGGCGCCAATGGCAAGTTCCTTGTGCAGTTCCTTCCCAACCCGCAGAACGAACTTGCCGGAATACTCCTTCCCGGCGGTTGGCTCGGGAAGCGGAACCCCGTCCCGCTCGCAAATCTCGATCCATTCCTCGACAGCCCGGCAGAGTTCCCGGTAGACCCCGGTCTCCTCGTCGCCATGGACGCCCCCCAGCATCAGCCCGGGGCACGTTCCGACGTAGCACTGGTCTTCTTCCGACCATTCGACAATCTTGAGATATCGATCACTGGCTTTCATTCGGTCACCTCGCGGAGTGCCTGCTGGACATCGCGTTCCTGGTATCGTTTGGCATCCTGTGAAGGGTTGCCGCTGAGCGTGATCCTGATTCCACTGGGATGCATGAAGTTCCGATGGCTGCCCTTGCCGCCACGATCAACAAACCCGGCGTTCGTCAGGTCGCGGATCAGCTCGCGTATCTTTCTGGGCATGGCAGAATAGTACCAAAGTGGTACTATGCGAGTCAACGCATAAGGTGCAAGCGCGGAGCGCACACTTAAATTCACTCTTAAACGACACGCTTCATCCACCCGCTTACTCCATTTTCGCGTGCATTCGCGGCTCCCCTTTCGCGCTTTTCGCGTTTTTCGCGGTTAAAAAATCACCATCCATTCGCATTCGCGGTTCCGTTTCCCCGCGCCTCTGTGCCGCCGTGCCTCCGTGAGAGACCGCCATCCGCTTTCGACGAAGGCGACAAAGTTTCCGACAAAGCGACAAAGTGGCGTCTCTGACCTATTCCCACTGCCTACTGCCACTGCCTACTGCTACTACCGCCGGCCACGGCTTGCCGGGGCCGCGCCGGGCCGCGCCGGGTCGTTTTCTTTTTGCACCACCGGGTGATTGTGGTATATTGACATGTCAACACCGACAGGACTGTTTTTATGCGTGTATTCCGTTTAATTTACAAGAATCTACCGTTCATCCTGTTCGCAGCCCTGCTGGCAGGCTGCGCGACGCCTATCACGGTGACCTCCTCCCCCGAGGGGGCGGCGGTCTATTGCCGTGGCAGCGGACGTCCGTCCTACCGCTGGAAGTACCGTGGCAACGCACCGGTCACCTTCAAGGTTTATTACAACGCCGTCCAGACGTTTGTCCAGTGGCCGGGGCCCGAGGGGATCCGCAGCGAGGTGCGGTACGACAATCTGGTTTTCGAGGACGGGGTGAAACTCCACTTCGTGCGGCCGAAGTAGGCGATTGACCGCGCCCCGCGCGTTGCCGGCCGCGTACCACCCGTGCCGTTGCGCGGCACCGGAAACATCCGGCTGACAGAGGATAGACATGGCAACCACGAGCAACAAACCTTCCGCACCACGCCCCTCGGCCTATGCGGCTGCCGGAGTGAACATCGACTCGAAGATGGCGGGCATCCAGTCCATCAAGCAGATGGTCGCCGCCACGGCCACGGCCGGCTCGGTGGGCGGCATCGGCAACTTCGGCGGGCTCTTCGCCTCGCCGGGCAAGGATCACCTGCTGGTTGCCAGCACCGATGGCGTGGGGACCAAGCTCAAGGTGGCCGTAATGGCCGGCCGCCACGACACCGTCGGACAGGATCTGGTGAACCACTGCGTCAACGACATCCTCGTGCAGGGGGCCGAGCCGCTCTTTTTCCTGGATTATCTGGGGGCCTCGCGGTTCGACGACAAGGTCTTCCACGAGGTTGTCTCGGGCCTCTGCAAGGCGTGCCGCGAGAACGGATGCGCCCTGCTGGGGGGCGAGACGGCGGAACTGCCGGGGCTCTATCCGGCCGGCGAGTACGACCTCGTCGGCACGATCGTCGGCGCCGTGCCGCGCAGCAAGGTGATCACCGGCGAGAATATCCGCCCCGGCGACGTGCTGATCGGGCTGGCCTCGGGCGGGCTCCAGACCAACGGCTACTCGCTGGCGCGCAAGGCGATCTTCGAAAAGGCCGGAATGAAGCTCGACGATCCGGTTCCCGGCACGCGCGACACCGTCGCGGACGCGCTGCTCGCGGTACACCGCAGCTTCCTGCATCCCGTCCGCGCCGTCATGCAGGCCGTGCCCGTCAGCGGCATGGCGCATATCACCGGCGGCGGCTTTCCCGACAACATTCCCCGCATCCTGCCGGAGCGTTGCAGGGCGGTCATCAACCGACTTAGCTGGACTCCGCCGGCCATCTTTACCCTTATCGAGCGTCTGGGAGAGGTTGACCGTGATGAGATGTACCGCGTCTTCAATATGGGCGTCGGCTTCGTGATCGCGGTGCGGCCAGATGCCGTCAGGCAGGCGCTCGGGATTCTTGACGGGCTGGACGCCGCGCCGGTAGTTATCGGTGCAATTGAGGAGGGGGAGCGCGGTGTAGTCTACCGCGACGAGACCCCGTAAGTTCATTAAAGGTGCTGTTTCGAGCATGGTGTTAGACAAGCGCGCAAAAATATGTGATACTTATCCCGTTCGGGAGCGCGGTATCTCCTGGGCCTTGACAAGGTTTTTTGTAAGGATTGCGCGTCTTGGGCCTTTAGAGTATAGTAGAACACATTGCGGGACGACTCTCTCCGAGCCTCCCGTCGTATCCGCATTTTTCTGGAGAAGCTGGACATGAGCAACTGGCTGGTAAAAAGGCTTTTAGGCATTGCTTCGGTTGCAATGCTGTTGTTGGCGGCGCAGACAGTTGCCGCAGCGCCCGGCGGCGAGTCGCAGGCGGCATGGCGTGCTGCCAGGGGCGGCACACCCGCCAAGGGGGCGCCGCGGGTGCAGGCCGCACAGCAGGCGCGGAACGGGAGGAGCGTACAGACGCTCGTCTACCGTTTTGCGCGTCCCGAGATACTTCTCGGTGCCGACGGCGTGGCGGATATCAATGTGCCGGGAACCGACCTGGTAGGTGATCCGGGCGAGCCGCTGCTGCCCGTGCTGGGCATCCGGGTGGTGGTGCCGCAGGGCCACGAGGTGGTCGCGGTAAAGGTGACTCCCGGCAAGTCGGAGGTGGTGGCCGAGCAGGTGCAGTTGCGCCATGCGGAGGCGGCCTATCCCCTGAGCCGCCCCGAACTGGCCGGCCGGCGCACGCCGCGCAGCGAGCGGATCTATGGTTCCAACGCGCGCTTCCCCGCGCGTTGCGAGGTGCGCAACGGCCTGCAGCGCAAGCGTGGCGTCCCATTCGAGGAGCTCCAGCTCTACCCGGTCTCCTACCAGCCCAAGTCCGGGCGCGTCAGTTGGACGGAGCAGATCACGGTCGAGGTCGAGACGGCCCCCGCCGCGGCGGCCCTCGCGACCGGGAAGGGCGGCAGACCCGGCTACGCGCGCCTGCGTTCGGAGCGCGACCTGCAGGCTGCGCAAGCTCTAGTCGACAACCCGGCGACGCTGGCGGCCTATACCATCAGTGAGCCGTCGGCCGTGCCGCTGGAGGGGGATGATCCCCCGCCGCCGCCGCCACCACCACCTGCCCCCGGAGAAGAGGAGGAGGAAGTGCCGACACTGCCCTGCCAGCCCACGGACAACGGCGGCACCGGCTATGTACACGTGGTCATCACCACCGTCGAGCTGAGCGAGGCCTTCAACGGACTGGTAAGCCGGCGCAAGAACCAGGGTATAACCTCGAAACTGGTGACGCTGGACGAGATCCTGGCAGCCTATCCCGGGAACGACACGCAGGAGTCGATACGCGAGTTCATCCGCGACGCCTACAACACCTGGGGCACGGAATATGTCCTGCTCGGTGGCGATTCGGGCCAGATTCCGCCCCGCATGCTCTTTGTCTCGGCCAATGGCGGCACGGAGACCGACACCCTGCCCAGCGACCTCTACTACCAGTGCCTCGACGGCACTTTCAATGGGAATAACAATCAATACTGGGGCGAGCCCGACGACGGCCCGAATGGACAGGATGTGGACCTCTACGCCGAGGTGGCCATCGGACGCGTGGCCGCCGAGACCCCGCAGGAGGTGAGTAACTGGCTCGGCAAGGTGGCGGTCTACGAGGCCGATTGTGCCGCGGGCTCCGCACAGTATGTGCGCTCGGCCCTCTTCGTCGGCGAACATCTCGGCTTCGGCGGCGTCTCCGACTATGCCACCGGCATGATGGAGCAGATCCGCATGGGCAGCACGGCGGACGGCTACACGACCAAGGGCTTCGCCCCCTTCGATAAATATACGTATACGGAAACCCTCTATGACCGGCCGGGATACGAGTGGTCGGGCGCGGAGTTCGCCGAGCTGGCCAATGCCAACCGGTTTGCCGTGGTCAACCACCTCGGGCACAGCAACGTGGACTACAACATGAAGCTGCGTAACGGGGAGGTCGACGACCTGTTCAACAGCAAGCCGTTCTTTGTCTATTCGCAGGGTTGCATCGCGGGTGCCTTCGACTACGACTGCATCGCCGAACACTTCACGACCTCGACGGGCAGCGGTGCCTTCGCCGGGGTCTGGAACGCGCGCTACGGCTGGGGCAGCGGCAACTCCACCGACGGGCCGAGCCAGCGCTTCAACCGCCATTTCTGGAACGCCTGCTTCGCCGACGGCATTCCCCATCTGGGCGTGGCCAACAAGCTCTCGCACGAGCGCAACGCCCCCATCATCAACCGCAACTGCATCCGCTGGTGCTACTACGAGACCAACCTCTTCGGCGACCCGATCCAGATCATAGACGGCTTCGACACCACGCTGGAGCTCGACCGCGAGGCCTACCAGTCCACCGCCGAGGCCGTCGTCACGCTGCGCGTGCCGCCGCAGTACGGCCTGGGCGCGCAGAGCGTCCGGCTGAGTCTGGACGAGGGTGGTCTTGGCGGGCTGGATGTCGACTGCCCCTTCGCCGGCATGGAGAACCGCCGCGCGGTGTACCGCAGCGCTCCCGTGAGCCTCACCCTCCTCAGCGCCAGCCATGGCCAGACGCTGTATGCCATCTGGACGGAGGGCGACAAGCGGGCCGAGGCGGCTATCGACGACGTGCCGCCCCAGATCCTCAATGCCCGGGTGGACAGTCCCGACGATGACATGCTCCGGGTGACCTGGACGACCGACGAGCCGGCCAGCGGCGGTATCCGCGCCGGCACCAGCCTGCCGCCAGGCGAGCATCTCCGTTCCCATGCCAGCTATACAACCACGCATGACCTGTCGATCGATGGCCTGCCCCCCTTCAGCCCGTACGCAGTTGCCGTCTGGGCCGAGGACAAGGCTGGCAACCGCGCCGAGCTGCCGGCGGATCCCTCCAGCACCGACATGGCCGACTATATGATCCACTCGACGGTCGCGCGCCAGGTGCGGGCACGCTTCGATCTCGAGCGCAGCGCCGAAGGCTGGCTGGTGCAGGATCTCTCGACCAACGCCTGCTGGGAGTATGGCACGCCGACCTACGGGCCCGCGGTGGCCTCGCGCTGCTGGGGCACGCGGCTGAACGGCCGCTATCCCGATGGCGCCCATGCCATACTCTCCTCGCCGCCGGTGACGGTCGGCGTCAGCCCCGTCATCTCCTTCCGCCACTGGTACGATATCGAGCAGACCCCGCCGTTCAGGGCAGACATCCTGAATGCCGACTGCGGCTATGTGGAAGTCTACGCCAACGGCGCCTGGCACGACGTGGGCGCCTATGCGCGGCCGGCGCTGGCAGGCGGTATCGTCGCGGGCCAGAGCGACGGCTGGCAGGAGACGCGCATCCTGCTGCCCGCCTCCTTTGCCAACCAGACGCTAAAGATCCGCTTCCGCTTTGTCTCCGATGCCTGGCGCGCCGGGCCCGGCAACCCGGCGGGCTGGTACATTGACGGCGTCACCTTCAGCGACTTCCCGGCCAAGGGTCTCACCCTGGCCACGCTGGAGATCGACGATGCCGCACCCGGCGGCAACGCCAACAACTGCGCCGAGCCCGGCGAGACCTTCAACCTGCGGCTCGGCACCTTCAATTATGGCGCGACGGATATCACGATCCGCGAGGGATCCTTCGTCCTGCAGACCGGCGGTGGCGAGGCGGGACGGGTGACGCTGGCCGGCGGTTCGCCCGCCATCCTGACCTACGGCACGCTGACGGCGGGGCAAATGACGGAATCGCAGCCCTACGTGGTGCAGGTCTCGCCCCTGACGCGTCCCGGCACGGTCGTCACGGTGCTCCAGACGCTCACCGGCACCGACGGCACGGTCTATGAGCACCGCAACACCTTCACCATCCGCCGCACCGGCCCCATCGCGGGGCACGTGCTCGATGCCGTGACGCTCAACGGCATCGCCGAGGCCACCGTCACGGCCACGCAGTCCGACCACGATTTCACGCAGGTGACCGGCGCGGACGGCGCGTTCACCTTCCCCGTCACCGATTCCAATACGATCTACCAGTTGACCGCCTCCATCGGCGCCATCCGCCAGACGCAGCAGGTGCTGGCGCCAACCAACGGCGTCCGCTTCCTGATGGGCCTGCCGCTGATCGAGACGGTGCCCGACGCCATTGACGTGACGGTCATGCAGGGCGAATCCGCGGATGGTGCCGCCTTTATCGTGCGCAACCTGCCGGCGGCCACCGCCGACCTGCGCTACACGGTCGAGTTCCGCTACGACGACGAGACCACCGCCGGCTGGCTTGCCGTCACCAACGGCGCGCCATTGGCCCATGTGCTGGCTCCCGGTGCCGAACAGCCGTACCAGCTCGCGATCCTCTCCGCCGGGCTCGCGCCCGGCGAATACGCGGCCACGATCCATATCGAGGCCATCGCCGCCAACCACCCCGTGATCGACATCCCCGTTACCCTGACCGTCGAGGAGACGCTGATGCTCGAATACCACAGCTTCCGGGTGGAGGATATCACGGAGGAAGATATCCATCTGGGCGATGATGACGGCTATCTGGAGCCGGGCGAGAGCGCCAACGTCTACGTCAGCCTCCGCAATGCCAACCCCTACGCGACGGCCTTCGGGCTCGAGGCCACGGTCAGCCTCGTCTCTCCGGACGATGGCACGGTGACCCTGGATAGCAACCAGCTCTCCTGGTGGATGCTTTCCTCGGGCGCGGTGGGCGAGTCGGACATGGCCTTCGCCGTGACCTGGGCACCCGAGATGACGGCACCCTATGCCGAGTTCCTGGTTGACGGCACCGACGCCCTCGGCGCGCCCTTCAGCTTCAGCTTCACGATCACCAACCGCATCTACCACTCGATGTCCGGCCTGGTCCAGAGCATCAACACCCTGCCGCTCACCCCGGCCGGCAATATCTCGCCCGTGATGGGGGCGGTGGTCACGGCCGAGGCGCTTGACGGCACGATCCTGAGCAGTACCGTCACGGGAGCCGACGGCATGTACGCGATCCACGGCCTGAATCCCGATGAACCCTACTGGATACGGGCGATACCGCCTGCCGATTCGTCGCTGGTGCCGCCCGCCGGTGTCAGCGTGACGCCCTCCGCTGAGCCGGACTTTGATCCCGAGGCGGAGACGCTGGCCTACGACATAATGATGGCCAATTATGGCGCGCCCGACAAGGTGCCCTGCCTGCGTCTGGACGGCTTCACCGTCAGCGACGCCACCTACGGCGACGGCGACGGCGCCATTGATCCCGGCGAGCGGCTGGAGGTGACGGTTAGCTTCAATAATAATGCGCTGGTCGCGGCCATGAATGTGACCGGCCTGCTCGTCAATGCCGTCTTCGAGTGTCCCGACTGCATGACGGTGGTCGCCGGCAGCATCGGGGAGCCGGCCGCCATTCCGCCCGGCGCAACCCGTCCGCTCACAGCGGCCTTCGAGGTCCAGGTGGACGCCGCCGCCACCGCGGGCAGCTACCAGCGCTTCTGGGTAACGGCCGCGACGACCAACACGCCGGTACTGGCCTGGCCCTTCGACATCCGTCTTGATGTTGATCCGCGGTTCGACGTGCATGGTACCGTGACCTTCAGCGATGGCAACACTGCGGACAAGCTGGCGGCCGTCCGCATCGAGGCGCGCGACGCCAGCGGCAAGGTGGTCACAACGGCTACACCCGACCCGGCTACCGGCGCCTACCTCCTGCGCGGATTGCGGTCCGGGGAGTACACGATCCTTATAGTAGCGCTGCCCGATGGCTACGGGGAGCCCGATCCGGTGCCGGTCTCCATGGTCGACGGCGACGAGAATGTCGACTTCTTCATCTCCCCCTGGGGTGTCCAGACGCTCCCTGATGCGCTGGTTCTGGAGATCGACGAGGGGGCATCGGCCACCCAGGCGCTGACCATCAGCAACCTCGAGACCGATCCGGCCCTGGTGGATCTCCATATCCGCTACGCCCGCACGGTAAGCGGCTTGCTGCCCGCCGGCGAGGCGTCCGCGCTGCCTCTGGCGGCCAACCTGCCGACCGACTGGACGACCCTGGATGAGGAAATCTTCCTCGGCGACCGGTTGGAGATCCGCTTCCGGGACGGCGTATCCATGGCCGAGCGCGAGGCCTACCTGCAGCGGCACGGCCTCGAGGCCGTCTTCCACTACACGCTGGTGCCTGCCGTGCTGGCGCGTCCGAAGGCCGGGACGCTCGCGAAACTGGGCGGCGCGACCGCCCTGGCGGAGCCGGAAACCGTGGCATACATGCAGCCGAGCGTGCGCCTCACGCGCGATGCGCTCCCCTCGGATCCCTTCCTGGATGAGCTGTGGGGGCTGCGCAACGTGCGCCAGACCGGCGGCACCCAGGGTGCCGACATCAGTGCCGAAGGCGCCTGGGACCGCTCGACGGGCGCTGACACCATCATCGTGGCCGTCTGCGATACCGGCGTGATGATCAATCACGAGGATCTCGAGGCCAACATCTGGGTCAACCCAGGCGAGACTGGCATCGACGAAAAGGGCCGCGACAAGGCCACCAACGGGATTGACGACGACGGCAACGGCTACGTTGACGACGTCAACGGCTGGAATGTGGCCAACTGGAACAACGACGTGTCCGATGTGGACGGACACGGCACGCACGTGGCCGGCACGATCGGCGCCGTCGGCGACAACGGCCTGGGCGTCTGCGGCGTCAACTGGCGCGTGCGGATCATGCCCGTGCGGTTTGTCGACGACGGGGGTAGCTTCGCCTCCAGCGCCGATCTGGCCAAGGGCCTCGAGTACGCCATTGTCAACGGCGCGCACGTCAGCAACCACAGTTGGAGCGGGCCGACCCAGTCGGGCGTGCTCTACGAGATGATCCAGCGCGCCATGGCCTCGAACCACCTGGTCGTCTGCTCCGCCGGCAACGTGGCTAAGAATCTCGACAACAACCCCGTCTATCCGGCCGCCTACAGCCGCGTGCTCGACAATGTCATCACGGTGGCGGCCGCGGATCATGACGACCGCCTGGCCTCCTTCTCCTCCTATGGTGCCGAAAGCGTCCACCTTGCGGCCCCGGGAGTCGATATCTTCAGCACGGTGCCGGGCGAGCGTCGCAATCCGGAAGATCTGCCCGGCGGCGCCCTGGCAGCCGGAGATGGCACCTATGGCTGGTCCAGCGGCACCTCGATGGCCACCCCGCACGTCGCTGGCGCGGCGGCCCTGCTCTGGTCGCTGAGCCCGGAGGCCGGTTTTGATGTGATCAAGGGCGCCCTCCTCGAGGGCGTGCGTGCCGATCCCGACCTCCACGGCTGGGTCAAGACCGGCGGCCACCTCGATCTGGCGCAGGCCATCGGCTGCCTCGGCCGCGACTGGCTGCTCTTCGACGATCCCAATGCCACCGCCGACCGCCAGCACCTGTCGATTCCGTCGCTGGCCGCCGGCAGCTCCTACAACACCACGCTTACGGTCAACGACCCGCCGGTGCTCACGTTCGGCACCTACCAGGCCTCGATCCTCGTCAATGACCGCGAGGGGCTGGGGAACCACGTCATACCCGTCACCCTGACGGTCAACCCCCGTGCATTGCCGGTGATCGACTCCATCGAGGTGCTGGACGATGCCGATGGCGACGGCTACCCCGAGCCAGGCGAGAGCGCCTCGCTGCGCATCGTCCTGCGCAATGCCGGCTCGGCCTCGATCGACGACCTGAAGGCGACGCTCGGCCCGGCCACCTGCAACTACGGCTACCTCGGCAGCCGCGACATCGCGCTGCCGGACGGAGTCTACCCCGTGGACTTCCCCGCCGCGCCCGCCACCAATGCGCTCTTCACCCTCATGGTCTACGACGGCACCACGCTGGTGGCCCAGTTGCCCGTCAACGTCGCCCTGCGGCAGGCCCATGCCATCAGCGGCACGGTCGTCGGCCCCGGCAGCCAGCCGGTGGGCGGGGCGCGCGTCGAGGTGACCGGCCCACATGGAGCTGCGACCGTGACAGCGGATGACGGCACATTCATGCTTACGGGATTGCCGGTGGCCGGTGACTACGACTGCCGCGTGATGGCCGATGGCTATGCACGCCGCAGCCTCGCAGTCACGGCTCCGGCCGAGGGACTCGTCATCACCCTTGACGAGCCGCGGATCGCCCGTCCGCCGCAGCGCATCGAGATCTCCGTGCAGCAGGGCATGGCGACCCAGGCCGTGATCGAGGTCGCGAACAGCGGTGTCAGCGGCTATGCCTTCACCGCCCTGGGCGCGAGCCGTGCCCGCGTCGGGCTCTTTGCCGACGGCAACGGCCTCGGCACGCTGGAGCCGGTGCTGCGCCAGATGGGGTTTGCGGTGGACCGCTACACCAACAACTTCAGCGTCGCGCACTACTTCAATCCCGCCAGCGGCTACAACGAGATCGTGCAGTTGGTGAACTACACCTGGGACGACGCCCTGCTCCTCAACTACGCCTTTGTAATCATTGACCTCGCCGGTGCCGGCGGCGCCGGGCGCCCGATCTATGACGACGAGGTGGCCGCCTATGCGCGCTACCTGGAGCGCGGCGGCAAGCTGCTCATCACCGGCGTCAATCCGCTCTCGCGGCCCGACAACCGCGC
>LSQX01076155.1_pt2 | contig 16733 bp, 17 predicted proteins | sample 654561 | NCBI WGS metagenome assembly LSQX01 (sample SAMN04489861, study PRJNA283612) | anaerobic digester metagenome | isolation source: 4 biogas reactors fed with cattle manure at either 37C or 55C with and... | place: Denmark: Kongens Lyngby | collected 2014
CCTGTAGTGGCAAAAGCATTGGCAGAACGCTTTAAAAAATGACTTATAGCAAGCATCAGGCATTCTGATGCTGCGCGCTGCTTTAGATTGCGGCACAATAAATACATTAAATATTCATTGTGCCCTTACTGCTCAATAGGAGTTGCTCCATGTCGCTGATCATTACGGATGACTGCATCAACTGTGATGTTTGTGAACCAGAATGTCCCAACAGTGCTATTTCACAAGGTGAAGAGATCTATGAGATTGATCCGAACCTGTGTACCGAATGTGTCGGGCATTACGATGAACCACAATGCGTTCAGGTCTGTCCTGTCGACTGCATTCCATTGGATGCTAATAATGTGGAAAGTAAAGACGAGCTGATGGAAAAATACAAGATCATCACGGGTCAGGCCTAAGCGCACAGTGCCTAGACTACAAACGTTTGTTCTAAGTCTGGCTCTGTGTTGGTCGGTTGTTGCGGCAGCCGAGCAATCACCCCAGCACGCCTATGTCAGCAGCGCTCATCCGCTAGCCAGCGCGGCAGGGATTGAGATTCTCAAGCAAGGCGGCAACGCCATTGATGCTGCGATTGCAGTGACTGCGGCCCTTGCGGTGGTCGAGCCCTATGGCTCAGGCCTCGGTGGTGGTGGTTTCTATCTACTGCGCCGTGCCGGTAAAACCGCTGATTATCAGTTTCTGGATGCCCGCGAGCGCGCACCTTTAGCTGCGCACGCCGACCTCTACCGAGTCAATGGCGAGATCGATGCAAAGCTATCGCTGAACGGCCCCTTAGCCGCTGCCATTCCTGGTATACCGGCAGCACTGGATGCGCTAAGCCAGCGCCATGCGCGCTTATCCTTAGCCGACAACCTTGCACCTGCAATTGCCTTGGCGCGTGATGGTTTTGCCATTGATGCGGTCTATCAAGAACGCGCCAGCTGGCGGTTAGCGGCCTTACAAAACGATGCAGAGTCAGCCCGTTTATTTCTAGAGCAACAGGCAATTCCAAAGCAAGGTTGGATCTTACGTCAACCCGAGCTGGCCGCCACCTTAAGCATGCTGGCCGAGCACAAGGCTGCAGGTTTTTACCAAGGGCCATTTGCCGAAAAACTGGTCAGCGCAGTACAAGACGCTGGTGGTATTTGGACATTAGAGGATTTGGCCGACTATCGAGTGAAATGGCGAGCACCATTGATTGTGTCATTAGCTGAACAACGCCAATTAATTACTGCGCCACCACCATCCGCGGGTGGCATTGCCATTGCACAAAGCTTATTGATGCTGCAGCGTTTGCCCTGGCAACAAGCCGAACCGGCACAACGCGCGCACTATATTGCTGAAGTATTTAGACGCGCCTACCGCGACCGTGGCTTACTCGGTGATCCTGACTTTATTGATAACCCCACCCAAGCGCTGCTGGCACGTGAGCATATTGTGCAGATGGCAGACAGCATCCATGTCGACCATGCAACCCCTAGCGCCAGCCTAGCCCCCAGTCCAGCCGTACATGAAGGTGATCACACCACTCACTTTGCGGTACTCGATCAGCACGGCAATGCGGTGGCCGCGACGTTATCTTTAAATATGATGTTTGGCGCAGCCTTTACCGTGCCAGGTACTGGTGTATTACTGAATGATGAGATGGACGACTTTGCCGCTGACTTGGCCAGCAGTAATGCTTACGGACTAACCGGCAGCGTGGCCAATCTGGTACAAGCAGGCAAACGACCATTGTCCTCGATGAGCCCTAGCTTTTTAGAAGGACCCAACGATTTTGCCGCCTTTGGCACCCCAGGTGGTAGCCGTATTCCCAGCATGAATGTCTTGGCTATGTTGGAATATCTAGACGGCAAAGCCCCCACGCAATGGGTAGCCAGTGCCCGCGTGCATCATCAATACTTACCCGATGTCTTGGGCTTCGAACCGGGCGCTTTAACCTCACAGCAGCAGCAACGCTTGCAGAAAAAAGGCCATGAATTACAAGAGCTCACCCGCAACTATGGCAATCAACAAGTGCTTTGGTGGCAGAAAAATACCGGCAACAGCGCAGCAGCCAGTGATCCGCGTGGGCAAGGAGCCAGTCTCAGTCATTAAGCCTGTGAGGCTAATGCAGCTGAATCAATGGAAAGTCATCGTCATCACCGCCTAAGCGACGCACTTCACGCAACAACTCATTCTCGCCCACTAAACCTAACTGCAAGACATTACGCAGACTTTGCGTGATACGGCTGGCGTAACCTAAGTCATTCATCAACGAGCTGGCTTGTAAATTATCCAGCTGCTGCTTACGCACTTCGCTGAAAATACGCAGACGAAAATCAGCATCAAATTTAGCCGCCTGCCCCTCCATCCAGTCCAAACGGCTGCGCCAGACATCATCCGGCAGATCTAGGCGACCAATCTCACGTACTTGGCGTAAGACCCAGAGAACATGGCGACGTAAATCCAAGTAATGATTGTGCACAAAAGAGTGCTCATCACGCAAATAACGACCCAGATTTTTCTGTAAATGCTTAGCGTCTTTTACCGCATCCACCAATTGCAAAGCCACCACTTGGCAGGTCATCCAAAACTTTTGATGCTCTTCATCCATGGTTACATCAAGGCGACTCATAAAGCCCAACAAGTCAGAATAGACACCCTTAATATGGCGCTGATACAGCTCTTCGGCATCCAAACACTCGGCATCATTCGGACGCGCATCTAAGCGCGCTTCATCCACTCGAGCGCGGGACAACTGCTCAACCGGTTGATATAAGGCATGACAAATCACTTCTAAACTTAAGCGGCCTAAGTGCTGCAACTCCTGCACCACCGCACGCGAAGCGGTATCCACTGAAGCCAGTGCCGCCTCACTTAAATAGCGCGATCGGGTCACCGCTAAGACACGCTGCTCAACAACTGCACGCTGGCCTGTTTGAATCTCAGCAATCAACACGCTAGGCTCTTCACGATTGGGCAAGATGCGATACAACCAAGCTTCCAGTTGCCGCTGCCAAGGCCAAAACAGCGACACGCCGATCAGGTTAAATAAGGTCTGAAACATGGCCAACTGCAGCAAGGTATTACTGCCTGCACCGAGCTGATGCATCAGCCAATATGACAACCAAGCCAAGGGCGATAGCAATAGCAAGGTGATAATGCTCGTTGCAAGATTAAACAGCACATGCACCAATGCCAAACGTTGCCCGCCGCGGTTACCGCCCAACCAGCCAACAATCGCAGTGGTAATACTACTGCCAAGGTTGCCGCCAATCGCAATCGCCATCCCCTGCCACAACTCAATTTGGCCGCCAGCTAATGCGGCCAAGACTAACATCAAGGTGGCATGACTGGATTGCAGCACAGCTGTTAAGGCCAAACCAATTGCAACAAAAGCCAATTGCCCCAGCAAACCACTGGAGACCTGCCCAGTCATATCAATACTGCTACCAAAAGCGGTAAAACCACCTTTAATTTCATCAATACCTAAGAAGATAAAGGCAATACCCAGCACAATGCGCCCAGCCGCTTTACTCTGCGGCCCGTTAAAACCAGCTAAGACTCCAAATACCAATAAAGGTAACGCCAGCGGGCTTAAGCTAAAATCTTGTCCGGCCGCAGCTAATAACCAAATCCCACCACTGGCGCCTAAGTTAATTCCCAGTAAAATCGAGATACCACCCGCCAGCTGAATCAAACCGGTACTGATAAAAGCGATGGTCAACAATGACATCAAGGTGGTGGACTGCAACACCATAGTCCCGCCAACACCAAATAAGAACCCCTTAAAAGGCGTTGCAGTACTGCGCTCTAACAGCTGCTCTAAACGACCGCCGGCCAGCTGTTTCAAGCCCTCTTCAAGGCATTGCATACCAAATAAGAACAACGCCAAACCAGCGCACAATTGTAGCCAGCCAAGGCTATACCAGAAACTAATAGCTAAAATAGCCAGCGCCAATACTGGCAATAAAAACGACTTAAGCTTGTACATTCACCCACCAGCACGCAGACGATTAATCAAAAAGGCAAGAGTTATATGTTGAGCACAGTGCATTAGTCACAGCGTTCTCACTGCAAGCAACGCTCACCCATGACAGCCTACAATGGCGTAAATACAACGGGCTGTGCGCGACTGCAAGCAATCGCACGGCCACTCTTTAGATAGAGTAGTACACTTATTTTACTTAGCAGAAAAGGCCACTTTCGCAGTCTCAGACCCTCAGTCCTAGGACTCAGTCGTCTTGGACGTTAAAGCCTTCTTTGGTACAACCCAGGCAACGTACAAACGCCGCTCTACCGGGTTCAACCACCAACGCTTTGCCGGCACGATCAACGCTGCCGCTGAGCAACGTGAAAGGTAAGGCCACCACGAACAAACCAGCCCCAACTACAGTTGCGGCAATCAATAATGGTCGAGCAATCACTAGATCGGCAACCATTGCATAAGCCCCAGGCGTCTCCACTTCATACGCAGGGTTACCACTGACATTGGAGCGGGCAGCAGACGCGGGTACGCTGATCAAGCTTATGCACAAGGCTAATATTGCAGCAGTAACTCGAAACATATTCATAACAGCGATCCTTCAGTAGTTTTTTATTAAATAATACAGATTTATACAGCAGTCTAGGCTTGATATAACGACTATCGTAAACCTTCCACAAAAACAATATTACTTCCGTTTTCAAGTTAGCGCTGGCATTTAGCGCAATACACACTGGCGCGCTGACCCAGCTTAATTTCGCTCAACTCACGCCCACAACACAAGCACGGCTGACCTGAGCGACCATAGACAAACAGCTTTTGCTGAAAATAGCCTGGTTTACCATCACCGCCGACAAAATCACGCAGTGTCGTACCACCTTGTTCAATAGCCATCGCCAAAATGCGCTTAATTTCTCCGGTCAGCTTGACATAGCGCGCCTTGGACACGCTGCCGGCTTCGCGGCGCGGATCTATTCCAGCAGCGAACAAGGCTTCGCTAGCATAAATATTACCCACCCCGACTACCACCGCATTGTCCATAATAAAAGGTTTAATCGACATGCTACGACCACGTGAACGCTCGTACAGATGATCTACAGTAAAATCATCTAACAAGGGCTCAGGACCCAGCTTTTGTAGCAATTTATGCTGCAACGGTGGCTCCGTACTCCAGAGCATCGCACCAAAGCGCCGTGGATCGGTGTAACGCAAGATCAGACCAGACTCCAACTCAATATCCACATGATCATGCTTGGCCACAGGCGTGCCCTGCGCAACCATACGCAAGCTACCGGACATGCCCAAGTGGCTGATTAAGGTGCCCACTTCAGCACCAATCAATAAGTATTTAGCACGGCGCTCAACACTGACAATCTGCTGTCCGGATAAGCGCACGTCCAAATCTTCAGGTATCGGCCAGCGTAACCGTGGATTACGCACCAGCACGCGCTGCACGCGCTGACCAATTAAGTGCGGAGCAATACCGCGGCGCGTGGTTTCGACTTCAGGAAGCTCTGGCATTATTAGTTACGCTTAATCACATGAGTGCTAAATTGCGCATAGCCGGGTAACTCCATCAGCAACTCATCACCTTCTTGTAAGGGGCCAACGCCAGCTGGAGTGCCCGTTAACACCACATCACCCGGCTGCAAAGCAAATTGTCCAGCCATATACTGAATCAGGGGGATGATCGGATAGAGCATTTCACGGCTATTGCTGTCTTGACGCACTTCACCATTGATGGTCAAGCGCACAGCAATATCAGCGCTATCCTGCACGGCAAAGCCTGAAACAAAGGGTGCTAAAACGCAGGCACCATCAAAAGATTTGGCCACTTCCCAAGGCCAGCTTTTCTCTTTTAAACGCTCTTGCACATCACGTAAGGTTAAATCCAGCGCCGGCGCAAAACCAGAAATCGCATCAAGGGTTTCTTCTTCGCTGGGCTGTCGTGATAAAGACTTACCAATCAAGACCGCAATTTCAATTTCATAATGCACCGCGCCGCGATCCTGCGGGATACTAAAACCACCCTCAGGTGACACCACACAGCTGCTCGGCTTAATAAACAATAATGGCTCAGTGGGTATTGGATTATTCAGTTCTTTGGCATGCGCAGCATAGTTACGTCCCACACAGACCACTTTACCCACTGGGAAATGAATGCGTGTGCCGTCGATATATTGATGTTGATAGCTCATAAACAACCCTTAGATAGCGAGAAATGGCCAACTGCGATCACAGCTGGCCCACCCCTTAAACTGGAAAAATCTTACCCGGATTCATAATGCCATTGGGATCAAAAATCGCTTTAATTGCCTGCATATAAGCAATTTCTTCGGCAGAACGGCTGTAATGCAGGTAATCGCGTTTTGTCATCCCGACACCATGTTCAGCCGAGATCGAACCATTGTACTTCTGTACGGTTTCAAAAACCCATTGGTTAACCGTCGCACACTGAGCAAAAAACTCATCTTTGCTCAGGTTATCGGGCTTAAGAATATTTAAGTGCAAGTTACCGTCACCAATATGGCCGAACCAAACCACTTCAAAATCAGGGTAGTTTTTCGCAACAATCTGATCAATATCGCGCAAGAACGCTGGGACTTGGCCCACGGTGACCGAGATATCGTTTTTGTACGGTGTCCAGTGCGCGATGGTTTCAGAAATATACTCACGCAGTTTCCACAAGTTTTCTAGCTGCTGTTCGCTTTGGCTCATCACCCCATCCACGACCCAGCCTTGCTCGACGCAATGCTCAAAAGTGGTTAAAGCACCCTCGGCCACTTCATCACTGACCGCCTCGAACTCCAGCAAAGCATAAAATGGGCAATCCGTCTCAAACGGCGCGGGCACATCACCGCGGGCCAAGACTTTGGCCAAAGCTTTATCCGAGAAAAACTCAAAAGCGGTCAGATCTAAGCTGTTTTGGAAAGCGTGCAGCACTGGCATAATCGAATCAAAATCCGGCACACCTAGCACTAAAGCAGTGAGGTTTTTCGGGGCACGATCCAGACGCATGGTGGCTTCGACAACAAAACCTAGCGTGCCTTCGGCACCAATAAACAACTGACGCAAATCGTAACCGGTGGCGTTTTTGATCAAATCTTTATTCAGTTCCAGCAGATCGCCTTTACCGGTGACCACTTTCATCCCCGCCACCCAATTGCGGGTCATACCGTAGCGAATCACTTTAATTCCGCCAGCATTGGTGCCGATATTGCCGCCAATTTGACTGGAACCTGCGGAAGCAAAGTCCACTGGATAATACAAGTCTTTCTCTTGCGCAAACATTTGTAACTGTTGCGTGACCACGCCCGGCTGGCAGACAACCGTGCGGTCCATCTCATTAAAAGCCAAAATTTGATTCATATTATCAAAGGACACCACCACTTCACCATTGGCCGCCACCGCTGCCGCTGACAAACCGGTGCGCCCCCCGGAAGGGACTAAGGCCACCTGATGTTGATTGGCCCAACGCACAATCGCTTGCACTTGCTCCGTGGTTTTTGGGAAGACAATCGCTGACGGCGCTGGAGCAAAGTGCTTGGTCCAGTCTTTACCATAGGCATCTAATGAATCCGTATCCGTCAGTACTTTACCAACGTCAACAAGGGTTTTTAGCTCTTCTATAAGGGCAAGATCGGTCATTTTGGGAACTCTCACACTGTTCATGGTCTGCCTGAAGACTCTTCACGTCATAAGGCTGGCTGTTTTTTCTGGTGCTTATGGTAGCATGGGCACCCCGCTAGTCGCGCCTCACGCCGATTCCCGGGCCGGCTTTATTTTTTGCCGTTCCGGTCAGTTCTCACTGTCCGTCAACTTGCCATTCACATTAGGACAACAGGTCTACGCAGATGAGTAAAACATCGCTTGATAAAAGCAAAATCCGTTTTCTTCTTCTTGAAGGTGTTCACCAGAACGCAATTGACACACTGAATGCGGCTGGATATACAAATATTGAGTATATTTCCGGTGCCCTACCAGAAGCAGAATTAAAAGAAAAAATCGCTGATGCTCACTTTGTTGGTATCCGCTCGCGCACCCAATTAACTGAAGACGTTTTTGAATGCGCACAAAAGTTGATTGCCGTTGGTTGCTTCTGCATCGGTACCAACCAAGTTGACCTCAATGCCGCCCGCGAGCGTGGTATTGCTGTGTTTAACGCACCTTACTCCAACACGCGTTCGGTGGCTGAGCTGGTCTTAGCCCAAGCCATTATGCTGATTCGTGGCATTCCAGAGCGCAACGCTGTCAGTCACCGTGGTGGTTGGATGAAAAGCGCTACGGGTTCATTTGAAATCCGCGGTAAAAAGCTCGGTATTATTGGTTACGGTTCAATCGGTACGCAATTATCCGTACTGGCTGAAGCACTGGGTATGGATGTCTACTACTACGATGTGATCACCAAGCTGCCATTGGGCAATGCCACGCAAGTCGGCAGCCTAAATGAACTGCTGGCCATGTCTGACGTGGTGTCTTTACACGTCCCAGAATTGCCATCCACTGAGTGGATGATTGGTGAGAAAGAAATTCGCACCATGAAAAAAGGCAGTATTTTAATGAATGCGGCGCGCGGTACTGTCGTCGTTATTGAAGCACTGGCTGAAGCGATCAAAGATAAGCACCTATTGGGCGCGGCAATTGATGTATTCCCAGTAGAGCCACGTGCCAACGGTGAAGAGTTTGAAAGCCCACTGCGCGGCTTTGATAACGTGATCTTGACCCCGCATATCGGTGGTTCAACCCAAGAAGCACAGGCCAATATTGGTCTAGAAGTAGCAGAAAAACTGGTTAAGTACAGTGATAACGGTACCTCCGTATCCTCTGTAAACTTCCCAGAAATGTCACTGCCGTCTCACCCTGGTAAGCACCGTATCCTGCATATTCACCAGAATATTCCAGGTGTTATGGGCGCGATCAACAAGGTGTTTGCTGATAACAAAATCAACGTATCCAGCCAGTTCTTACGCACTGACGAAACCGTGGGTTATGTAGTGATTGATATTGATGCGGCCCACTCTGAGCTGGCATTAAGCAAGCTGCAAGAAGTGGAAGGCACCATGCGCTGCCGTATTCTCTACTAAGTACTGCGCCTGCGTGAGCAAAAGGGAAGCATTATGCTTCCCTTTTTTAATGCCTAGAGATTAAGCGCGGCGGCGAAACCAGCCAGTAATCGATAAACGATCGCGCGTGGCGGGTAGCACTTCATGCGGCCACTGCGCTGACATAAACACCATCAAGGTGCCCGCTTGCGGCGCCACATCATAGACCCGTTCATCCTCTAAATACATGCGCAACGCACCACCCTGCTCAGGTAGCCACTGCTCATTTAAATAGGCCACACAGCTGACTACACGTCGGTCATCATCACGAAAACGGTCGAGATGCTTAGCGTAAAAAGCACCTGGCGGATACAAAGCAAAGTGGCTTTCAAAATCCTCTAACCCTAAAAATAAGGTTTGATTGATTGCTACACGCAATTGCTCAATCAAGGCCAAATAACGGTCAACAGCAGCATGATGCCCTGCATCCAGCCATTGGATATGGTCGCCACGAATCGCTTCATGCACAACTTTTGCCACGCCACGGCCTATCGCAGCAGGTTCTAATTGACCTTGTTGTGCACGTTTGTGGCACTCTTTAGCCAGTTCTGCTGTCAGATCTGTAGGGATAAAAATACTCTGTTGCGACCAGCCATGTGTGGCTAAATCATCAACGATACGCGCAAACAATGGTGCGATAACGACTGTGTTCATTTTTAACCCAAGTGAAGAGCTTATGATGTACGCTTTACATGCTGTTGACTGAGAATGAGCTCAGCATATTGGCATGCATTTGCTGCATACTATGCCGATTTTGTCGGAGCACATATTTATTTCGCAGACCGTGCTGCAGCCACCCTGCAAAGACGGTGCCACGGGCATCATCGCGTGTTATTTAATATTATTTCTAGGACTATTTATGCGTTTTTTATTATTTTTATGCGTATTAATCAGCAGCCCAAGTGTGTTTGCCGATGCCTATCTGCAGTTGTATCAAAAAGCCGGCTGGCAACAGCAGCATAAACATTTTTCTAGCGCAGTACAGCAAACCCAACTGCGCTATCAAAACACCTTACCCAGCGCTATTTATCAAACCTTGGTAGAGAACAGCAATCAACGTTTTGCCGCAGCAGCTATGCAGCAACGTGCGCAACACGCCTTACGTCAGAATTTAGCCAGCCCCACAACTGCCTTGGCTTTTTTTGAATCAACGCTAGGCCAAAAAGTGAGTGCAGCAGAAATAGCGTCGTCCCACCCAGAGCAACTCAATCGTTACGCGTCAGGCTTACCGGTGATTAGTGCAGATGCCACACGTCGTTTACTGATTCGTCACCTGAGCAACGCCCTGCCCGCCAGCCAAGCTGGAGCCGAAGTCACTTTAGCCTTAGGCAGTGTCGCAGCGGATAGCTTAAGTCAAATGCTGCCTGGTTTAATGGGTTCAGAACAAGCCAATGCCTTATTAGATAGCCAGCGCCAGCGTTTGGTCGCACAAATTGATAGCAATATTGATAATACTTTGCTGCATATTTACCAAAGCTTATCTGATGCGGAACTGGAAGAGTTTGTCAGCTTCGCCCAGTCCCCCGAAGGCCAACTCTACTATCAAGCAGCCTTTAAAACACTCCAAGCCAGTTTGCGCTCAACTCGCTAAGCTCGAGTGGTACCCAGATTAACTGAGTTGTTCGTGCAAAAAGCTAAAATATTGCTCACGTAGGGCCTGTTGTTCATTGGCCAAATGATGCCGCGCCTCTGGCAACAGCAGTATTCTAGGTGCTCTAAACTTATCCTCTAGAACATTTAAGTTGTGCTGCCAATCAACCGTCATATCCGCTTCACCTTGCACGATAATCGGGCTGTGATTACTGCGCGGTGCCTGTTCAATATAGGTAATCCACTGCGCCAACGCGCCGACCCAAGCCGTGGGTAAAACTCGCGCCTGTAGCGGATCATCACGCATAAATTTTACAAAGGCAGCATCATTGGAGTTGTCGGAATAACGCCGCGGAACACTGGCACGAAAAGGTTTAACCAGCTGATACAGCAATTTGGACTGCGGCCAAGCACGCGGACGGACTAAAGGCGCAAGCAAAATAGTTTCACCTAGCGGCGTCAGCGGTTGTTGAGCTAAGACATAATCTAAAGCAATCGCAGCGCCGGTGCTTTGCCCAAGGATATGCCAAGGCTTAGGCAAGCGCAGTTGTGCCGCTTTAGCCAGCAATGCCTGCAGCACCTGTTGATACTCTTGGAAGCTATTGATGCTGGCCCGCGCACCGCTGGATAAGCCATGCCCGGGTAAATCACACGATAAGACAGCAAAGCCTTGCACCAAGGCCCAGTCATAAACATGACCATATAAACCCATATGATCGTAATAGCCGTGCAGTACTAACAATGTCGCCACGGCCTGCGGCGGTCGGCACACCTGCATGGCAATCCGATAGCCCGCAACCTCAACCACACCCAAACGACAATCCAGCTCAGGATCACGCACAGTAAAATCAATCTGATAGAAACGCCGCCAAGCCTTGGCCTGCTCAGGATCAAGACTATGCACGTCCAGCATGGGCAATGCAGACTGTAAAATCAGCGGATTAAATACTGTCATCCTTACACTCTCGTCATAAACTGATACTGCGACATTCTGGACATATAGATTTTAAGCAACTCATGGCACTCTATACTATCTTGTGTGTATGGAACTTATGAAATCATCTATTGTGAAAAAAGTACTGATTGGCATCACGCTTATCCTTTGGCTGGGGTCTATGCTAACCGGATTATGGTGGTATAAAACGCGTTTTATCCGACCATTTAGCGAAACGACTGCCATCTTTAGCGGCCAGAGCTTACGCCTACCCGACAGCATCGCGGGTGCGGGATCGATTCGTTTTGTTCATTTCTGGGATCCCAGCTGTCCATGCAATGTGGGCAATCAACAGCACTTGATCGAGATGTTTGAACGTTATGCTGGCCAAGTTGAGTTTTATCACTTACAAAAACCAGGCAGTAAAGGCCAACTGCCTAAAGCACTCAGCAGCATGCGCCATTTAAGCGGCCTACCCGGTTCCGAAGACCTACCTGCCAGCCCTGCGGTGGCCATTTGGGATACCAGTGGTCACTTAGCCTACTTCGGTCCTTACAGTGAAGGGGCGGTGTGCAATTCCAGCAACAGTTTTATTGAACCCATCTTGGATGCATTACTCGACAACCGCCCAGTTGCTGCAGCCAACACCTTGGCGGTGGGTTGCTTTTGCAACTGGCAATCGACATCGCCTCAATAATACTCAGCCTAATATATGCTAGGATGCCTGCCTGTACTCGGTTATAAAAAGCCGCCCACTCACGCTGCAAAGTGGAGAATAAAAATGGAACCGCATCCTTTATATCAAAAAATATTACGTGAGCATCACTTGTTTATTGCGCTTAACGAGAGTCAGTTAACGCAATTGATAGAAGAAAGCCAATTACTGAATCTTGAAAAAGGTGCCTATGTGTTTCGCCAGGGCGAAGCCTGTAATAGCTTTGGTTTTATTATTTCTGGCAGTGTGAAAGTCTATCGACTGACTCCCGACGGCCAAGAAAAAGTCTTTGAAGTGATTGGTGATCGCAACACCTTTGCTGAAGCCATGATGTTTATGGATACCGGCACCTATGTGGCGACCGCACAAACTGTGTTACCAACCCAGCTATTGATGCTATCCAATGCCACCTATACCCGCTTGCTGCGTGAAAACACTGAAACAGCCATGGCCTTGTTAGCGGCACTGTCCATACGTATGCATCAGCGTTTAAATGAAATTGAAATTCTTTCTCTGAAAAATGCGACTCATCGTGTGATTCGTTATATTCTCTCACAAGCCTTACGCTCATGCAGTAAATGCAATACCCCCAGTTTCGAGCTACCCATGGCTAAACGCTTAGTCGCTGGACACTTATCAATTCAACCAGAAACCTTTTCTCGAATTATTCATCACCTCAGTGATGAGGGCATTATTAAAGTTGATGGTCGCTTAATTTGCATTATCGATCGCGAGCGTCTCGAAAATTACGAATAAACGCCTTACTTGATAGCTATCAAGCACCCGTTATCCCGTCTATGACAAGATCTATAGAAAATAAGGGGGTGCTTATGCCTATTTGCTTGTACTGCCAACATGACAACTCCGCCGAACAGTCAGTCTGTGACAATTGCGGGATGAATTTACCGCAGCATACCGAACGCAATCAGGCGCAACGTCTTTTGCGTTTTAAACTGTTCGTGATTGCTTTGACTATTTTTTGTGCAATTATGATTGTCTGGTTACCGCGCAGTAATCCTGCCGGCGGCTAAGCTGGCAGCTTAAGCGCACTACGAGTGTGCCAAAAGACCAAGAGCAACAATAAAAAACCTAACGTCCATAATCCCGCGGCACTTAACAGCCAGACACTGCTCTGTTGGCCCATCAGCGCTGGAATCACCCGCAATACAGCCGCAGCATTGATCAGTACACCGGCCACGTGACTCAATGGCCGAGCATTAGGGTCACGGTAACGCTGCATCAGTTGGGTGCGTGCCATTACCGTTACAGTCAAAGTACCCAGTGCGCCCACAGTTAACGCATGCACTCCGGCACTGAGCCACGCAGATTTAAATAACAAAGCCCAACCCAACAAGCACAAACCGATGGCCAGCCAAGCATAACCGGAAGCCAGTAATAATAAATCCGGCCGAGTCAGGCAATGCCATAACTGCCAGCGCAATAAGCGTAGCATAGTGAACAGACCGCACAGCAGTACTAGCGCGCCCGCGAGTTGCTCACTGAACAGAGTCGGCAAAGGGTAGAGTGCCAGCGCAACAAACAATAGGATCAGGACTGCTCCCTCAATATTGGGCTGCACCCGTGCCTGTAGACTGCGCTGCTGTCGCAACAGATGTCCGGCGACGGCTGGGGCAATAATGCGTCCGCCCATAAAGAACATCAACAAAGCCAAGCCCAGTAATAGCTCCACCAGTATTGTTTGCCCTTGCCAAGCTGGCTGTGCGGCAAACACCAATAAAGTACAGAGGATAAGCAATAAGGGTGCAGTGGTTTTATTGCGCCATTTTTTCGCCGAACGGGCAAAGCGCGGCACCGTCCACGCCGCAGTCAAACCCGCCACGGCCAAGGCACCCGACCAAGCCCAAGGACTGCCTGGAAAAAATAAAAACCCCGCCCGAGCCAGCAGCCAAACTGCAATTAAGGATCGTATTTTTACGCTTTCAATGGGTCCCAACAAATAACCCGCCACCACTAGCATGGCATAACCAATCAGCAACTCATGGGCATGGCCAAAGACACTGTATAACCCTGGCGGCGCGGGCACACCCATCAACAATGCCAAGCTAGACCAAGGCAAAAGCAACGCTGCATAGGCTGCCGCCAACGGAAACAGGTACTGACTGGCAGGCTTTTTACGCTTTTTTAGCAGCGGCTTTAGCGTGGCATTCAGCATGACAAGCATCCTCTGTTAAGCCATTCACCGAGGCAGATACTTTGCCGTCTATTGGGTTAACTGGCGGTACAATTGCGGCAAACGTGTGGGCAAATGCTCGGGTTCACGAATCAAGGTATAACCATTGGCGCCAAACATATAGGGCAGATAATCCGCTGCTTCACGGTCAATGGTAATACAGAAAGGGATTAAGCCGAGTTTCTGCGCCTCTAATACTGCCTGCCGGGTATCTTCAACTCCGTAGCGGCCCTCGTATAAATCCAAATCATTGGGCTTACCGTCCGTCACGAGCAATAACACACGTCGCTTATGTGGGCGATCTTTCAGTAAAGCGCTGGCTTGGCGAATCGCCGCCCCCATACGCGTGTAATAACCGGGCTTGAGACCTTGAATGGTGCCACGTACGCCATCATCATAGCGCTGATCAAAACGTTTAATTTCTTGCATACGCACTTGATGGCGGCGCAGCGAAGAAAACCCATACAGGGCAAAATCATCACCCACCGCGGATAACGCCTCGCCAAATAACAACATACTGTCGGCGACCACATCAATCACGCGGCGTTCATCATTGATATGTGAGTCGGTCGACATCGATAAGTCCGCCAGCAACAAACAGGATAAATCGCGATGCTGTTGACGTTTTTCCATAAACAATCCGCGCTCAGCCACCTGCCCACATTGACGCTCCACATAAAAATCCAAACAGGCTTGTAAATCCAACTCATCGCCTTGCGCTTGTTGGTGCAACCAACGTGGCTCACTGCGTAAATTCTCAAATTGACGGCGAATGCGGCGTGCCAGCTGACTTAAACGCAGCGGTAAAGGTGCAGCCTCTTGATCACGCGGCTGCATCATTTGCACATTAACAAAATCCTCTTGTAGCGCATTTTTACGAAAATCCCATTCGGGCAGCTTAATCCCCTCGCCCAGCGGAATATCGTCCACATCCGCGGGTGGTAAATCCAAGTGCAACTTTAACCCACCGCCTTTGCGCTTACGTTTGCGCGATAAGGCAATTTCATCTAAATCATCGGCCACGCGCGCCGCATCGAGGTCTTCGTTATCATCACCACAGCGATCAACATCAATATGTTCAGACCAGCTGAATAAGTTTTCTAAACGAAACAGCAATAAACCTTGCTTACCCGAGTTATCTTCAACCCGCTTCGCTTGTTTGCGCACATCACGACCCTCTCCTTGTGCACCGCCCACCACATCACCCTCATCCTCTTCACTCTCAAGCTCACTCTCTTGCGGAGCACCCAGACGTTCCGCAGGGTACAACCATAAAGGTAAAGGGAAAGGCGCACGTTCAGTCACGGGAAAATCCACCACGCTACCCGGCTCTTGCAAAGCTTGACGTAATGCTCGCTCCAAAGCGGCTTCATTTTTCTTTAATGAGCTGGGATCTGGACGCAGCGCTAAATGCGCATCCAGCAAACGCTGATAGCGCGGACGCAGCGCTGGATACTGCTGCAGTAAGTTTTGCGTCCAACGTTGATTATCCCGTCCCCAATGGCGCATTTTATCCGAAGTTGCTGCAAGTAATGCCAGCCAACGGTACAGGTCACGATTCAGTTCAGGATCGGGATACACCGCCAAACTAGCGGGTAGGCGTAAGTTTTCCGCATCCGCCCACGCCACCGCCAATTGCTGGCTGCTGCCGGCCACCTGCTGGATCAAAGAACGGCGCAACACCATTTTGCGCGCATTGGACGCTTCGACAGCAACCCCCGACGCACCGCCTAAAGCACGAAACAGTACCGCCAAAGAGCGCTGCATATCCACCAATTCAACCTGTGCCTCTGGAAAGCCTGGATCAGCACGTCGAGTAATAAATCGATGCCAAACACCGCCTGCCCACTCTTCTACTTCAACGCCAATGCCCATCTGTCACCTCATTTACTGCTGCACCACCTGCGCAAATCATCTCTACAGGTAGCGCTAAAACAACTTCGGCCCGCTGTACAAGCCGGGCCGAAGATCGTTACATCATCACGTTAACTCACGTAATTATGCGTGCCCAGCGGCAGTTCTACTAACCAGTCCTGCACGCCCACGCTGACGGAAGCTCAACAAATAGGTTACCAAGCCGATCAAGAAGATCACCCCTGCAGCCAAACGTAACCAGTAGAAAATAAACAACTGATCTTGTGTCGCCATAAAGGATAATGCAGCACCATCTTCAGGAACGCGCTGTAACCAAATCTGCACAATACCGGCTGCTGACAGGAACAGCGTGATAAACACCATGCTGATTGTCATTA
>LSQX01144170.1_pt1 | contig 16733 bp, 15 predicted proteins | sample 654561 | NCBI WGS metagenome assembly LSQX01 (sample SAMN04489861, study PRJNA283612) | anaerobic digester metagenome | isolation source: 4 biogas reactors fed with cattle manure at either 37C or 55C with and... | place: Denmark: Kongens Lyngby | collected 2014
TATTACGCCATGGACCGCGACAAGCGCTGGGAGCGGATCAAGCTGGGCTATGATCTTTATGTTCACGGCAAAGGAAAGCCTTTCACCAATATCCTGGATGCCATTCAGGATAGCTATGACGAAGGAATTACGGATGAGTTTATTAAACCGGTGGTCCGGGTAGATGAATCAGGCCAGCCAGTTGCCGTGATTGAGGAGGATGACGTGGTTATCTGCTTTAATTTCCGGAGCGACAGGTTGCGGGAGATGACGGTGGTACTCACACAGAAGGATATGCCAGAAGCCGGGATGAAAACCATTCCACTTCATTACTACACGATGACTCCTTATGATGAGACCTTCAAAAAGGTGAGCGTGATTTTCGACAAAGATAATGTGACGAAAACCCTGGGCGAGCTCATGGCGGCGGCTGGTAAAAAGCAGCTGCGGATTGCTGAAACAGAGAAATATGCACACGTAACGTTTTTCTTTTCCGGTGGACGGGAAGAGGTATTCCCCGGCGAAAACCGGATCATGATCCCTTCACCCAAGGTGCCTACGTATGATTTGCAGCCCGAAATGAGCGCATATGAGGTGAGAGATGCCGTTGTCAAAGAACTAAAATCCGGGAATCCTGATTTTATCTGCCTGAATTTTGCCAATGGCGACATGGTTGGGCATACCGGTGTCTGGGATGCGATTATCCAGGCCATTGAAGCGGTCGACACCTGTGTCCAGTCTGTTGTCGAAACAGCCATTAAGCAGGGCTATAGCGCGATCCTAATCGCTGACCATGGTAATGCCGATAACGCTGTCAATCAAGATGGATCGCCCAATACGGCTCACTCCCTCAACCCGGTTCCCTGTATCGTTGTGGATGACCGGGTGGCCAAAGTAAAAAATGGCATCCTGGCTGATGTGGCTCCAACAATCCTCGATCTGATGGGGATGCCCCAGCCGGCAGAGATGACCGGGAAATCCTTGGTGGAGTATAAATAGCGGTTGATTATTTGTTTAACATACTAACCCATGCTGGAAATCGACCAAACCCTGATCAGCTTTGAGGTGCTCAGGAAACAGTTCTGTTGTGACTTAAAAGCTTGTAAAGGAGCCTGTTGCGTCTATGGCGACAGTGGAGCGCCTTTAACAGTTGATGAAACCGGGTTGCTGGATGACCATTTGGACGACTTGCGGCCATACATGCGCCAGGAGGGCCTGGAAGCCGTACTGGAACAGGGCCTTTATGTTACTGATACAGATGGCGAACTGGTTACCCCGCTGGTAAATGGAGGGGAGTGTGCTTATGTCGTTTTTGAAGATGGAGTGGCTCTTTGTGCAATTGAAAAGGCCTGGCAGGATAAGGCTATTCCTTTCAGAAAACCAGTCTCTTGTCATCTCTATCCAATCCGGATCAAATCGTACCGGCAATATGATGCTGTAAATTACGACCAATGGGACATCTGCCAGCCGGCATTGACCCTCGGCGAAAAGGACAACGTTAGCCTTCATATGTTTCTCAAAGATGCCCTGGTTCGAAAGTATGGTGAGGACTGGTTTGAGCAGCTCGACTATGCGGTCAAACACCTGGATATCCCACCCGAAGAAGACGGGGGAGTTTGAAAATCTGCGTATATTGAACCCGAAAAATGAATAGAGGAGTAGGTATGAAACATTTTCTCATGTTGGTACTATCCTTGTCTTTCCTAATTTTTCATTCCGCCGCCGCCCAAGAGATTCAAACCGACAAAAACAGGGCAGCTAAGGTTGTCCCAGATGCCTTTGTTGGAAAGAACCGGATATTAATAAATAACCGAATTTATCGCTTGAATGCTCCCTACGTTACTTTGGCTTACGGTCGGGGGTTTAGTACTAGGACAGAAGGTATAGACCAGAACATGACCTTGGCCTATCATCATTTTTTCGATTGGTTTGGGTTAAGGCTCGCTTACCATGCTACCTCCGATCTGCCACCCTGGTGGAGATCGTACAATAAACTCAACGATTTTACGCTGGGGCTTGGAACCCGGTATGACAAGCATCCCAAATGGAACCTCGCAGTTTTTGCTGGGCCAAGCCTGGCCTATGGTTGGTACATAGCCTGGAGCGATGTTTTTCAGGATGAGCGATCATTCCGTTTTATGGTTCCAGGTGTCCACGGAGAAATTCAGGCCACCTATCGACCCGTGTATGATCTGGGCGTCGGTCTTTCGGTTTACGGTAGCTACAATAAGTTCTATGCTGTAGCCGGAGCTCAAGTGCACCTATATTTCTCGTTAGCTTATGTCCGAAATTATGATTAATACCCCCATAACATGAACATTACGGAATACATTGAAAAGAACCGGGAACGTTTCCTGGAAGAACTGTTCGGACTGATCCGGATTCCATCAATCAGCTCGATTGCCTCACACAAACCGGATATGTACCGGGCGGCAGAGTATTGGAAGCAATTGTTAATCAAAGGTGGTGCAGACAAAGCCGAGGTTTACGAAACAGAAGGGAACCCGGTTGTGGTAGGTGAGAAGATCCTTAATCCGGCCTATCCAACAGTTCTTGTGTATGCTCACATGGACGTCATGCCAGTTGATCCGATTGATCTGTGGAATTCTGATCCTTTCGAGCCCATCATACGTGACGGTAAGATCTTTGCCCGCGGGGCTGATGATGATAAAGGCCAGTCGTTTATGCACGCCAAAGCATTTGAGTACCTGGTGGCAACCGGGCAATTACGATGCAATGTCAAATTTCTGATTGAAGGCGAAGAGGAGATCGGATCCCCATCACTGGGAAAGTTCTGTGCCGATCATAAAGAGTTGCTCAAATCTGATGTTATCCTTGTTTCGGATACCTCCCTGATTGCTCAGGATATTCCCTCAGTCACGACAGGTCTGAGGGGGTTAACCTATCTACAAATCGAAGTGACCGGACCCAACCGCGACCTCCACTCAGGCCTGTTCGGAGGTGCTGTGGCCAACCCCGCCGTCATCCTGGCGAAAATGCTCGCTTCGGTGCACGATGAGAACAACCGGATCACCATCCCTGGCTTCTATGATGATGTGATGGACGTGTCGGCCGAAGAGCGCGCACTCCTCGCCCAGGCTCCCTTCGATCCTGAAAAATACAAACGCAGCCTCGCTATCGGCGATGTGTGGGGTGAAAGCGGATTCTCCGTGATGGAACGGACCGGAATCCGCCCAGCAATCGATATCTGCGGAATCTGGTCGGGCTACACCGGAGAAGGATCCAAAACAGTCCTCCCGGCAAAAGCTTATGCCAAGGTAAGCTCCCGAATCGTTCCAAACCAAGACCATCATCAGGTGGCTAGTCTCATTAAAAAATACTTCGAATCAATCGCCCCGCCACAGGTCACTGTTAAGGTGGATGTTCTCCACGGCGGACCAGCTTATGTCTGTCCGATCGACCTGCCCGCCTACAAGGCAGCCGAGAAAGCCTTTACTGATACTTTCAATAAAAGACCGGTGCCTTTTAGATCGGGTGGAAGTATTCCAATCATCAGTACCTTCGAAAAAGTACTCGGAGTAAAGTCTATCCTGATGGGCTTCGGACTGGAGTCTGACGCGATTCACTCACCGAACGAGAACTACCCGTTGTGGAATCTCTTTAAAGGAATTGAAACGATCACCCGTTTTTATCATCATTATGGTGCTTGATCCGGGTGTTAAATCACTCAAAGCCACTCCAATACGGGGTGGCTTTTTTTTACCTTATCCGATAGGTTCCTGGGAAAGACAATCGGGGAAATGAGTTGTGTTTGAAAAATAAGATTTTTGACCTTAAATCAAAAAAGTAATGAAATATTTGAATGAGATCAGAAAAATTAGGGGGTGGTTCAAAAATAATCGATAGTTTTTCGGAATATACCCCCAATAATTGATAGCATTGCACCGAAATTTAACTTTTTTAGTCATAACCCATATTAAATCCAAGCTGAAATCATGTCAAACATTCGTACTGAAGCCGTCAGAGAGTTATTCTCCCGAAAACCAATATCGGTTGAGAGCCCTGGAGCCAAGGTCTCAGATTATTTTGGGACTGCCACGTTTGGTTTAGAAACCATGAAAAAGTATCTGCCCGGTGAGGCCTTTGAGAAAGTCAAGCAGGCAGTGGACACCTGGGGGTATATCGATCGCCGGGTAGCCGATGCAGTGGCAGCTGCGATGAAGGCCTGGGCAATGGAGATGGGGGTGACCCATTACACCCATTGGTTTCATCCGCTGAATGGCTCGACTGCTGAAAAGCACGATGCGTTTTTTGAGATGGGGTTGGAGGGTAAGGTTTTTGAACATTTCAGTGGCAATGCATTGATTCAGCAGGAGCCAGACGCTTCCTCCTTTCCCAGTGGAGGTATCCGGAACACCTTTGAGGCACGGGGTTATACAGCCTGGGATCCCTCCTCGCCAGCGTTTATTGTTGATAAAACCCTTTGTATTCCAACAGTATTTCTTTCTTACACGGGCGAAGCCCTGGATTTTAAAGCGCCCCTCTTGAAATCGCTGTATGCCCTCGATAAGGCAGCCGTGGATGTGTGCCAATACTTTGATAAGAACGTGAATAAAGTGGTGGCTACCCTTGGATGGGAACAGGAGTATTTTNNGATCCCTCCTCGCCGGCGTTTATTGTTGATAAAACCCTTTGTATTCCAACAGTATTTCTTTCTTACACGGGCGAAGCCCTGGATTCTAAAGCGCCCCTCTTGAAATCGCTGTATGCCCTCGATAAAGCAGCCGTGGAAGTGTGCCAATACTTTGATAAGAACGTGAATAAAGTGGTGGCTACCCTCGGATGGGAACAGGAGTATTTTCTGGTGGATGCAGCGTTATATCATGCCCGGCCCGACCTGATCCTGACCGACCGGACTCTGATGGGCCATGCCTCGGCAAAAGATCAACAACTGGCCGATCATTACTTTGGCTCTATTCCCGAACGGGTAACGGCCTTCATGAAAGATTTGGAATTTGAGTGTTACAAATTGGGGATACCGATCAGAACAAGACATAACGAAGTGGCTCCCAATCAGTTCGAGTGCGCACCAGTTTATGAGGAGGCCAACCTTGCCGTTGATCATAACCAGTTGCTGATGGATATGATGAAAAGGGTGGCGAGAAAACATCACTTCCGCGTTCTCCTTCATGAGAAACCATACAAAGGAATAAATGGCTCCGGTAAACATAACAACTGGTCGCTGCTCACCAATACCGGTGTTAACCTGCTGGCTCCAGGAACAACTCCAAAAACTAACCTTCAGTTCCTGACTTTCCTGATCAATACCATCAAAGCGGTTCATGACCATGCCGATCTGCTGAGAGCCAGTGTGATGTCGGCCGGAAATGAACACAGACTGGGCGCTCATGAAGCTCCCCCAGCTATCATCTCAGTGTTTATCGGCCAGTACCTAACCAGAATCCTAAACGAGATCGAAGCCAGGGTGCCTTCTGATAAGATGACTCCCGATGAAAAGACTGAACTGAAACTTGATATTGGCAAAATTCCGGAAATACTCCTGGATAATACCGACCGTAACCGTACGTCACCTTTTGCTTTTACGGGAAACCGCTTCGAGTTCAGAGCCGTTGGGTCGTCTGTTAATTGTGCTGCTCCGATGACCATGCTTAATTCCGCCATGGCCAGCCAGCTCCGTGAGTTTAAAAACCAGGTAGAAACCGAAATCGACAAAGGAATTAAAAAAGATGAGGCCATTTTCAGAGTGCTGCGACGGTATATTATCCATTCCAAGAAGATCCTTTTCGAGGGGAATGGATACTCGGACGACTGGATTGCAGAAGCTGCTGAAAGAGGCTTGTCGAATGTTAAAGATACCCCTGAAGCACTGAAAGCATACATTCATCCTTCAGCCATTGAAATGCTGGATCGTCTTAATGTATTGACTGAAAGAGAGTTGTATGCTCGGTATGATATCAGGTTGGAAATGTTCACGAAAAAGCTACAGATTGAAGCAAGGGTGCTTGGTGACCTGGCGATTAACCATATTATCCCGACGGTAATCAAATACCAGAACCGTCTGATCGAGAACGTCAAAGGTCTTAAGGAGATACTTCCTGCCGGTGAATTCGCTGACGCGGCCAGCTATCAGCTTAACTCCATCCGCAAAATTTCTAAGCATAAAGCGCTGATTCTTGAGATGGTTACCGAAATGATCAATCAGCGCAAGTTGGCTAACCACCTCGAAGATGTCAGAGATCGGGCTGAAGCATACAACACAAAGGTCAAGCATTACTTGAATGAAATACGCTATCACATTGACAAGCTCGAACTGATTGTTGATGATGATCTCTGGCCTCTGCCCAAATATCGCGAGCTACTGTTCACCCGGTAAACGATGATCCTAAGGGTTGTCGGCTCTATACCAAGGGCATTATTTGCTTCGTTTTACATTCTAATGAGGCAAATAATGCCTATTTTTACACACTATGGCAGAATCGATGAAACGTATCAACCTGTTACGCTGTATGACCGGCATCCTCCTGGCTGTTCTCATTTCCGTCCCGGCTTTCGGACAGAAACGGGATCGTCTTGCCCAGGCCGACAAAGTCTTTGCAATTGGGGAGTATCACCGGGCCATTGATAAATACAAAAAGGCCTATTCGAAGGAGAAGGACTCCAACCGGAAGAACGAAATCTCCCTAAAGATAGCCCATTGTTACCGGCTCATTAACGAAACAAAAAGAGCAGAACCCTACTACTCCAGGGTGGTCAGAAGGAAAATTGACAATCCCGAGGCCTATCTGTATTATGCTAGAGTGCTGAAGATGAATGGTAAACTGGATGACGCCCGCGCTGCTTATGAAGAATATCTTAAGTTAGAACCAGCGGATACTCAGGCAACAACGGAATTAATGGCTTGCGATTCAGCCATCAGCTGGATAAACAATCCGACACGGTATGAGATCGAAAACATCAAAGATTTTAATACCCGATTCAACGATTACAGCCCGTTTTTTGCCTCCTCTGATTATAAAGAGCTCTACATTACCTCCAGCCGGGAGGGAGGGAAAGGTGCCAAACTGCACGGTGGCACCGGTCAATCTTTCTCCGATATCTATTATACCCGCCTGGATAACAAACAGAAGTGGGCTGTTCCCTCTGCCCTTGATAAATCAATAAATTCTCCCTACGATGATGGCGCTCCGTGGGTTACATCCGATGGAGCAACGATCTATTTCACCCGCTGTCGGTTTGACAAGCAGGAAGAGTTGGGGTGTCAGGTGCTGATGGCTAAGAGACAGGGTACCCGTTGGGCCGATCCGGTTGTGCTCCCAATTGCCAAGGATTCAGTCGTGGTGGCCCATCCCAGCCTGACAAACGATGAACTGACGATGTTCTTCACTAGCGATATGCTTGGTGGCCAAGGGGGAAAGGATATCTGGATGGTCAAACGGGAAAGCGCCAGCGGAACCTTCGGCGAACCGATGAATCTCGGTTCTGAAATTAATACTCCGGGTAACGAAATGTTCCCCTTTGTGAAGAATGATTCTCTCTTCTATTTTGCCTCCGATGGACATCTCGGAATGGGCGGTCTCGATATTTTCAAAGCATCCCTGAATCCTGACGGAACCTGGGCGGTGGAAAATATGAAGTACCCGATCAATAGCCTTGCAGATGATTTCGGTATCATTTTCCAGGAAGAGGAGGAGCGGGGATATTTTGTCTCATCCCGGACGGATAACGCCAGAGGCGGGGACGATATTTACTCTTTTGTACTGCCTGGGAAAGTTTTCAACCTGCTGGGCAAGGTGATTAACGAGAAAACTGAAGAACCCCTGGGAGCCGCTGAAGTGCGCCTGATCGGGAGTGACGGGAATAGCCTCGAATATACCACCGACTCGACCGGAATCTTCTCCTTTAAATTGAAGCCCGAAACAGATTACCTATTGGTGGCATTCAAGCAGGGATTCCTTAATGGTAAAATGCGCGAAACTACCAAAGGACTCGAAAATAGCCGGGATTTCGAAACTACGCTGGTGCTGGCTCCCTACGAAAAACCTATCGAACTGCCGAATATCCTCTACGACCTGGCTCGCTGGGATCTGCGCCCGGAATCCATGGTCGCATTGGATGGCCTGGTTGAAACACTGGAAGATAACCCCAATATCACCATCGAATTGATGTCCCATACCGATGTGAGACCATTCCGTGGTACCATGACTAACCTCGAACTATCCCAAAATCGAGCCCAATCGGTTGTGGACTATCTGATACTTAATGGCATAGAGTCTGATCGCTTGGCAGCTAAAGGCTATGGCCCTGACGTGCCTCGTGTGGTAGATGAGAAAATTGCTGAACAATATACCTTCCTTACTGTGGGCGATACCCTATCAAAAGCCTACATCGACCAATTAGCGGATGAACAGTCACAGGAAATCGTTCATCAACTGAACCGCCGGACGGAATTTAAGGTGGTGCGCACCGATTATGTGCCAAAGGACCAGAAACCAGGTGATTTTGACGCTAAACAACAGATCCTCCTCCGCGGAATGGAAGAGCTGCAGCAAAAACAACGGAATCCGGAACGGCGGCGCAATATGCAGGAGAACAAGGACCCGGAGAAGTAATTTTCTTACCTTTGCCCCTCACTATGAAACGGGCTGATAGGTATGGACAACGAGGAGTCTCCTCTACCAAAGAGGAGGTACACAATGCAATCCGACATGTCGATAAAGGATTGTACCCCAAGGCTTTTTGTAAGATTATCCCGGATTTGACGGGAGGCGATCCGGAGTGGTGCAACATCATGCACGCCGATGGAGCTGGGACAAAATCCTCTTTGGCATACATCTACTGGAAAGAAACCGGAGATCTGTCAGTTTGGAAAGGAATCGCTCAGGATGCCGTTATCATGAATATCGACGACCTGCTCTGTGTCGGCGCCACCGGCCCGGTTGTGCTGAGCTCTACGATCGGCCGTAATAAACAACTGATCCCCGGTGAGGTTATTGGGCAAATAATCCAGGGAACAGAAGAGGTGGCCGAAATGCTCACCAGAAACGGCATGACCGTTAGCTGCTCGGGCGGAGAGACGGCCGACGTGGGCGATCTCGTAAGAACCATCATCGTCGATAGTACCGTCTTTACCCGTATGCGAAGATCCGATGTGATCTCAAACGATAGGATTGTACCTGGTGATGTCATTGTCGGGCTATCATCTACAGGTAGAGCGAGTTACGAGTCGAGAGAAAACGGCGGAATGGGTAGTAATGGCTTAACTTCCGCTCGGCACGACCTGTTTTCGCACGACCTGGCGGAACGTTACCCCGAATCCTACGATCAGAACATCCCGGAAGAACTGGTCTATTCGGGAACAGTCCCGCTGACAGCCCCAGTCCCCGGATTACCTCTTAATGCGGGTCAGCTGGTTCTCTCTCCTACCAGAACCTATGCTCCCGTAATCATCAGCGTCCTTCAGAAACTCCGGAGCCAAATTCACGGAATGGTGCACTGCTCAGGTGGAGGCCAAACAAAAGTTCTCCATTTTATCGATCAGCTGCATGTGGTGAAAAATAACCTCTTCCCTACACCCGCCCTTTTTAGAATGATCCAGGAACAGTCGGGAACCCCCTGGCAGGAAATGTACCGGGTATTCAATATGGGGCACCGGTTCGAAGTGTATCTGCCTGAATCAGCAGCTGCAGCAGTGATCAATATCGCTGCTACATTCGGCATAGAAGCTAAAATTGTCGGCCATTGTGAAGCCTCAAATACCCCTAAACTCACCATCCAGAGCCCTTACGGTGATTATTTCTATTAGCTAAACTACCTCACACCCCACACCCCACACCTCACACCTCACACCAACTCGACAACCGCTTCCCCCTTAATCATCAATCGAAATGCTTTTACAGAAACTTGAAGAAATATCCCACCGATTTGATGAGGTTGCCCGCCTCATCACGGATCCAACTGTGATCAGCGACATGAAACGTTATGTTCAGCTGAACAAAGAATACAAGGAGTTGAATAAGGTGGTGGAGTTCTATCGTGAGTATCGCAATGTTCTGGATAACATAACTTCCACAATCCGGATGCTGGACACGGAGAAGGAAGAGGAACTTAGGGCTATGGCCAAAGAGGAACTTGACCTTCTCCAACACCGTCGCGATGAAATGGAGGAGGAAATTAAAGTTTTACTTCTGCCAGCCGATCCTGAGGACTCGAAGAATGCTATTGTAGAGATCCGTGCCGGAACTGGCGGTGATGAAGCCAGTATCTTCGCCGGTGATCTTTTCAGGATGTACGTGAAATTCTGCGATATAAAAGGCTGGTCGCATAGCATCAATAGTTTCACCGAAGGTACCAACGGAGGCTATAAGGAGATCATATTTACCATCAAAGGGGATGGCGTTTATGGCATCATGAAATACGAATCAGGCGTTCACCGCGTTCAGCGAGTGCCACAAACCGAAACGCAGGGACGAATCCATACTTCAGCTGCTACTGTGGCCGTCTTGCCCGAAGCTGAAGAGTTTGATATTCAGATCAATCAGTCAGATATCCGGGTCGATACCTTTATGTCGTCAGGTCCTGGCGGTCAGTCGGTTAACACGACCTACTCTGCGGTTCGCTTGACCCACGTGCCTACCGGCGTGGTGGTGATTTGCCAGGATCAGAAATCACAGATTAAAAATAAAGAGAAAGCTCTGGCTGAACTCCGGACCCGGCTTTATAATATCGAATACACCAAGTATCTCGATGAGATCTCTTTGAAAAGAAAAACCATGGTCAGCACTGGAGATCGGTCGGCTAAAATCCGAACCTACAACTATCCGCAGGGTAGAATGACCGATCATCGGATCAATCTGACTATGTACAATCTACCATCGATCATGAATGGTGATATCCAGGAAATTATAGATAAATTGCAGATCGCCGAAAATGCTGAACGGCTCAAAGCTTCCGATGCCTGATCATGAATGCCAGGGAACTGTATAAAGAGATCCTGAAAAAGAGATCCTGCCTGTGTATCGGATTGGATACCGACCCTCGCCGAATTCCACTCCACCTGCAACGGGATGCGGAGCCACTCTTTGCATTTAACCGTGCAATCATTGACGCCACCATTGATCTGGCTGTTGCCTATAAACCCAATCTGGCCTTTTATGAGGCCCAGGGTCCTGAAGGATTAAAGCAGCTTGAAAAAACAGTCGATTACATCCGCTCCCAGGATCCTAATGTGCTGATTATCGCTGATGCCAAGCGAGGAGATATTGGCAACACAGCCGAGCTTTACGCTAGAGCTTTCTTTATTCATTATGATTTTGATGCCATCACTCTCTCGCCCTATATGGGAAAAGATTCGGTGGCCCCATTTCTGCAGTTTGAGGGGAAATGGGCAATTCTGTTGGCACTGACCAGTAATGCGGGTGCCGGGGATTTCCAGCTCAGATCGCTCGAATCGGGAGAGCTTCTTTATGAGAGAGTTATGCTAGAGTCATCGGGGTGGGGAACAACGGATAACCTGATGTATGTGGTGGGAGCAACAAAACCAGCGCATCTGAAAAGAATCCGGGAAATCCTCCCTTCTCACTTTCTTCTGATTCCCGGCATCGGCGCACAGGGCGGGTCGCTGGATGAAGTGCTTGAACATGGCTGGAACCCGCTTGGTGGACTATTGATCAACAATTCGCGCGGCATCATCTATGCTGGGGAGGGTCGGGATTTTGACGAAAAAGCCCGCCAAGCTGCTCTTCAAATGGTCGAGAGCTTCCGGATCCGACAAGGATTCTAATTTCCTTTGATTTTTCCGTTTTATCGCTTTCCTGACGTCCATATCCTGTAAACCGATAGGATATGCAGGAAGACTTTCTCCAATATATCTGGAAATATGCCCTGTTTGCCTCTGACCGACTGGTTACCACTAGGGGTGAGCGGGTGGAAATCATGTCGAATGGCCAGTTTAACAGCGATTCAGGTCCCGATTTCCTATTTGCCCGGATAAAAATCGACCGGACCATCTGGGCCGGCCATATTGAAATCCATGTGAAAGCCTCGGATTGGTATCGCCATCACCATGATTCAGACCCGGCTTACGATCCGGTTATTCTTCATGTTGTCTATGAGCCTGATTGTGAGGTTAGAAGAAGCAATGGAGATCTCCTTCCAACCGTTGTGCTCCCCTTTAAGCCAGCCTATCTCGATAATTACCACCGGATGCTGAAAACGCTTTCGGCCATTCCCTGCACTACCTCCTGGATGAGCCTCTCGTCGATGATTGTGGAAGGCTGGCTTATCTCGATGGGAGTGGAGCGTATGGAATCCAAAGCACTCAGGATTCAACAACGCTTGCGACAAAACCATGGTGGATGGGAACAGACCAGCCTCCAGCTGCTTATGCGCACCTTTGGTTTTGGGGTTAACCAGGAGACTTTTGATCGCCTGGGAAAGAACATTCCGGTTAAGGCCATTCGGAACATCGGGGATAACCTCTTCCGACTTGAGGCGCTGCTTTATGGACAAGCTAACCTGATCCCGGAACCAGCAGAAGATCCCTATTCGCGAGCCCTCTCATCCGAATTCTTTTTTCTCTGTAATAAATACAATATTAGTCGGTTAGATAAGCCAGGCTGGAAGTTTATGCGGATGCGCCCAGCCAATTTCCCGACCGTACGTCTCGCCCAGCTGGCGGGACTGATCTCGTTGATGCCACTCAATCCGTCAATCATGACGGTCGAATCCCTGCCTCAGGATATCCCGGTTTCGACGTATTGGCAAAAACATTACGATTTTGGTAAAGAGTGGAGAGACCAGTCTCCCACGATCGGGAAGGACACGCTGAATCTATTGAAAATCAACTATTTGTTACCTGTCCTTGCCTGCTACGCCTCAGCTATAGGTCAACCGCAATCGAACGTGTGGTGGATGGAGCAGCTGGAACGGTTGCCTCCCGAAAACAACCGGATCACCCGGTTATGGACAGGTTATGGCTATCAGGTTCCTAATGCTTTTTATTCCCAAGCCTTTTTACACCTTTATCAAAACTATTGCTCCTCAAGAAGATGCCTCAGTTGCCGAATCGGACAGGCCATCATCGGATCAGGATAAAATGGGAAAATAAATGATGACGCTGTCAAAAAAGTTTACGAACTTTGAATCAACCGGTTCACATTCTGCCTCTGGTATGTTTTTTGCTTGCCTACTAAGGTTATGTGAACTGATTCATCCGGCGTGATAATGAACACTTAATAAGATGAGATTCACCTGGATTTTATTATTTCTATTGGGCCTTCTTTCGGCCTGTCATAAAGAATCAGCAGATCCGGCTCTGCTCTTTGGCCAAAATAGTGGGTGTAAAGACTTTAGCCTAAAGACTGAACTATCAGATGGCCCTACTTCGGACTGTCTTTACTATTCCTATTTTGACAATACATTGATAATCAAACATGTAAATGTGGGTTTCAATTGTTGTCCCGAAGGGTTCAAGGTGGAGCTTCAAGTATTGGGCGATACACTGGTGATTCGTGAGCGGGAGAATTCTAATTTGTGTGATTGCTCCTGCCTTTTCGACCTGGAATACAGTCTGACTGATGTTGAGAAGAAAACCTGGTGGATAAGGGTGGATGAGGAGTATGTGGGGGAGGATATGGAACCGATGTTTTTTGAGATCGATCTGAAAAATGACCCTGAGGGTAAGTGGTGCGTTGAGAGAACCCATTACCCCTGGGGAGATTATTATAATCAATGATATACCAAACACCAAATGAAAACACGTATTGCTACTTTATCGATCCTTCTTGGTTTGTTCGTGGTCATTGCCGGCTGCGAAAAACCTGATGAAGAGGTAAATCCGATCCAATTGCCCTTAAAATCGGGGGAGGTTATTACGGCCGACAATCAGTTTGGCTTTGATCTGTATCAACAGATTACAGCAGATACCGATCTAGATAAAAACTTGATGATCAGTCCATTGAGTATTTCTCAAGCTCTCTCTATGACCTATAACGGTGCTGCCGGAGAAACAGCCTTGGCGATGGAGCAAGGGATGCGGACTACAGGCATTGAGCGGAGCGACCTGAATACTATCAACAAAGCTCTTGTTGAGGCGCTGACTTCCCACGACCCAAAGGTGACACTGGATATTGCCAACTCGATCTGGTATCGACAGGAATACACTGTTCTACAGGATTTCATTAATTCTAACCAACAGTATTACAACGCTCAAGTGAATCCGCTGGATTTTAACAACCCAGCCAGCAAGGATATCATCAACAAATGGGTTAAAGATCAAACACGGGGGAAAATCAAGGAGATCGTCCGAGAAATCAAATCAGAATCTTTTATGTTCCTGATTAACGCTATCTATTTCAAGGGAATGTGGAAGCACGAGTTTGATAAGCGGGATACGGAAAAGGCTCCGTTCCATCTGGAAGACGGGACTGATGTGACGGTTGACATGATGTATCAAAATGCCAACCTGAATATGTTCTCCAATGAGCTGTTTACATCGGTTGAGCTGCCTTATGGGAATGGCAACTGGAGTATGTACCTGTTTTCTCCATCCGAGGGGAAAAAGGTTGCCGATGTGGAGGCCGAATTAACTCCAGAGAACTGGACCCAATGGATCACCTCCTATATCGAAAGAGAAGAGGTGACCCTTCGCTTGCCGAAATTTAAGTTCGCCTATGAAGAGAAGCTGAATGATGCACTGTGCCAGATGGGTATGGGTGAGGCCTTTTCACCAATGGCTGATTTTAGCGGAATCCTGCCGGAAGGTGGGCTCCAAATTAGTGAAGTCAGGCATAAGACTTTTATCGAAGTAAATGAAGAGGGAACAGAGGCGGCTGCAGTGACATCGGTTGAGGTGGAATTTACCAGCATTGGGAATTTTCTTGTTTTCGATAGACCATTTCTGTTTGTTATTGCTGAGCGATCAACCGGATCCGTACTCTTTATCGGACGGGTTGCTAACCCGTTAGAGGAGTGAGGATTGAGAAACGACTAAACTAATTCATCATGAAAAGCAAAATTATCATCCCTGTGGTGCTTATGCTCCTGGCAGTAGCCTGTAAACCTGACGATATCGGATCGCAGGGAGATCCTTATCTGACGATCATTACGGATATGACCTGTAAGGAACCATCAGGAGTCAAGGGGAACCAGCCGGGATTTGACCAGTCATGCGTGGTGTACAATTTTGAAGGAGATAGTGTGCTGATTATCAATCACTACAATGCCTCTTTTAATTGCTGCCCCGAAGAGATTCTGGTTGATTTTGAGATCAAAGGCGACAGCCTGATCATTCGCGAAGATGACCGCGAAGAGCTGTGTCGGTGTCTTTGCTTGTACGATGTGGAGATTCGGGTTCACAATCTGAAGAAACAGCTTTACAAGGTTCGCTTCGAGGAACCTTATGTTCTAAAAGACACGACCCAGCTGATTTTTAATATGGATTTGAGAGAAGACCCGATAGGGCATGTTTGTGTGACTAGGAACTATTATCCCTACCTGTGGCAATAAAATGAATCTTATACGAAAATTAATCTTATACTAAAATGAAGTTTATCATTACCATCTCCTTAGCCAGTCTCCTAATGTTTTTTCAGGCGTGTAACCCGGATCAGGATCCGGAAGATCTGCTTACAGGACCAGGCGAGGTAGAGATGATTACGCTTGATGCGTTTGAAAACCTGCCCATGGGTCAGTTCCGGATGGATACTGTCTACATTGACGGGGATTCATTGAGGATTCAGGTCAAATACAGTGGTGGTTGTAAACCTCATGAGTTCAGGCTCTGGAAAGTGCCAGTAGCTCCGGGAGATCAATCTCCGATAGAGTTGATGTTGAGTCATGAGGACAATGGGGACACGTGTGAGGCTCTGTTTACTGTTTGGCTTGCTTACTCGCTGGATCCCATCAGAATAGCGGGGCTTAGCGAAGTGGCCTTCCTGATGCGAGGGAGTCCGGAAATGTCAATCTACTACGGTGATTACACCTATCGTTATTAAGTCGATCGGATAAGACGTCTAACTACTGATAGCGACACAATTCCAGGGGATTGTGTCGCTTGTTTATTCCGGATAATTTTCTATCTTTGCGCGTTATTTAAACGCCAATAATTAAACGAATAGACATGTACTTAACAGCAGAAAAGAAAAAGAGTTTTTTCGAAAAGTACGGGAAGTCTAATACTGATACCGGTTCCCCAGAGGGCCAGGTAGCTCTATTTTCCTACCGTATCTCGCATCTGACCGAACATTTAAAACGTAATCGGAAAGATTTCAGCACGCAGCGTGCGCTTATTCGCCTGGTTGGAAAACGTCGCCGGATTCTGAATTACCTGAAGGATCGTGATATTGAGCGTTACCGGGCTATTATCAAAGACTTGAATCTTCGTAAATAGAACCTCGAGAAAAAGGCAATTTAAGATTGCCTTTTTTTTTCCTGAGTTATCCCAAAAGAAATTATGCATCAAGTATATCAAAAGACCATTACGTTAAATGATGGTCGGACAATCACTATCGAGACCGGCAAATTGGCCAAGCAGGCCGACGGATCCGTAGTAGTGACCATGGGTAATACCATGATCCTGGCAGCGGTGTGTGCTGCCAAGGAGGCAAGAGAAGAGGTTGATTTTATGCCTCTTAGTGTCGAATACAAGGAAAAATTTGCATCAGCAGGCCGCTTCCCGGGAGGATTCCTGAAACGTGAGACCCGTCCGAATGACAATGAAATCCTGATCTCACGCCTGGTTGACCGGGCGCTGCGTCCACTTTTCCCGGACGATT
>LSQX01209150.1_pt1 | contig 16733 bp, 9 predicted proteins | sample 654561 | NCBI WGS metagenome assembly LSQX01 (sample SAMN04489861, study PRJNA283612) | anaerobic digester metagenome | isolation source: 4 biogas reactors fed with cattle manure at either 37C or 55C with and... | place: Denmark: Kongens Lyngby | collected 2014
TAATCATCCAGCCTTCACCGTATGGATCTTTATTAACGACTTCTGGGGTTGACTCCAGTGCCGGATTGATCTCAATCACCTCTCCTGATACCGGCATATAGAGTTCCTCAACAGCTTTAACAGCCTCGATATTTCCAAAGGAATCGCCTTTGGATAAAGTCTCCCCTTGGGTTTCCACCTCGACAAATACAATATCACCCAGGTTAGACTGAGCGTAATCAGAGACCCCTACATAGGCAAACTCGCCCTCAACCCGAATCCATTCATGATCCTGGGTGTACTTTAAGGTATCAGGTACATTCATGATAAATATTCTTTGATGAGTAATTGGATTTATTGGTCAAATGTATAAAAATCCGGCCTTATTGTGTCAGGGTGAATCGGATATTGAACCCAACTTTAGTATTCGATGTTGGATACGATAAGGTAACCAGAGGTTCGTTGATCACCTGGTCGAAATAGAATCTTAGGTTAAAGCGGCTACTCAACCTGTAATCAGCAGTCATCTTGATAGTTATCACCTGTTGTCCCGAAGTCAGCTTGTCGAGATCCTCCTCCAGTTTTCGCATGATCATCCGGTTATCACGGTAGGATAAATCGAGTCTTAAGTCAAGATCCGAGGTAAATTTCCGTTGTGAGCCCCCAGCCATGATCGTTATTGGCACATTTTGGAATTGATACCCAGTGCCGATTACCAGTTCGTTCGTACGATTTTCCATCAGCTGGTTGTTGTTCAGGCTTAAGGAAAGATTCCTCGTTTTCTTGATTTCTACGCGAGCCTGGAGGCTGTTAACTAGCTGAGCGTCAAAACTAATCAGTGGGCTTAACTGCTCCGAGATGCTTATCGCCCCAATTTCCCTTTCCGGCAAGAAGTTTTCCTGAACATCGCGGATATAGTTCAATCCGTCCACCTCGTCCGGATTATAAAACAGATTGGTGGAGTAAGTCCCGACAGAGTAGGAGCTTCTGTATGCGTGGATCACGTTGAGGTTACGGAAAAATTTCTTGACAAATTCAGATTTCCGCAGCCCACTGAATTGAACTCTCCAGTTTGGCAGCATACTTAATACCCCAGGCATTGCGGTTAGATTGATGCTTTCGGGGTTTTTATTAGAATAGGCTGCCAGGAATGCCGGAATAATCACCTCTTGCGAGGTAGGACCATATCCGGAGGTATATCCCGGAAAGGCGTCTAACTCAGGATCGTATATCGGGCTTCCAGTCACCTGATTAGCCAGGCGTTGCTCAGCCAGCCGTCTTGAGATCACGTTCCGGTTATTCTTGAACCTCTCAAAAGAGGCGGAGCGCAGATTTTCACCCTCTTTAGGCAGCTTTTCAAAGGCCGAACCAATCGAGAGATAGCTCATGCTGAAGGTTCCGCTAAACAGTTGGCTCTCAACATTAAATCGTTCATCTCCAGCATAATAGTAAAACTGTTCTTGGTTCCGATTCATAGAATGGGAGGCCGTGATTTCAATCCGCAAATCCGTGAGTGGTTCAACGCTGGCTCGGAATTGAAAGCCTTGGTTTCTTGAAACTGTATAGGCTTGATTTAGGGTGGAGTCAGTAGTTAGCCACATCTGGTCGGCAGCAAAATCACCAAAGCCATTATCCTGCAGCCCAAAAGCAAATCCCAGGCCGGGGGAGAGCAATCCATTGTAGCTTGTTTGGCCGGCAAACTGGGGCACAGGCATAAATCCTGGCAGCAGGGTTCCATTGTCCATTGAATAATTCAAGCTGAGCGTTTTCACTCCCATGAGGATTCTCAGGAAGTTTTCTGTTATGAAAATGAGCGGATTCTCTCTAACTTCCACAACACCTTCCACCTCGATGCGCCCCCCATTGACGTCGAGAGGGGCGGTTATCGTTATACGCCTATCATTTACCACTGCCACTTCTGTCTCCATAACACGGTTGTTTTGGTCGAAGAATTTGACGCTAACATCCTGTGTCATTAGATCATGAATAATAACCTTAGGCTGTCCCTCCTTCACATTAATCTTATCGGCTTCAAATCGGACTGTCCGAGTTGGTTTTGCCTGAGTTGCTGTTTGAGCTCGCTTGTATTTATCGTCAATTTTTTTTAGATATCCGATTTTATTATACAGGTTTTGCATATTGGCCGATCCATTCAGTTGGAAATTTCCAGCATTTTGGACCATATTCCCAAGTTGAACGGTATCAGCTGTTAGAGGGCCTGCACTCCAGTCATAATCAACTCGATAGGCTGCATTGGCGGTCAACCAGTTAAACAATGGGATCTTATTTAACGGAAGGCTATAGGAAGTAATGACGGAGTGGTGGTATTGAACTGGCCGGCCAAATGACAGAATATTCTGCCAAATGCTATCTCGCTTCTGTTCATAATCAAGTTCTCCTTTTTGAATAGCGCCGTCCGGCTCATCAATTCTGGCGATGTTGTTTGAATTGAATTCGACCTTTAAAGCCCGGGTCAAATCCCATCTAAAATCGAAGTTTCGGGTCCAGTTGAAATTCTTATTGTAGGTTGGTTCGAGCTTATAGCCAGGATTGGCAACATTTCGCAGTTGGAGTTCGCTGTACCTTCGGGCCATGTTAGTCTGGAAACGAATCATTGAAGGCTGCGGATAAAGGTTGAGTTCACGGATAATCCTAAAGGCAGGAGCGTCCAGTGCTTTCGATTTTTTTAGTGGTTCCCAAGGTTTTGGGTTGCCCGAAAAGACATAGCTGATCACCCCGTTGTAACTCTTATTGAGGTTGGATTCCGTCTTAATGTTCCTGGCGAATGTCTCGTTAAAGGAATAAGAAAGTGACCAGTTTGAGATACTATAGATTTTCGGTTCTCGGCGTGTGTTAGGAGATCCCGGTTCCAATCTGACGTTAGTGAAGTTTATACTTTTTCGTCGGTTGTAATCCTGTGCGGCAAACAAAATCGAATCACGCTCATCCCTTGAGGCTGCATTATCGAGAGCTGCCTGCAGAGGGATATCCGGATCCAGTGGATTATACTGCGGATTCCTTTTAACCTCGGAAAAACCGAGATACACTGGAAATTGAACACCGAAATTTTTGGGAAAGAATTTTCCAAGCTGCAAGCTGGTAGATACATCATACTGAATGATCTCTTCTTTACTCCGATCCTGCACCCTTTTGTCGATGCTTCCAAAACCTGGAACGCTGCTGCTACCGGCCAATGAGATATTCCCCAGGTCGGCAAGAGTGGCATTAAGGCGGGCATTGGCAGCCCAACCGCCAGACTCATCAAAGTCGGTCAGCCTCAGCTCGTTAAACCATACAATCCCTGTCTTTGGCAATCCATCATCGTAATTTGGATTGTTTGATTTTGAAGGATTTCGGATCCCGATCATGATGGTTCGGACATTTCCAAGGCTAGGATTACCGACTACAATAACCCGGTTTAACCCATCCATCATTTCATAGAGGGTTTCCTGGGTAATCTGGGAGCTTTCGCGTCGGATCTCATCATTACGTAACTGCTTGATTTGCTGGAATAGCTCGAGAGCTACAACAAATTCGTTTTCCGCTGGCCAAACTATCGAGCGATCAGCAAAGCTCAACTGATCATATTTAGCTGGAGGAGTGAGATGAGGAGTTAATTTCAGGGGAATCTCATACTCATAATAGTTCTTGGTATAATCGGCACCAATCCGGATAAAAGCACGTAAATCATTATCAGCCAGCTGGGTTTCGTCAATAGCCTCAGCATGTACGAACATTTTGAGCTTTTTATACTGCCTCATGTCAATTGCGCGATTCAGATAAGCAGCCCTGGCATCGCCATCTTCGAGGTCGGTCACCTTCATTTCGATTGATTGCTCATTTTTCTGGATCATCTGAGGATTAGTCGGGTCGGTGGTCCGAGTTATTCCTGGAGGAAGCACATAGTTGACTGGAAAGCGGTTACCGTTTTCTTCAATATTAACAGCTGACACCTCATATTTTGCCCGTGTATATTCAGGTGTTGTCAGGTGTTCCGAGCCTTCCAACAGACTCAGATTATACTTTCTCCATTCTCCTTTGACCAGCTCGAGGGTAGCAAAACGCAGGATTACCTCATCCGAGAATCCTTTAAGGAACATCCGGATAAAGCGGATAGATTTGAAATCCTGAATACCGCCAATCACCTTGTCGGGTTCATAAATCGGAACCTTAAACTGATACCAGGTAACCGGATCTCCTTCTTTATTCTTTCCAACAATAGCATCTGTGATAAAATTCCGGCCAACCTGAAGATCATCGGGGCGCATACTAACCTTATACTGGAAGTAGGACTCCGACTCGTTCAGGGTATTATCCATGTTGATATCTTCCACATCCGGGAGATTGGTAGATTGAGTGGGGAATGGCTCAGTAGACTGTTCAGAGGTAAGTGAGTTACGCTCCAAACCATTAAATTTCTTATATCGATCCAGGATGCCCAGCTGTAAAGCGTCATAGGTGGACCCTCGAAAATACTGAAAATCATCACCTGACGGGTCGTTCAGCATCTCCTCGTAAAGCGGAGCAGAGGGGTCGACAATACCCATTAGAGAGTCGAGGTAATTGGCAAAAAATGAACGTTCATCCTCATTATTCAGTCCATCCAGTCCGACATCCTGTGATTCTCTAGCCTGTGGATCATTATCGAACGCGTTGACAAAAGATTGTGCAACCGGAACCCTTCCCCACGCCGTAGTATCCACATAGTTAAGCGTTTCTTGTCCGTTTAGTCCGTTTTCGAACGCCTTACGTCCATCTTTAAGAATATCTTCTGAAATGCTACCCAGGTTAAACATCAAAACAGGCTCCAAGTCGTCACGTTGAATATTCCGTTTTTCGTCCTCCACATAGGGATCCATAAGCCAAAACTCTAGATACTCAACGTTGGCAGCTTCGAAGTCGTTGGTATACAGCGAGCTCATGATCCCTCCCCACCTAGTATCCGGAGCCCGGAGGGTACCGTCGTTATTCAATCCTGCCGAATAGGCTGATTGTCTGGTGTCATAATTATATGGACCTCGCTCTCTTGGATAAAAAGCCACGTTAAGAATCTGAAGGTAGGTCGGGATGCTATTGGGGCTCTCCTTGTACGGGAAAATCTCCTGCTCACGGATTTCCCTCACGTAATGGCTGTTTTGTTCCTCCGGATTACCAGCAATATGGGAAGGAGTGGCCGAGTTATTGCGAAGAAACAGTGGGTCAATATGATACCAGGCAAGTTTTGCCCGGTTGTACCCATAAGCCAGATCGTTACTGAGAGCAGCTTCCGGGAACAGATCCGGTTGACCGTAGGGTGTACTGGAAAGCACCCAGTTCTGCTTTTGTTTCAGGGTTATAGTAACTTCGCTACCTTCAAAATCATCAATCAACGACTCCCCGCCTTTATCTGTCTTATCTGCACCTGAATTTACCACGTTAGAGTGACCCGGGATCAGATGGGCGAACTCACCGGTAAACGTCACCATCGACCGTTCTTTCGTCTGGATCAGGGGGATTTTATCGATTAGCTGGGTGAGCCAGGGTGCCTCTTTTCGGTAATTGGTATTAAAGCCCCAGATCGTGTTGGCAATCGGTTCATCCCCGATATTGACTTTATTAGTTAATGGCCTTTCGCGCAAATGAAGGATGGTTCCACCGATATTAAAGTCCTTATTTACACGATATTGCATATGTGTTCCCAACATTGCTTTCGACTGAATTCCGAATTGGGAATTATCCTCCAGTGAGATCTTAATGGGCGTACCGGATTCAAGCAAGCCCTGATTGATGATCTGGACTGTACCCATGGTATAATCCACGGTGTAATCAGTGTTTTCATTGAGCTGCATTCCGCCTGCCGTCACCACCACGCTCCCCTGTGGGATATTCATGGCATTCAGTCTGATTTCGGAAGAGGAAGCTGATCGTGAAGAACCCCGTAGAATGAACTTATTTTTCTCGGCTGTTTGTCGGGCGACATTTTGTGTTTGGGTATAAAGTTCTTCAAACACATATTTGTCTGCAATCTCACGATTAGCGGGATTTCCTGCTTCGATTTTCGCTCTCAGGAATGAGCCAAAAGGCTCCAAAACCGGGAAAATGATTCGGCCTTTTGATGCGTTCACCGTCACCTGATCAATAAAGTCAAACACTCCATCCGGCTGGGGGTCCAGCTGAGAATTCAGTCGGTCGAGATTGAGTACCGTCAGCAGAATCTCTCCCTCAATTGCTCCCTCCGGAATGTAGTTGATTGCTGTACCAGCTTGGTCATTTTGATAGTAAACCTCCATCCTGAAATCCTCTGCATTGATCCTGGAGGTATTCAGGCTATAAATGTTTTTCATCATCAAATCCCAGGTCGGTAACGCTGGTGTTTGATTCGTCCCCTTGAGGAGTTTAAGGATCAGGGAAGGAGCATCAGACTCATTATCTTTGTTCACCTCATTGGAAAACTCACCTACCCGGTACACCCTACCGCCCAGGGTATATTCGTACGCGACAGCCAGAATCTCATCAGAGTTAAGTGATTGATTAAGCGAGATATAACCAAGCTTTGTATGGAGGAAATACTCCTCGGAATCAAGCTTCCTGGCATTCTCGATCTTCTCATAATCCTGGCCTCCCAAGAAGTTGTATGACGACAAGGGAGTTAAAACACTGGTAACGTTACCGATATTACGGATGCCGGAATAGTTATCCAGCATATTGCGGTACAGGTTATTCACATCATTATAGGGATTCTGACCCGGCCCGACATACTCCACAAAATCAGGATTAAAGATGTTGGTATCACCGGGGGCAGCCCCTTCCGCTAGATCGAGAAAAGCAACAACGTTTCTGGATTGATCGAACTTTCCAGATTTGTTGGTAATCCAGACCTCTATTTTGGTGATATTGATTCCGGAATTGATGATCGGGGTGTTTTTCAGGGCTTGGTCGTAGTTGTCACGAAAATACTGCGATAGAAAGAAGTGCTTGTTCGATTCGTATTCATCCGCCCGGATTTCGTATTCATTGGAGACTCCCCCACCCTCAACTTCAATCGTTTGGGTTTTGCCCTCCTGCTGAGAGAAAACGCTGGTGATGGTCAGCCGGCCGAATTGCAGCTCAGTCTTGATCCCAAAGAGGCTTTGGCTACCGCTAATCAGGGATCCCGAGAGGGGTAGGTTAACATTCCCGGCTTCCACTTTCTTAAGTATCTCATCCTCTTTACCGGTGTAGGCGATCTTGGTTCGGTTCTCGAAATCGAACGTGGCTTCCGTATTGTAACTAATACCGAGCTCCAGCTTGTCACCGATTTGTCCGGTGACGTTCATCATGATTTTATTATCAAAATCGAAGGTGGTATTTCGTCTCACCTTCTCCGGCAAATTGTTATTCTTGTTGTTATTGATCTGCACTCCGAAGATCAGCTCTGCCGATCCTTGGGGATTGATACTGATAGTGTTAGACCCAAAGATCCGGTCAAAAGCTTCGCCTCCGATATGAAGTTTAGGGATCAGACCTCCCTGGGAGCTAAAATTCTCGCCAGCCAGGCGTTGCCTCCAATAATCGGCTACCGACCGGTTTAAATCGTACTGGCGGTACTGGTCCTGCCGAAGGTAGTAGGGCTCGCTAAGCCTCAATGAACCAACATTTTGTTCAAACCGGTATTCGTTACTTTTCGGATCATACTCGATTTTTGAGCTATAATTTTTGGGATCATTCAGGAAAAGCGGTGATCGCAGTCGGGGTGCCTGAAACGGTGAAGTTGTCAGGGGTGGTATGGGGTATCGCAGACGAATCAGGGAATCCGGATCTTGGCCATTCTGACGATTTTGATTCTGGTCACCGGTTGTCTGAGAGAAAGCCGACAAAGGCAACAAACAAATCAGGATCAACAGCCTGGCGGAAAGGATCAGGAGTTTTTCAAATTGTCGTAACGGCATATTGACTATCCGGTAGGTGCGATTAAAGTTTTTTTAAGGCCAGCTTGACTAACTGTTCCGCACCGATATCCGGTGCTTCCCCCAGGATCTGATCCAGGGCCTTCCCTGACTCATTCCGGGCAAAGCCAAGCATAACTAATGCTGATAACGCTTCATCCCTTGAGGTATTGCCTGTTGCGGGTAAAATTCCCCCAGCTTCACCGGTCTTACCAATCTTATCGCGCAACTCAATAATCAGCCGCTGGGCAGTTTTTATACCCACACCTTTTACACTTTTAAGTGCAGGTACGTTATCAGTCTGAATTGCTCTGCGGACATCAGCAGTAGAAAGGGAAGAAAGCATCATTCGCGCGGTATTGGGACCGATTCCGGAAACGCTGATTAACAGCCGAAAGATTTCCCGTTCCTCACGCGTATGAAACCCGTAAAGTAGATGGGTATCCTCCCTAATAATCTCCTCGATCCACAAATGGGCCTCTTCCTTATCCCTAAGGGGAGAATAGGTTTGAAGGGAAATCTGAATCTGATAGCCGATCCCACCGATGCTTATCACCGCCATCGCTGGAGTCAGTTCAGTCAGTTTGCCATTAATGAACTCATATACAGCCATCAGGATATCTTTTGGTGATTACTGTGCCTGCATGGCATTCTTCCGGAGATCCCGGTTTGCTTTCCGGTTGTTATAAATATCCACTGCCAGGTAAATGGCCTGACGCATTGAATTAGCGCTCGCTTTATCCCTGCCTGCAATCTCATAGCCGGTGCCATGCGCAGGGGAAGTCCTAACCACCGGCAATCCGGCGGTATAATTCACTCCGGTATCGAAGGAGAGTGCTTTGAAGGGTGCAAGCCCCTGGTCGTGATACATGGCCAAAACAGCATCAAAGTTCTGATAAACACCAGACCCGAAGTACCCATCAGCAGCATAAGGACCAAGCGCCATGATACCCTCCTGGCGCACCGCTTCAAGAGCAGGGGTAATTATTGTCTCCTCCTCATTCCCAATTAATCCCTGATCACTCGCGTGAGGATTCAGCCCCAGAACCGCAATCCTCGGCCGACGAATTCCGAAATCATTGATCAGAGATTGGCTCAAAACGTGCAATTTCCTGACAATCAAATCCTTTGTTAAAAGTTCAGCCACATTAGCCAGCGGGACATGCCCGGTAGCCACAGCCACCTTCAAACCATCGCTGACCATTAGCATGAGGACATCAGGGGATTCGAACTTGTCCTGCAGGTATTCGGTATGACCGGCGAAGGAGAAATCTTTGCTTTGAATGGTGGATTTGTTTATTGGGGAGGTGATGAGCACGTCGATCTGTCGTTCAGAAAGATCATTAACCGCCATCTCCAGGGAGATAAAGGCAGCTTCTCCAGCATATGGGGAAGGTTTGCCAAGTTCCACTCTGACATTATCATCCAGGCAATTGACCAGGTTAGCTCGTTTCATGTTGGCTTCCCGGGCACTGTTGATGCTATTCAGGCTAAAGTTGGGAATATTGAGAGCTTTTCTGTGGTAGGCAAACACTTTAGGGGATCCGTACACGATTGGAGTACAGACTTCTAACATTCGAGGATCAAGCAATGCCTTGATAATCACCTCGTAACCAACTCCATTGATATCTCCTTGGGTTATCCCGGCCACAATTTTTGAATCTTCCATTTTATCTAATTATTCAGATAATTATTTCTGATGAATTCTATCAGCAAACGCACACCAACACCGGTAGCTCCCACTCCGCGATAGCTGTCTCGTGTTGGATTATAAGCAGTTCCAGCAATATCCATATGAATCCATGGATAGGAAGTGAAATATTCCAGGAACTTTCCGGCGGTGATAGCACCGGCCAATCTTCCGCCAATATTTTTCAGGTCGGCAATTTCTGACTCCAGCATTTTGCCATAATCGGCCCACAAGGGGAATTGCACCACGCGCTCCATGGTTTGGAAACCTGCCTCATCAAGCTTGCGGAACAGCTCTTGGGGAGCGGTTCCCATGACAGCTGTGGCGAGTGGTCCCAAGGCAACCTGGGCTGCTCCTGTCAGGGTGGCTAGGTCGATCACCAATCCCGGTTGGTATCGTTTGGCATAAAGCAATGCATCGGCCAAGATCAGGCGGCCTTCAGCATCGCAGTTCAGCACCTCAACCGTTGTTCCATCCTGATACTTAATAACATCACCCGGAACATAGGCGTTACCATCCGGGCGGTTATCCGTTGCCGGGATCAGGGCGATAGTTTTAACCGGAATATTGAGCCACGCCAAGGCTAATATGGTCCCCGCAACAGCAGCTGCACCGGCCATATCAATCTTCATCTCATCCATACTATTGGGGGTTGGCTTCAAACTCAAACCGCCCGTGTCAAACATCACGCCCTTCCCTATGAGGACCAAAGGTGATTCATTGACTGGTTTTTCCGGGTCCCAAGTCATGATGATAAACCGTGGCGGATCGATGCTTCCCTTATTAACAGCCAGCAGTCCAGCCATTTTTAGCGCCTCAATTTTGGCTTTATCATAAACCTCTACCGCCAACCCTGCTTCTGTTCCTACCTGCTTCAATTCTTCCGCTAGGCGAGAGGCTGTCAGCCAGGATAGAGGCTCATTAACCAGATCCCTTGTAAAGAATACAGCTTCAGCCGTTATTTGTAATTCATTGATAATCTGAGAGCTCAGACCATAAACCCCCACTTTCTCAAGACTTAGCTTTTTGTTGCTTTGCTTGGAAAAATATTTCAGAAACTGGTAACTAGCCAGAAGCATACCTTCTAGCAAGCATATAGCAAGTTCTTGGTTAGGAGCCTGGTTGATCAACAGGGCTTCTTTCCATTTCAGCTGACCGGCGAGGATGATGATCTCAGCGCCGGATTTTCTGAGCGACTCCATCAACCCCAGATCCTTTTCTCTGGCATCAGGAACTACCACCAAATCCATCCGGTCGAAGTGATTGACCTGGACAAGCTGCATAGATTCGGTCAGGCTTTTATCCAGATAAGCCTTTTGGGCGGGTGTCCAATCATATTCCAGGGCATCCTCCCGGCTCCCAAAAAACAGGATCCGGTTGAGGCTGGGATCTATCGTATCACAGTGATATGAAATGAGTGCCATAAGCCACGAAAATAAGTTTGTAAAGTTAAAAAAAACTAGGGCATACCGACGATCAACCTTACAATTAGCCTAACTTGCGAGCCAGAGTAGGCATCAAATGAACTATACAGAAGAGATACTCAACAGAGCAAGGGAAGGAGCCCCTCCGGATTTTGATGAAGCCCTTCACTTATACTCACATGCTGGCGACGGAGAGTTAATGGAGGCAGCCCATGCCATTAGGATGAAGCTTAACCCGACCATGGAAGTAGGTTGGATCATCGACAGAAATGTCAACATCACCAATGTCTGTGTTTCGTTCTGTAAATTCTGCAACTTCTGCCGCAAGAGTGTTGATGAGGATGCCTATGTAACTACCCTCGACCAGTATCGTGAAAAGATCGAACAGTTGTTTCGACTGGGAGGGCGCCAGTTGCTTTTACAGGGTGGGTTGCACCCTAAACTGGGGCTAGATTTCTACACTGAACTGTTCAGCCGACTCAAAGCAGAATATCCCGAACTGAGGCTTCATGCGTTGGGACCGCCTGAGATTGCGCACATCGCAAGATTAGAAAAAGCTGATTATCAAACAGTTTTAACTAAACTTATTGATGCTGGCCTCGACTCCCTGCCAGGAGCAGGAGCGGAGATTCTGGTTGACAGAGTAAGGAAGATAGTTTCCCCCGGAAAATGCAGTGCAGAGGAGTGGCTGGAGGTGATGCGTGTAGCACACCGCATGGATCTTCCAACCTCAGCAACGATGATGTTTGGTCATGTAGAGACGATAGAAGAACGTCTTGAGCATATGATCCGACTTCGTCAGCTGCAGTCGGAAAAGCCAGCTGAAAGTCGGGGTTTTCTCAACTTTGTTGCGTGGCCGTTTATGGATGAAGGGACTGTTTTGCGGAACCGATTGGGCATTCGCAACACGGTAGATTCCCGTACGTATATCAGGACGATTGCTTTGGCGCGGATCATTCTAAACAACATTCCGGCCATTCAGGCATCATGGTTAACGGTGGGCAAAACCATCGGGCAGCTTTGTCTGCATGCCGGAGCCAATGATTTTGGGTCGGTCATGATTGAAGAGCATGTCGTTTCTGCAGCCGGAGCCAATCATACCTTTGATGCCAAGGGCATTCAGCAGGCTATCCGTGAAGCGGGTTTTATCCCGCGACAGCGAAACCAGCTCTTTGAGTGGGTAGATTAGTCGGGAAACCGAATAGTTTTGAGGATGCTCTCAACCTTCCGGATGTGGTTACGCTTATTGGTTCTGGGAGCATAAACAAACCCAAAAGTGGTAACCAACCGGTCGCGTTTTTCATCCACCAATGTCCAGGATACAAATGGTCCACCCATAAATGCACCTTCCGTCTCCCATAATCCCTTCAGTTCCCTAACGTAAACACTGTCCAGGGTAAAAGCCCGGGTGCTGATGGGATAATCCAGTTCCAAGGCCATATAGGAACCAGTGGCAGGTCCCGGAACCCGAGGCTTCATATATTGATCAATGGAGGTGACCAACCGATTGTATTCCAGCTGGGATTCATCCGTATAGGGGGTCGACCAGATCAGGACACCTTGGATAATATCCTGGGGATCATACTGTACCCAGATAAAGTTACCTGTATCTATCCTAGCCTCAAATCCTTTGGGGAAGGCGATATCAATCTGATGCTTGGAGGATAACTGGGTAGCGAGAGGCACATTCTGATATCGGCGGTTGAATGCTGCCTGGCGGTCCACCTCTCCCTCACGGAAAGTATTCACTATTATTTCCCTGTTCTCTTCAATCAGTTGCATAAACGACTCTTTATCAGGAGCATGAAGGCGCATCAGGTACTGATCGGCAGCCCAATAATCTTTTACTGCAATGATCTCAGCCTTAGTGATATGGGGACCGATTTCCGTCAGGATTAAGTTTCTGGCAGGCCGGATCATATTACCGAAAGCAGTTGGTGGAATATGAATCAGGTCGAACATTGGTTCAGCCCCTTCCATACCTGTTTGGGGCAGGGATGGTTCATCCTGGGTGAGTATTCTGACCAGGGAATCTCCGATAGCACCTTTGTAAAAATCATCAGCCAGAACGAGGATAAGTTCTCCTGGTCGACCGGTGCAAGGGGGCAAGGTCACCCCCTTTCGATTTGAGCATGAAACCATTGTCCCAAGAATCAGAACACTCAGGATAAAGAAATTAGCAACTCGTTTCATGGTTAAATCTATTTGGTGAATAGTTTAAGAATATCATTTCCGTTGGCGTAGATTACCAGACTCAACAGGACAAGCATACCGATAATCTGAGCGACCTCCATGAATTTCTCCCCCGGTTTTCGTCCGGTGATAATTTCAAACAGCAGGAACAGCACGTGCCCGCCGTCAAGAGCTGGAATCGGTAAAATATTGACGACAGCCAGCATAATTGAGAGGAAGGCCGTCATATTCCAGAATGTCAACCAGTTCCACGAAGATGGGAAAATATTTCCAATAGCGATGAAACCTCCGACCGATTTATACGCTTTTGTCTCGGGAGAGAAGATCAGTTTAAGGTCTTTGAGGTAGGAGGAGATCATTTTGACTCCTTTTGAAACTCCTGCGGGGATAGATTGAAAAAAGCTATAACGGATCTCTTTCAGATTAAAAAAGGAGAGGGCAGCAACCGGGTAAACACCGATTTTTCCTGTTTCGGGCACCAGCATGGGGAACGAGAGTTGTTGTCCCTCTCGCTCCACCAGGACGTTGACAGAATCGCCGGCGTGTTTTTGTAACTCCATGGCAAACAGGTAGAAATAGGGATAATCTGAACCATTAAAGCCCATCAGGCGGTCGCCCGGTTTCATCCCCGACTGCTCTGCAGGGGATCCCTTTTCAAAGCGTTCAGCCACAAATGGGAAGGCGATATAGATAAACCCCTTTTTCTCTCTCATCAGTTGCAGGTATTCAGCCACAAAATTATCCGGGACAGGGATATCGATTTTTTCACCCTGGCGGTCCACCTGAATGGATTGGGCTCCTTTGTAGACAATCTGCGGGATCAGGTCATCAAAATCCTCGATGGTCTGATGGTCCAAGGTCAGGATCTTATCGCCATGCTGCAGTCCCATATCCAGCGCAAGACTATCGCACACGATGCCATATTTAGCCTCCTCGAGGGGAAGATACTTTTCACCCCAAGCCATCAGGACCATGGAGTAGATCAGAAAAGCAAACAAGACGTTAAACAGGACTCCTCCGAGCATAATAAGCAGTCGTTGGCCGGAGGGCTTTGATCGAAACTCCCAGGGTTTAGGCTCCTGTTTCATTGCCTCTTTGTCCATCGATTCATCGATCATACCTGAGATCTTGACGTATCCTCCCAGGGGTATCCAACCAACACCATACTCGGTTTCGCCGCGCTTAAACTTGAACAGAGAGAACCAAGGGTCAAAAAACAGATAGAATTTCTCTACTCTGGTTTTAAAGATTCGGGCAAAGATGAAATGGCCAAACTCATGGATGATGACCAGGATAGAAAGACTCAGTATCAGTTGGGCTGCTTTTACAAGAAAAACCATGGTTCACAGTTAGTTAGACGAAAGACCGGGCAATACACCGGGCCTCTCGATCGGATTCGACATAATCATTTAAACCTGCTTTTTGCAGGAAAGTTGCTTTTTGCAGGGTACGTTCAATCACGCGTGTCATATCGAGGAATCCCAGGCGATTAGCCAGAAACGCTTCGACTGCAATTTCATTAGCTGCGTTCATGACACAAGGCATATTACCTCCTGTTTTCATCACCTCGATAGCAATTCCCAGGTTCGGGAATCGCTCTACATCTGGCTTTTGGAATGTTAATCCAGGATACTTGGCAAAATCGAAACGGGGGTAGCCTCCAGGGAGGCGTTCGGGATAACTCAGGGCATATTGAATTGGCAGGCGCATATCGGGCAAGCCGAGCTGCGCTTTGAGAGAGCCATCTTTGAACTGGACCAGGGAGTGAACGATGGATTGAGGATGGACGATCACATCGATTTGATTGGGATCGAGATCGAACAGCCACTTCGCCTCAATGGCTTCGAGGCCTTTATTCATCATGCTGGCTGAATCGATGGTGATTTTAGCTCCCATGCTCCAGTTGGGATGGTTCAGTGCCTGTTCGCGGGTTACGCGTGAGAGTTCATGAAGGTTAAGATTCAGGAATGGTCCGCCGGAGGCTGTCAGCCAGATCTTTTCAACGCTTGAAGGCTGCTCCCCTGTAAGGCACTGGAAAATGGCGGAGTGTTCGCTATCGACCGGCAGAAGATCGACTTGGTGTTTACGGGCCAGAGTGGTAACCAGATCACCGGCAACCACCAGAGTCTCCTTATTTGCCAGGGCGATCTGTTTTCCAGCCTGGATGGCACTGATAACTGGCAGAAGACCTGCAAAGCCTACCATTGCGGCCAGAACGATATCGATTCCTTCACCAGCCACCACATCTGAAAGGCGCTCATTCCCAGCTAATACTTGGATTGGCAAGCCAGAGAGACCTTCCCGTACCCTAGCAGCGTGGTCCTTATTGGTGATGACCACAGTTTCGGGATGAAAGGTTTGTGCCTGTTCAATGAGCAGCTCCCAATTGGAGCGTGCCGTAAGTAGCTTAATATTAAAAGCTTTCGGATTCCGACTGATCACATCGAGGGTCTGTCGGCCGATAGAACCGGTTGATCCGAGTATGGCAATGCCTTTCATCATTCAAAAGCCATAAAATGTTCAGGATTCAGGGGTGTACCCATATGCCAGAGCTCGAAATGCAGATGCGGCCCGGTGGTTAATTCTCCCGTATTACCCACAATAGCAATCACCTCACCAGCTCGAACTCGATCGCCCGTTTTCTTAAGAATCTGCTTATTATGTTTATAAACGGAAAGCAGATTATGATCATGTTGGATCTGCAGGGTATAGCCTGTTTCGGTGGTATAATCGGCCATAATAACCGTTCCATCCAGGGTTGCTTTGATCGGTTGATTGGCAGCAGTTGCCAGATCCACGCCAAAATGCCGACGGGCATAATCAAAATGAGCCATGATCAAACCGCGCACCGGTGGGAAAAAGTAGAGCTGATTAAGGTTTCGTAGCTCCGGAACACTCAGACCAGTTGCATCCACGTTAAAGCGCTGGGCTTGTTCCACTTCCAGCCGAAGTAGAGAATCACTCGAAGCACGATTATCTTGTATATCCCGCACCGAAATAGCTGGGGCTGGCTCCTCAGAGCTATGGTACACCGGCTCTCCACCATTAATCACCGTAATCATGTTTTCGATAAACTGATCTTTAAGATCCAACTGATACTCCAACGAATCGAGCCGTATGGCATTCATCCGGATGTTTCGGGTCATCTCTGCACCGGGGTATCCTGGAATCAGCTGTTTCAGAGGCGTAAACACAACGAGGGTGACTACCAAAACAGTATAAATGGTTAATGAAATAGCAATAGTGGTTATCACATTCATCCTCGACAGCTTCATCTGCCATACCTCCTCAAAGGTTGTCTCCCGACGGATAACCAGCAAATACTTGCTTTTCAGCTTGCTAACAAGTTTCTTCTTTTTTTCTGCCATCTGGATGAATCCGGTATATCAGGGCAAATATAGTACAATTGACGTGAAGTAATTTCCAGCTATTCGCCAGCCTCTCACAAATAAACTGATCAGAATGATAATTATGATTGGTTATCCAAAATTTTTGCCTATCTTTGTGCCCACACAAACCGCGGGGTGGAGCAGTTGGTAGCTC
>LSQX01262837.1_pt1 | contig 16733 bp, 16 predicted proteins | sample 654561 | NCBI WGS metagenome assembly LSQX01 (sample SAMN04489861, study PRJNA283612) | anaerobic digester metagenome | isolation source: 4 biogas reactors fed with cattle manure at either 37C or 55C with and... | place: Denmark: Kongens Lyngby | collected 2014
CTCTTATCCTGGAAACGTCCGCCAACTGGCCAATATATTGGAATATGCGGCGATTGTTACAACCAGCAGTGTCATTGAATTTTCTGATTTCCCTGAGGACTTTCGCTTGAGTGAGTTAGAATTGGATGAGCAGTGCCCGTCACTTGAGGAATTCCTTTCATCTTCGAGTCTTGCAGACATTGAGAAGCAGGCGATCAAGTTAACGCTTAAGAGATTTGACGGAAAAAGGGAAATGACTGCTGATCAGCTAGGTATCAGCCGCAGGACACTCCAGTACAAACTGAAAGAATATAATCTCTTCTGATGTGCAATATTTGCACAACAAGAAATACAGATGTGCAATAATTGCAGAGTAGTTACATCTTCAACAGAAGGTTTATTGTTGCGAAATGAAAGAAACATATTTTATGAGCTCCTTCCGTTTAAAAAAACCATGAATTATCATGCTTTTTCAAATGGAAGGTTTTTTTATACATCGGGAACAAGATTTTTCTACACAGTGGCAATACTGATCGGCATTGGAATAGAACTTGCATAACATTGAGTGAAGGCTCATTTGAGCTAAAGCACTTACTCAATTCTAAGGAGGACGACGAATGAAAGCAAGACGAAACATATCGATTTTTCTGTGCCTCATGCTAATTCTTGGCATGGTGGCAGGCTGCTCAAAACCGGCTGAAACACCGGCTCCAGCACCCACACCCACACCCACAACAGGAACACAGGAGCCTGGCGAAGAAACCCCGGCGGAAGGCACAAAGTACAAAGAAGAGATTATTATCGCAATTGCTGATGAATTTACTGCTATTGATCCAACAGCCACAACAGACGAATCCAATCAACTAGTTCAGGGATGCGTCTTTGACCTTCTCACGAACACCAATCTCAAAATTATGGCAAATGACGGAGAAGTGGTGGAGTCATGGGAGATGATTGCCCCTGATCATTGGAAATTTAAAATCTATGAAGACTTTACTTTCCACAACGGAAGCAAACTTACTGTTGACGACATACTATTCACCTTTGAGCGAGACAAAGATCTATCCACCACGTCAGCTTATATCGCCAAGATGAAAGAAGTGGTCAAGATTGATGACTATAATTTCGAGGTGTTTCTCCATCTAGGTGATGTGGACTTCAACTATGTCTTCGCAGCTGACTCTTTGGCCATCATGAGCAAAGAAGCTTTCGAGACAATGCCCGAAGAAGATGCTGTCAAGATCGGAACAGGCCCGTGGATGTTTGAGGAGTTTGTGCCCGGAGACTACGTGTCGCTTGTACGATTTGAAGACAGCACCCACTATCCTGTCCCGAACACAAAACGACTTGTTTTCCGCATGATTCCTGAAGCTTCCGCCCGTATGATCGCTCTTGAAAACGGAGAAGTAGACGTTATTCTTGCTCCTTCAGCTGTTGACTATACTCGCCTAAGTGAAGACGAAAATCTTCAGTTGCTGACCGTCACAGGTCGTGGACAGCACTTTGTGGGATTCAATCTAGCCAATAAAGACTCCCTGGTTTCCGATCCTGCATTCCGAAAAGCTATTGCGCAAGTGATCGACAAAGAAGAAATGGTCATTGCAGCATGGGATGGATATGCTCAGGTTTCCACAGGTATCATGGCGCGTGACATGGAATTCTATGCTGAGATTGAAGGAATCCCCTATGACCCTGTTGCCGGAGAAGAAGCGTTAAAAGCCCTTGGTGCAGAAGGGAAGACAATCAGCCTCATCACAAGTGATGCCAATCACCGTGTAAAAATGGCTGAGTCGTTACAGGCCCAACTCTCCCAATATGGCATTACGCTGAAGGTCGAGTTCATGCAACAGGCAGCCTTTATTGAAAGACTGCAGACAGACCCGAAAGTTGAGATGTTTGTTCTCTCCTGGACCCCCGGAATGAATGCAGACTATATGTTCCGAAATCCCATCCATTCATCCGGTGGACGAAGCTTTTATGCCAATCTTAACAGCGCAGAAATTGACAAGATGATTGATGACGCTGCGGGAGAAACAGACAAGACAAAACGTGCCGAAATGTACAAAGCACTCCAAGAGCGTCTGACAGTGGAAGAGGTTCCCTGGATTCCTATTGCGCAAGCAACGATCACTATGGGTGCTCGCGCAGGAGTTGAAGGTATCTTGCTTCACCCGGCTCTTGTGCATGACTTCAACTATGTCCAACAAGTAATTGAGTAAGTACCTACCTTGGATTGTGCGCCCGGTTATTCGGGCGCACAGCCATGACTATTAAAGGAGTCCTGCATGATTCGCTATGTACTAAAACGAATCCTGATGATGATACCGGTGCTCCTGGCGGTGTCATTCATTGTGTATTTCTTAATGGATCTGGCGCCCGGAGATATCGTCTCACTCAAAGCCCCTCAGGATGCGACGGAAGTTGAGATTGAATTGATGCGAAAAGAAATGGGGCTCGATGGCTCGCTACCCGAACGCTATCTGCGTTATATGGGCGGACTTGTCAGAGGAGATCTTGGGGAATCGCTTTCCATGAAACGCCCCGTTCTAGAGGTGTTTTTTGAGCGTTTTCCCGCTACGATCAAACTCGCGCTTGCAAGCGTGGGTATTGCTCTGTTGATTTCTCTCCCACTTGGGATCTCTGCAGCAACCCATCACAGATCATGGGTTGATGGCGTCAGCATGGTATTGTCTATGCTCGGCATGTCCATGCCTGCTTTTTGGCTAGGTCTATTACTTATCATTGTTTTTTCACTTCAGTTTGGGTGGTTCCCTTCCGGAGGAAGTACTGGATGGATTTCATTAGTTCTGCCTGCTATTACCTTGGGGATGGGCCAGGCAGGCAATTTGACCCGTATTACTCGCTCTTCCATGCTTGAAGTGATACGTCAGGATTATCTGAGGACTGCTCGAGCGAAAGGTGTGCCTGAAAAAACAGTGATTCGAAAACACGCCTTGAAAAATGCCCTTATACCAATTATTACGGTTTTCGGTTCCACACTCGGCAATGCACTAGGAGGTGCAGTGGCTATTGAGACTGTATTTTCCTGGTCGGGAGTGGGAAGGCTGACAGTTACTGCCATCAACAGCCGGGACATGACGCTGGCGACCGGTTGCATAATACTCTTTACGATTTTTCTGACACTGACCCTTTTAGCGGTCGATATCGTATATGCTTACGTGGATCCGCGCATTAAAGCGCAGTACCAGAAATAGGGAGGAAATCATGAGCAAACCTGATGTAAAAAAAGCGAAAGCCTCCCGTAAGAGAAGTTTCTTTGCTGAAGTATGGCGCAACTACAAAAAAAGTCCCAGCGCTATGACAGGGCTGATTATCATTATCATCATAGTTATTGCAACGATCGTTGCACAATTTGTCTACGATTATCAAGCGGATATTGTGGCGCAGAATATGAAAAATCGCCTTCAATCTCCAAGTGCTGAGCATATTCTAGGCACCGATCATTACGGAAGAGACGTCCTTACACGGATATTATATGGAGCGAAGTATTCTCTTTCCGTTGGGGTTGTTTCCGTGGCCATTTCATGTGTGATCGGCGCTACTCTTGGTTTATTTGCAGGCTATTATGGAGGACTGACAGAGAATATTATCCTGCGAACAGGCGAAGTGTTCATGGGGATACCCTCTGTACTTCTTGCCATTGCCATCATGTCGGCTTTTGGGCAAAGTCTCTGGGTGCTGATGCTTGCCATAGGATTGGTGTATGTACCGATGTTTATGCGTATAGCCAGAGCTGCCGTTCTACCCGTTCGGGACCAAGAATACATAGAGGCGGCAAAGGTGTCCGGGGTGAGCGATTTGAAAATTATTTTCTCCCATGTGCTACCAAACGCTATGTCACCGATCATCGTTCAGACGACAATGGGAGTTGCAACGGGCATCCTGATTGCCAGTCAGCTTAGCTTTCTTGGTTTGGGCGTCCCGGTTCCAGCGCCTGAATGGGGAGCCATGCTCTCAAGCGGTAGGGAGTTCATCCGAGATTATGGCTATCTCACGATCTTTCCCGGTCTTGCGATCATGATCACCGTTCTTGCCTTCAATCTGATGGGCGATGGCTTGCGTGATGCGCTTGATCCCAAACTCAAACAATAGAGGTGTCAAATGAATAAATTATTGGAAGTCAAACACCTCAATGTCCGTTATGAGGTAGAAGATGGCATTGTGTATGCCGTAAATGATCTAAGCTTTGAGTTGGAGGCAGGAAAAGCACTTGGCATTGTAGGGGAGACAGGGGCGGGAAAGACGACGACAGCTCTATCCCTTCTTCGACTGGTTCCGGATCCTCCGGGGGTCGTCGAGTGCGAAACGATGATGCTAGAAGGCAGAGATGTCATGAATCTGTCGATCAAAGAACTTGAAGATGTGCGAGGCAATAATATCTCCATGATTTTTCAGGATCCGATGACCGCACTCAATCCGGTATTTACTGTTGGAGATCAGATTGCAGAGAGCATTCAGCTACACGAAAAACTCTCTCCTGCCGAAGTCCAGAAAAGAACCCTTGAGATGCTTGAGCTTGTTGGTATTCCTCCTGAGAGAAGTACGGAGTACCCTCATCAATTCTCCGGAGGCATGAAGCAACGCGTAGTCATAGCTATTGCATTAGCATGCCACCCCAAACTCCTCATTGCCGACGAACCGACCACAGCACTTGATGTAACGATTCAGGCGCAGGTTCTTGAACTCATGAAAGAATTGAGAAGACAATACCAAACTTCTTTGATCATGATCACTCATGATCTAGGTATTGTTGCTGAGATCTGCGATGAAGTGGCCGTAATGTATGCGGGAAATATCGTTGAGAGAGGAACTCTCGAAGATGTGTTTAATCGCACAAAACACCCTTATACAGAAGGACTGTTTAACTCGATTCCTAATATTAATGAAAAAAAGAGCAAGCTGACCCCCATCAGAGGTCTGATGCCCGACCCCACAGATCTCCCGCCCGGATGTCCTTTCCATCCTCGGTGTCCATATATGGATGAAAAATGCAAAGAACCTCAGAAGGATACATGGCTTACAGCCACGCACTGTATTCGCTGTGTAGCTTATGAGAGAGAGGGATTCCATATTGAACGAAAGGAGAGGGGCATATGAGCGATCCGATTCTGGAAGTAAAAAACTTAGTGAAGCATTTTAAGACAAAATATGGGCCGCTCCATGCGGTCGACGATGTGAGCTTCTCTATTGAGCGAGGAAGAACGCTGGGGATTGTAGGTGAAAGCGGTTGTGGCAAATCCACTACAGGCAGACTCATTGTCAGACTGATCGATCCGACAAGCGGTGAAATCTATTTTGAGGGAAAACCTATCCATAACCTCTCTGCTCGACAGATGAAGGAAGTCCGCAAAGACATGATGTTTATTTTCCAGGACCCCTATTCATCGCTTGACCCGAGAAAGACGGTCAATCAAATTATTGCCGAACCCATTATTGCCAATAAAATTCTGTTAAAACGCTCTGATATTGAAGAGCGGGTGGTGGAGCTGATGACGACCGTAGGTCTGGCAGAGCGTCTCTACAACACCTATCCGCATGAATTGGACGGAGGCAGGAGGCAAAGGATCGGCATTGCAAGGGCTATTGCGATGGAGCCTAAGTTCATCGTTTGCGATGAGCCGGTATCGGCGCTTGATGTCTCCATCCAGGCCCAGATTCTCAATCTGTTAAAAGAACTCCAAGATAAACTAGGACTGTCGTATATATTCATCACGCATGATCTATCGGTTGTGCATCATTTCTCTGATGACATTGCCGTGATGTATCTCGGAAAAATTGTGGAGCAAGCACCTGCCGACGTGCTATTTGATAATCCACTTCACCCGTACACAAAAGCACTGCTAGCTGCGATACCCGTGCCAGAATTAGGAGGAAAGAAGAAGAGGGTGCTGATAAAAGGAGAAATCACCTCTCCCATTAATCCGCCTGATGAATGCCGTTTCGCCAAACGCTGTCCCTACTTTGATGAGATTTGCAAGAAAACACCCGAGCTTTTGGAAGTCTCACCGAGACATTTTGTTGCTTGTCATCGACTCGAAGAGATTGAAGAAATAGAACATAAGGAGATGCAATGAGTGTGACATCCGTCGGGCTGCCGATGATACACAACTTTCCCGGAGATATCCGGGACTTTACACCGGAATTTGTAGGATACCTTTCAAAGTTTCCTCTAGATGTAGCGATTGAAGAAGGCTTTGGAGAGAGACTGGGATTTACACCTGAAGATTATCTCACTCTCAATCCGCGCGCTCGATTTGTCAAAAAAGAGGAAGCCTATGCACAAGATCTCGTCGTCATCCTCAAATGTCCTGACTATGAAAATCTCGAGCTTCTCAGAGACGGCAACATTTTTTTTAGCATGATCCATTATCCGACGCGTCCGGCACACGTCGAGATCCTTTCAAGAAAGAGCATCAACGCGTTTTCCATGGACACCATTGAAGATGACTATGGAATTCGCCTATTTGTTGATTACTTTGGTACGGCGTTTGCAGGATGCAAAATTGCTTTTCATGAACTCTCGAAAAGGAGAAGAGATTTTCTGAGTCCCGATCGCAGAGAGCTTCGTATGAGTGTCATTGGATCTGGAGGCGTCGGACAGGCATGTGTCAAAAGTGCAGAAATCCTAACAGATGAGGCGTTCCTTGAAAAAGGAGTACCCGGTCTTGTCACGCAGATGCTCACACGCAGTGTTCTCTCTCATCCGGATATTGTCAAGGAAATACTGAAGAACACGGATATCTTGGTAGATGCGAGTAAGCGCAGAGACTTCACCCTCAGTCTGATCAGTAATGAACAAGTGGGCGTACTTCCCGAGCACGCCGTTATTTTAGATCTTTCTGCGGACAGATATGATGCCAGCACCACACCAATGATGGTCAAAGGCATAGAAGGGATTCCCACAGGTTCTCCGAGAAAAAACGTGATGGACGTGGACGACGAATTATATGAAGAAATTCCCTCAGGCGTACCAACAAAAAACCGCAGACTGGTTGTCAGTAGTGACGCGTGGCCTGCCGTGAATCCACTCGAGAGTATCCGTTACTATCAAGTTCTGCTCAAAAATTACATGGAACTATTGCTTTCGCCTAGCGGAATTCAGCTATCTTTAGAAAGCGACAGTCTCTTTGAAAGAGCCCTCTCACGAAGCTCACTGAAGCACTTTCTTTCAACACAGGCCTAGGAGGTAAATCATGATTTTTGGAGTACTAAAAGACATCAAAGAAGGAGAGTACCGTGTCATCGCCACTCCTCTTGAAGTGGCCTCAATCATCGGTTCGGGTCATGAGGTTTTGGTAGAAAAAGATGCGGGAAAAGCGGCAGGTTTTTCTGATGAAGCATATAGAAAAGTTGGAGCAGAAATCGTAGAGAGTCGCGAAGAAATGTGGGCTCGAAGCGACATGGTTGCCAAAGTAAAGGAGTATATGCCGGAAGAGTTTCCGTTGATGCGAGAAAATCAGTTAATCCTTGGATGTCTACATCCTGCTTCGCATCCGGAGGAAGTGCAGGCTCTCCTGAAGAGCAAATGCATCTCTTTTACAGCAGAAGACATGCATCGCTACGGTTCTCCTAATTGCGAAGCTGCAGGGAAACAAGGGGCACTTTTTGGTCTGGAGTCACTGTTGACAATCAATGGCGGGAAAGGGAAGTTTGTCGGTGGATTTGCCGGTGCGCCCGGAATCAATGCATTGATTCTTGGAGGAGGTACAGTAGGGCAAGCGGCCCTTTCGGTTCTTTATGCGCTCGGAGCCAACGTCACCGTGATGGACATCAATTATGGCACGATGATCCGATTAGGATATGAGTATGATCAAAAGATCAATACAATGTATTGCACGAAAGAGACGATTACCTCTGTGATTGCGGACATGGACCTGATCATCAATGCGGTTCGTTGGCCGAAGCATCGCAAAGACTTTCTGATTGACAAAGAGATGCTCAAGATGATGGAGCCAGGTTCTGTTATTGTGGATATCAGTAACGATGACCCTGGAGCCATTGAATCAAGCAAAGAGACGCATCATGATAATCCCCGCTATGTCGTAAACGGCGTTGTTCACTATTGTGTTAGCAATATCCCCGGCGCTGTAGCGCATTCGACAAGTGTTTCCTATGCTGTAGAAATGCTCCCTCTTCTACTTAGTATTCTAAATGACGGAGTGGCGAAGGCTTGTCAAAATGATGGGTATATCCGTCGAGGACTGACTACTTATAAAGGATATCTGACACATGAAGAAACGAGTGGCATCCAGGAGATTCCTTGGGTGAAACCGGAAGTCATCTTGGAGCTTGATAAAGAAAAGCTGGACCCAGCGCCACAGCCGACATCCACAAAGTCAAATAACTTCTATCCGGAGTTTCGGTGAGATGACATTTCCTCTCCTGACGCTCAGACTAGAGAGCATCCGGAACAACGCTCGGACGCTTGTCAAATACTGTGCTGATAGAAATATCCAAATAGCCGGCGTGACAAAGTTCTCCAGTAGCGACATACGTGTAGCGGGCGCGATGCTTCAGGGGGGTGTGTCTCAACTAGCCACCTCTCGAATAGAGCAGCTGGAAAAACTCCGGATGGCTTTTGCCGATGCGACGCTGATCATGCTTAGAATGCCGATGCATTCAGAAGTTGATAAGGTGGTGCAGTGGAGTGATATCAGTGTTCAATCGGAGCTTTCGACACTTGAACTTCTTAATGAAGCGGCGCAGAGAGTCGGGAAAACGCACGGTGTCCTTCTCATGTATGATGTCGGAGATCTCAGAGAAGGGGTGTTTACAGAAGAAAAACTTCTGAGACTTGCCTCGCGTGCTGAAGAGCTGAATTATTTAAAATTAGAAGGGGTAGGTTCTTCCTTTGCGTGTTTTGGCAGTGTCCTGCCGGATAAGGAAAATCTGAACAGACTAGCCGTAGCAGCTGAAAAGATTGAAGCTCACATTGGAAGAACACTGGACATTGTCAGTGGAGGAAGCAGCATCAGTCTGCCGGTCTTGAGAGATTCACTTATGCCTTCTAAAATTAATCATTTGCGATTAGGTGGTTTTCTTGTCAATCCCCGCACAGCTCGTATCAGAAGAAATTTCACTCTAGAGGGAATGAAAGAAGACACTTTTTCCCTTTCCGCCGAGGTCATTGAGGTACAGGAAAAGCCGTCTTTACCAGTTGGAGCCATGAGCATCAACTGGCGAGGACAAAAGAAAATATTTGAAGATAAGGGAATCAGGAAGCGTGCTATCGTAGCACTCGGATCACAGGATGTGATGGATCCCTGTGGAATGACACCTGAACTCTCAGGTGCTCAGATCATCGGTTCAAGCAGTGATCACACAGTCATCGATGTCACCGACTGTGACAGAACAGTTTCTCCGGGTGATATCCTGCACTTTTATCTGCTCTATGAGCATCTTTTGTTTGCATTTAACAGCCAAAGCGTACAAAAAGTATATCTTGAAGAAAGTGAGGGATAAGGTTGGTTTTCGACAAGGATTATCGGGTGGAAGAATTTGTTCTTTCCACCGGGTGGAATGAATTCCCTGCGGATGTGCGTAAACGCGCGATAACATGCACCATTGACCTGTTTAATGCGCTTATACTCGGGAGCAGAAGTGAACCGTTTGAAGTAGGTCTGAAGATGTCATCGGAGATCTTCGGAACGGGAGAGGTGCCTGTACTGGGATCAAAAAAACGCCTCAGTGTCACAGGGAGTGCCTCAGCCATGGGGCACGCCTCGAATGCCTACGATATTGATGACGGGCACAATATTATCCGAGCCCATCCCGGCACGAGTTTTATCGGTGCTCTTGTGGCTGTGGCGTATGAAAAAGACAGTAGTTATGAAGAATTTCTTGAAGCGCTAGTGCACAGTTACGAGGTAACGATCCGCATGGGAAGAGCCATTATGGATTTTTATCAACATCCTCACAGTAGTGGCACGTTCGGTCCTGTTGGGATTGTCACGGGAGTGGCACGACTTCGAGGGTACTCAAAAGTAGAACTCCAAAACGCCTTATCGATAGCAGAATTCCACGGACCTCTTGTTCCTGGCATGCGTTCCGTAGTCTATCCTTCTATGAGTAAAGACGGGGTTCCGTTTGGTGTCATGGTGGGTATGCTCGCCGCCGCAGAGACCGAGTATGGCTTTACCGCCAGCAGACATCTATTGGAGGCGGATGCGTATCGCCATCTGGCAGATGATCTTGGAGAGAATTATGAAATCATGAATTTGTACTTTAAGCCGTATTCGTGCTGTCGATGGGCGCATCCGGCGATCGAGGCAGTTTTAGAAGTGATGAGAGACGAACAACTCGATCCCGAGATGATAGAGTTTGTCACACTCCACTCTTTTGAAAAGGCGACACAACTTTCTAAAGGGATTCCTTCCCATGCAGATGAAGCGCAGTATAACATCGCTTACCCTGTTACAGCCGCCATTCTCTGGGGTGATGTAGGCATGGATCAACTAAAGAAGGAAGCGTTTGATGATCCCAGAGTTCCCCAGATCATGAAAAAGCTCCGCTACATTGTCGATCCGGAGATGGAAAGGGCTTTTCCGGAAAAAAGATTTTGTCAGGCAGAGTTTACGTTAAAAGACGCGAGGGTCATTCGATCATCTGTCTGTGAGCCAAGAGGCGAGGCAAAAGAAAATATTGGGTTACAATGGGTGAGTGAAAAATTCAGACGTATGACATCCTCGCTTTTAAAGGAAGTAGAACAAGAAAAAGTTTTAAATCTCCTCACAGAAACAAAAGCAACTTCCATTCGGGAAATTGTTGATACCATCAACGGATATCTATGTAAAGAGTAATGATCATTTACTTAAAATCCGGATCGAGAAGCAGATTTCACCCAGTGAACTCTGCTTTTTTGCTCCCTTAATCTTGAGTTGATACAGAAGAGTAGTAAATTAGGGTGGTTTCGCCTGAATAGACGAGACCACCCTAGTTTTATAGAAGACAGATGAATCCGAACGTTCAGACAGGATCAATATTTCAAGCGGAGAACACGTTTGACAAACTGCTAAAATTAAATGCGCATCATCCCTCTGCGAATAAAGTCTTCGGCTTCTTCGCCTGTAAGGATATATCGAGAGTCTAGTTTTTGTATATTATCAAAGAATGTATTGAAGCCGGATACCAGTTGGTGAGAGTTGAAGAGTAGAATCCTGCTCTCCTTCTTGAAGGTCATGGCATACCCTATTTCTTTCGTCAAATAAAAGGACATCTGAGCATTCTTCCTATCGATAATCGGATTGTCGTCATCTATGATGGTCAGCTTACTATCCCCTTTTTTCATATTTTCGAGTATTTGCTCTAGGTGCTGAATTCTATCTTTTCTCTGAATCGTAAGCATGTTTTGGAACACAAACGCTTTCCCACTGTAGAAATAATCAAGAAGAGCTGAGCGATAGATGATCACTTCGCGCTGGGAGCGAGAGCACAGGCTATTGACATATACTCTGAACTCATCATCAGAAACATGCGGGAGATATGTTCTGAAGATTTTTGCAATAAAGTCATCACACATATAAATAGGTTGCATCACATTGAGAAAATACCTGAGTTTGTCTTCCATGATGAAATCATAGAGAAAGTGGTTAAGGGGAATGCTACTTTCTGCACGATCTCTCAAGAGTTTCGTACTTTGATGAATCTTTCGTGCGATGGAAAAGTGTGAAGAAGAGATCGCTTCCGGATCGGTGCAGATGATGAGATGGTCTGTCTGTGAGATGGGATTTTTGACAAGAAGCGACATCAGCTCATCTTCGATATAGGCAAATTGGAGCAAGCGGGGATCGATCTCAAAATCGCTCTTATAAAAATGAAATGTAAAGCCATCTACGTTATCTGCATAGTTGCAGATGGCTGCGCAATAGCGATTGATGTTTTCGGCAAAGTCATCCGTATCGACGAATTGATGGATGATGATATTGAGTCCATCAGCCTTAGCGAGCTCAAAGATGGAATTGGATAGCACATTGTTTTTTGTGTGATATGAGCTAATAGGAGAAGAGGTGTAGCAATGGACGCTATCTGTGTTCTTCTTCTCAGCGCTTCGCACAATCGCTTTGTTAAAGATATTGGCTTTGTCTCGAAGTGACCCTTTAGGCATGCAATAGGCATTCACCTCCAGCTCAGAAAAGGCCTCTTGGCTGCGCGTGCTCACGGAGTACGCATCCATGAGTTCTGTTTCAATAGCTTCTTGGAGAGCAAGCGGATCGTCAAGTCGATATCTTTTTTCTAAAACAGGAACGGACGACTCACTCGCGTGGTAGAGAAGAAAAGCTGCGATACGCTCAAAAAGATCTTCGTTATTTTTCAGCGAAGGAGTCTTGGCATCATTCATCCATCGGCTTCCTCTTAATAATTCTCAACTGAGTTCAATCGATTCATTTGAATTTCATCGATATGATTACAAATGAAGAGAGAAGTAGATGAGTTAACAATTTCACTAGCAAAGAACAAAGGAGGGTTATTTTAGTGGAAACTGCTCAGAAGAAAAAGTTCTTTTACGGTTGGGTCATCGTAGGTTGCCTATTCCTCATTGCCATGTTTCCCATGGTGTTCTATAGTAACTTCTACTCATTTTATCAATTACCTATTACTCAGGAATTCGACACTACATATGCACAATTTAGCGTTTCTATCATCGCCTCGACTCTGGCAACCATCATCTTTGGCATTACATTAGCGGGCCGTCTGGCAAAGGGTAATACTAGGCTCTTTATGCTGGTCGGAGGAGTCGTCGCTTCCGCAGCGATGTTTGCTCAAAGTTTGATTACAGAGTTTTGGCATATCTATGTGACGTTCTTTGTCGGCAATTTTGCGCTTTCGGCGATGACTTGGATTCCCATCAACTTTTTAATCTCACAGTGGTTCGTCGACAGAAAAGCCTTTATCACAAGTATTGTTCTCACCGGATCTGGCTTGGGAGGCGTGTTGTTTTCTAATTTAGCTGCTGGCGTAATCGCAAATAGCGGATGGCGCGTAGGCTTTCAGATGACAGCGCTCATCACTCTGGCGACAACAGTTGTCGTATTTTTATTCCTTCGTAAGAGCCCGGCAGATGTAGGTCAACAGCCGTATGTTGAGCCTGAAGGAAAGAAAAAAGCTCAAGAGCAAACGACAACAGCTCCACAATGGGAAGGCATCTCAAAAACGGATGCAATGAAGACATCCACGTTTTGGCTGTATGCTTTCGCCGCGATTTGCTGTGGCATTGTGGCAGCAGGTATTTTCACCCAAGTTCCTACGTACCTTACAGAGAATAATGTAAATTTTGCCACGTCCATGGCCATATTAAGTGGAGCCGGTATTGTAGGAAGGCTTGTCATGGGACCCATTATTGACAAGGTTGGATTAGGAAAAGGAACAATGCTAACAAGTGTAATTGCTATTGGAGCAGTGATCTTACTTGCACTAGTACCTCAGTTCGGCGCGATGTCTGCCAATCTGAGCATGGCCATTTTCCCGTTTGGCTCTACGATCACTACATTGGCGACACCGCTATTGACGGGGATTTTGTTCGGATACAAAGACTTCGGTGGAATATACGGACTAGGCAACACCTTTTTTACAGGTGGATGCATGATAGGTCCACTGGTCACCGCTGGAATTCGCACGATCACAGGCTCCTATACAGCAGCTTGGTTCGTGATCATAGGGGTTCTTGCTCTTCTAGCTCTCTCGGTTAATGTAGCGATTACGTCTGGTAAGAAACTGCAAGAAGTATCTGTTAATAAAGAAGCATCTACTTAATACTATCGAGAAAACACAAGAATAAAAGGTTTGCAGAGCCTTGGTTCTCATAGATGCAACGTAGAATTATTTTACATCGTGTGGAGGAAAAATGACGAAATCAAAGTTGTATACGCCGCTCAAAATAGGTTCCATGGAGGTCAAAAACAGAGTGATGATGGCCCCGATGAGCACCGGTTTTGAGCCGGCGGACGGATCACTCAGCGAACCGATCATCAATTATTGGGTCGAGAGAGCAAAAGGCGGCGTCGGATTAATCATTATAGGAGCTGTCACGATCGACAGCGAAGTCCCCTATCAGACACCGCAGACAATCAGTTTAGGCGAAGACAAGTTTATCCCCGGCTTTAAAGAGCTGACAGACAGATGCCATGCGTATGGGGCGAAAGTGATGCCACAGATCGCCTACATGGGCGCAGAATCCTGCAATCCTTGGTTTAAAGGAATCGAAGCGGTCGGTCCGTCTTCTTACGTCAATGCTCAAGGCTTTCAGTGCCGTGAGATGAGACTGGATGAAATCCCGCCCATTATCAAGAAGTACGGTGAAACAGCGCTCAGAGCAAAAAAAGCCGGATGTGACGGTGTGCAAGTACACTGCGCATGCGTATATGATGCTCGGTGCCTTCCTCTCCCCTCTGCGAAACAAGCGAACAGACAAATACGGCGGCAGCTTAGACAATCGAGCGAGACTTGCTTTAGAGGTCATTCGAGAAATTCGCTCTGTCGTCGGTGAAGATTTCCCGATCATGCTGCGTTTTTCCGGAGACGAGAGAACCCCGGGCGGCCTTAACATCAACGACTGGTTGTATCTGCTGCCCAAGTTTGAAGAGGCAGGTGTCGATGCTTTTGAAGTCTCAGGTGGCAATCCCTATGAAGTATTTGATCTGCAGCTGCCCTGCCACTACTCCAAGCCAGGCGTCAACCTTGAAGAAGCCAAAAAAATCAAAGCCATTTCTACCAAGCCCGTCTACGTCGTCGGAAAGATCAACGATGCAAAGTTTGCCGAATATGTCGTAGATTCTGGCTATGCAGATGCCGTTTCCATGGGAAGACCTCTGCTTGCCGAAGCGAATCTTGTGAACTTTGCCCGTGAAGGAAAGTATGAGGACATTGCTCCCTGCGCCAGTTGCGGTGGGGCATGTATCACAAGATCTGCTGAAGACATGGCGGCTCACTGCATTATAAATCCTGCGCTGGGAAGAGAAGTGGAGTGGGCGATCAAACCGCTAGATGGTGAGGCAAAACACGTGGTCGTGGTGGGAGCTGGTCCCTCAGGTCTCTCGGCTGCAAGGGTGGCGGCTCTTCGTGGACACAAAGTCACGGTGCTCGAGAAAAACTTTAAAGTGGGCGGTCAGTTGGCTCTTGCGAGTGTCCCACCGAACAAACAAGATCTTTCAAAATGGGCTGTGTATCTGTTGACCCAGTGTGAGAGACTCGGCGTGACATTCAAGTATGAAGTAGCTGCCACGGTGGAAAGGGTTCTAGCGGAAAAACCTGACCTTGTGATCACCGCAACAGGCTCTGATCCGATTGTGATCGACAAAATGCCAGGCTTTGACACTTTGGAAAAAGTCGTGACAGCGCAGGATATTCTCGCCGGAAAAGCTCAGGCGCTAAGAGGGAAAGGGGCCATTTTAGGCGGAGGTCTGACAGCCTGTGAAACAGCGGATTATCTTAGCTTAACTTCAAGAGGAGATATAGATATTACGGTGATTGAGATGATGCCTGCCGTCGTGCCTAAATTGACACCGGCCAACCGCATTCCCCTGTTACGAGCTCTGAGTGGAGAGGGAGTGAAGGTACGCACAAACACAAAAGTGATGGAATTTAAGGAAAAAGACATCATTGTCGAACACAATGGTGAGCTAGAAGTGCTGAGCGGCTTCGATCATATTATCTGGGCTCTAGGTGTCCGCTCGAGAAATCCGCTAGCAAGTGGGCTTGAATCTGCGGGCGTCCAGGTTGTCTCTGTAGGAGACGCTGACAGTGTAGGCGACTATCGATCAGACATTGAAAGCGGCTATGCCGTAGCAAACAGTATATAAATTCACGTCTGATGGGAGTCAAATCCCGTAAGCGCAACCGACTAAAAAACACAATCAAAGCAACGGAGGTAAACAATGAACGATCTTGAAAAAAGAATCCAAAAACTCGAAGACATCGAGGCCATCAAAAGCCTCATGGGAAAATACTATCGCTGCTTAGACTGCAAATTGTGGGAAGAACTGAAAACCTGCTTCTCTCCCAACGCAACGACCAGCTACGCCGAAGGGAAGTACTCGTTTGAAGGACCTGACAAAATTGTCGGTTTCTTTGAGAGTGTCATGGGTCCGGACGATCAGATCAGCCAGCATCAAGGACATACCCCCGAGATTCATATTCTCAGCGACAAAGAAGCCAAAGCGAATTGGTATCTGCAGGATTACCTGTACAGTGTGAAATCCGCTATGAACTTAAGAGGCACCGCCATTTACGACATCACGTATGAAAAAGTCGACGGGAAATGGCAGATTTTAGAAATCGGCTACAAGCGCATCTTTGAAGAAGTATGGCCGCGTCAGGATATCAAGGGCATTCGCTATACCGACCTTGGAAAAGAACTTCACGAGGTAGGTTTCTACAACAAAGAACAGTAATTTTCAATGCGGAACATATCAGAGGAGGAAGAGATGAATGCACGCATTTTGCCTTTCGATCAATCAGTAGAAAAGCTGATTCTTGAAGTGATGAAGAACGTACGCACCCAGCAATACACGCCGGAGCTTCTGGTTGAGCATCAAAAAATCCTAGAAGCGAAATACTATTATTGGTGGGCGATGGACATGAAAAAAGAAGAGTACGCTGTAGAGCTTTTTACAGATGACTTTACTTATTATAATTTCGGCCCGTCCGATGTGACGTCCATTGAGCAAGCAAAGCGCTCGAAATACGTCAATTCCTTCCTCTGTACTATGCATATGGGCCATCAGCCTCTGATATGGATG
>LSQX01163805.1_pt1 | contig 16729 bp, 12 predicted proteins | sample 654561 | NCBI WGS metagenome assembly LSQX01 (sample SAMN04489861, study PRJNA283612) | anaerobic digester metagenome | isolation source: 4 biogas reactors fed with cattle manure at either 37C or 55C with and... | place: Denmark: Kongens Lyngby | collected 2014
GTTAAATATTCCTTTTTTATTAAGCCGTTTTATCTCAATTTTATTGTTAATAATGCCGTAAAAAAGTGTTATGGGGCGCCACAGAATATAATAAAAAGGAAATCTTGATTTTTTATGTGCGCCGTCGTTTCCCTTTTTTATTATTGAAAACTTTTCAAACGGCTCTTTTTGATTGAAAACATACGAATTTATCGTGAGCATATCGCCTTGGAAGTCGAGTATATTGTATATTCTGTCAGTTTCGGAAATATGGTCTATGGCACATTCTTCACCTTTTGTGTATCTCTCTTTTCCTCTCCTTGGGCTGTTTACAGAGCCGGAAGCTAAAAAGACTGTACCTTTCGGATTTACTATTTCTTTTAAACCGTCCGTATTTTGTGACACTTTTCTGTTGTATAAAATGTGTGAACGGCTGTAATAGTGATTGTGTCCGCCCGTTACTAAATCAATGCCGTACTTATCAATAAGCGGTACTAAAAGTCTTGCAAGTAAATTGTTTTCCCTTGTACGATTTTTATTATGACCGCCGTATAAATCGTGGTGAATCATCACTATTTTCCACTTGCAGTTCGGGTTTTCTGCAAATGCCGCCCGAAATGTCTTTATATGGTTATTTAGACACGGATTATTACTGTCAATGCAAACAAAAAGCACATTATTATGTGTAAACCAGTGGTTGCTGCCCATAAAGGAGTGCGAGCCGTCTATTTTGTAGTTCGGGTTGTTAAAAAAATATGTATACACAAAATTCTTTTTATCGTGGTTGCCTATTATGCAGTTAACAGGTATTTTCGAAAGGACGGGAGAAGCCGCAAAACCCCTGTATTCCTCTGATTTGCCTGAACTTGCCTGGTCTCCCCCCGAGAGTATCATTGAAATAGAGGGTCTGTGACTTAGCGCCTCTAAAAACACCTTATGCAAACGAAAACTCGTTTCAATCAAAACATCGGGGTTGTCATTACTGCTGCCAACATGCACATCTGCTACATAAATACAACTGAATACATCACTTTTTTCCTTTGTGCTAAATGAATATATGTCAGACTGTGTTTCATTTGTAACGCACCTGTAATAATATGTTCTATTTGGCAAAAGCTCTGAAAACTCCGCATGATTTGCGTCCACAACAGAGTTTGGAAGTAAAACCCGCCTTGCTTTTATGCGTTTTGCATCGTCTAACGACGGGCTTTCACTAAAAAGGACAAAAGGCTCTGTTTCATTTTTACCGCTTGTCCATACAAGCCTTCTTTTTGTATCGTCCGCTCCGGGGCAAAGAAAGGGATTGCCGCCTTTGTCTAAAATACCTTCCCAATACCCTCGCCACTGCTCTGATGTTTCCGGATTTTTTCTTATCTCTGTCATATCCTTCCCCCCTCTTGTTTACTAATAAAATATAACATATAAAGGGTGAATGTTGCAATCACGAATAAAACGCAGGTTATATACCCGCGTTTTATTATTTTACTTATAGTTTAATATGATTTTCCCCAATAAAGCATGGTTTTGGCAGGCTTGCCGCAGCAAACACATTTATCGCCCAAAGCCTCTTGCTCGAATGGTATGCAGCGCGAGCCGACGCCCGTCTGCTCTTTTATTTTTTCTTCGCATTCTTCGCTTTCACACCACATGGCTTTAATAAATCCGTCGCCTTTTTCTGAAAGCACATTTATAATCTCGTCTGCCGTATGGCAAATATATGTACGGTCATTTTGATTTTTAAGCGCTTTTTCATAAAGTGAAACAGAAATATCTTTAAGCATAGCGTCAATAGCGCTTTCAAGCTCTGAAAACTTTATAAAACTCTTTTCTCTGTTATCGCGGCGCACTAATACGCACTGTTCCTTTTCAATATCACGAGGTCCTATTTCAAGTCTGATAGGCACGCCTTTCATTTCATATTCCGCGAATTTCCAGCCTGCTGAATTATCAGAGTCATCAATATTTACTCTAAAACTCTTTTCAAGCCGCGCTTTTAGCTCCCGCGCTTTTTCAAGAACGCCGGCTTTATGCTGTGCAACGGGTAAAATTATAACCTGTATCGGCGCTACCGCAGGGGGAACCACAAGCCCGTTATTGTCCCCGTGTGACATAATCATACCGCCGATAAGGCGCGTTGTAACGCCCCAAGAGGTTTGGTGAACATATTGTAATGTATTGTCTTTATCTGTATATGTTATATCAAAGGCTTTAGCGAAGCCGTCCCCAAAATAGTGGGAGGTGCCGGCTTGTAGCGCTTTACCGTCATGCATTAACGCCTCAATAGTATATGTGGCTTTTGCCCCCGCGAATTTATCACTCTCTGTTTTTCTGCCCTTTACAACGGGCATTGAAAGCGTTTCACGGCAAAAATCAGCATATACATTGAGCATACGCTCCGTTTCTTCAACAGCTTCCTGTTTTGTGGCGTGGGCTGTGTGCCCCTCCTGCCAAAGAAACTCGCGGGAACGCAAGAACGGGCGCGTCGTCTTTTCCCAGCGCACCACATTACACCACTGATTATAAAGCTTTGGCAAATCCCTGTGGGACTCTATTATATTTGAATAATGCTCACAAAAAAGCGTTTCGGAAGTCGGGCGAACGCAAAGGCGCTCCGTCAGTTTTTCGTCTCCGCCGTGTGTTACCCAGGCAACCTCCGGCGCAAAGCCCTCTACATGGTCTTTCTCCTTTTGAAGAAGCGACTCCGGAATAAAAAGCGGCATATAGACATTTTCATGCCCTGTTTCCTTAAATCTTCTGTCTAAATCCTTTTGTATGTTCTCCCAAATAGCATAGCCATAGGGGCGTATAACCATACATCCCTTAACGCTCGAATAGTCAATTAAATCTGCTTTTTTTACAATATCCGTATACCATTTTGCAAAGTCATCCTCCATGGCGGTTATTGCTTCTACAAGTTTTTTCTGCTCCTGTGACATTTAATATTTAATGCTCCTCTATATATTTAACAAGGTCTCCCACCGTTTTAATTCCTTCAATTTCCTCATCCGGTACTTCAATATCAAACTCATCCTCGAAAGACATAATAAGGTCTATAATATCAAGGCTGTCTGCACCAAGGTCTTCCAAAATATTGGAGTCCATAGTTACTTTGTCCTCCTCAAGGTCAAGCTGTTCGCATATTATTGTTCTAACCTTATCAAAAATCATACAAAAACACTCCTAAAAAATACTTATCGCACAAGCGGGTAAAGAAATTCTATCTACTTTGATTTCCTTTGTCAATAGTTTTCTGTAAATAAAGAAGTATATCCCTAATTTTAAGCGTTACAGATACAGTATATTGATTGATTATTAAATTATTCCTTTTAACGCTAAAACAAATATAATACATGTTAAAAGTATTATAAGCGATATAATAAGAACGCCGATACTTTGCTTTCTTTTTACACGAGCAGTTTGTGCCGGCAAAAGCTTTCCTTTCCTAAGAGCTGAACTTACAGGTTTATAAAGCAGCAGTGTTAGAGCTGTGTTTATGCCGCCTTTGAGTAAATTAAACGGTAAAATTGCGGGAACTAAAAGCTTTACTACCTCTTCACGCGGCACATGCATAAAAATTGGTGTAACTATATAGTTCCAAAGAAGCATAACGAGAGTTGCTGTTATAATACCTGAAAAAAGCCCTATTGCCGCACCTTTGATTGTGCGTTTTTTCTTGTAAATTAAAGATGCTGTAGTCGCAAATGAACAAGTCGCAAGAACATTCATAAAAAAGCCTATTATGCCTGTAGAGCTTATTGTAACCATTTCTAAAAAAGACACTGTAACCGAGATTAAAACGCTTGCAAACGGACCTAATAAAAAGCCGCCAATGGTTATAATTATGTCTTTTGGCTCATACGACAAAAACAGTACAACAGGTATTCTGCCAAAAGCTACTGCCATAAACGCAAAAGCCGCAAGCACCGCAATTGTAATATATTTTTTTAATGTTTCTCTGTTCAAAATAATGCCCCCTTTAAAAGTAAAAAAACCGATAAATCGGGCAATAGTAAAAAAACTATTTCTTTCATCCGGACTATACCGTCGGTTTGAGAGTTTCACTCAATCAACCGCTTTTGCGGCTCGCAGACTTTACTGCCGGTGGGGAATTGCACCCGCCCCTGAAATACATATATATTATATACAAAAATAGAAATTTGTCAATATGAAGGGAGCCGAAAAATCGGCTCCCCTCTTATTTGTTAAACTAATTCTCCGTTTAAGGAGTTAATTACCGCGTATGCCCTTTCGGGATAATCCGTAATAATTGCATCTGCACCTATTTCATTAAGGTATTTCATTTCCTTTTCATCATTTACAGTCCAATACTGTACAGCGATGTTGTGTTTATGCGCATAATTTACAACTCGTGTTGTGCCTGTGTTTATAACAAAAGCACTGCTTGGTATTTGTAAGGCTTTGTAATTAAAGCTTCCCACCTCTTTATCAATACCAAAAAATGCGCACATATAAAATACTATTCCCTCTGTAAGACTGCAAGAGCGAAGCATATCGGGATAGGTTTTGTCCATATATTTGCTGACATTGACATGGAATGTGCCTATTATAGCTTTTTCAAGCATCTTCTTTTCGGAAAGGATTTTGTAAAGCTTATCAGCCGCTTTTTCGCCAAGCTCCCCGCCATTTTTAATTTCAATTATATAGCTGAAGTCGCCGTTAGACTGTAAATAGTCAAGAACGGCTTCAATCTTCACTGCCTTTAGGTTTTCAGGAATTTTGTCGCCTCTTAACCCTGCGTAGGGTTTATTGCCGTTTTCGTCCGTAAAACTCTCTCCGAAATTCAGATTTCTGATTTCATCGTATGTATAGTCGGACGGTTTTGCTTTATCAACCTTTAGTGTTTCGGCTGAATCAGTAGTACGGTCAAGCGTTGAGTCGTGCAGCAATATTAATTCCCCGTCCTTCGTAATATGTAAGTCAAACTCAAAAATGTCCGTGTTAAACTCCTTGCTGTTAATGCAGTTTTCAAACGCCATTAAAGTGTTTTCCGGAAACTGCCCTCCACCTGAGCGGTGCGCCGATACGAATGCTTTGCCGCGCTCCGTGATATAGGGGTTCGTCGTTTCATAATCCACGACCAAATCTTTCGTTTCTCTTGTCATAAAAAACAAAAGAGTAGCAAAAGAAGCGATAAGAATAACGAAAACGAGCAAGATTGACAACAGTACCTTCCAAATGCGTTTCATAATAATTCCTCCTTTAGTTTTCTGAGAGATTCCCCTCTGTGGCTTAATTTATCTTTATTCTCCGGAGTTAATTCCCCGAAGCTTTTACCACCTGCATAAAAGATAGGGTCATAACCAAATCCGCCGCTGCCTTTTACTTCAAAACCAATTTCACCCTCACACTCCCCGCGGCAGACTATCTCCCTGCCGTCAGGAAAAACACACGCCGCAACGGATACAAAACGCGCCGTTCTTTTTTCTTTCGGAACATTTTTTAACTCAAAAAGCAGTTTTTCTATATTTTTCTCATCGTTGCCATGCTCCCCCGCATACCTTGCGGAATATATGCCGGGCGCGCCGTCAAGATAATCGACGCATAAACCGGAGTCATCGGCAACGCAAGGCATTTTACCCTCTTTTGCGCCGCTTCTTGCTTTTAATAGGGCATTTTCCTCAAATGTATCGCCCGTTTCCTCTACATCCGTTAAAGTAAACCCCGCTTCTGCCGCCGTTATTACAGTAATTCCAAGTGGTTTTAATATACGCGCCAACTCATCGCGCTTTTTCAAGTTGTGAGACGCTATTAAAAACTCTTTCATCCGAATATCCTTCCGAAAAAGCCTTTTTTCTTTTTGTCGTCATCTTCCGGCTTTTCGTCATCGTGTGTTTCTTCTTCTGTTTCCTCAGTTTCTTCTTCTGTTTCTTCTTTTGTTTCTTCTTGAGGTTCTTTCGTTATTGCTTCTAAATCTGCTTTTATCATAGCTTCAACATATTCCGGCTCGTCTTCTTCAAAGTCCTCCGGTAATGATATAAAAAGACCTTCCGCAAACGCAAGCGGGTTAAATGGCTGTAAATCGTCAATAGCCTCGCCTACTCCTACAAATTTTACGGGTATATTTAAATCATTCTTTATGCCAAGCACAACGCCGCCTCTTGCCGTTCCGTCAAGCTTTGTAAGGGCTATGCCCGTAATTTCCGCTATATTCTTAAATTCCTTTGCCTGATTTATAGCGTTTTGCCCCGTTGTGGCATCAAGGACTAAAAGCACTTCTCTGTCGGAATACGGAAGCTCCCTGTCTATGACTTTGTATATCTTTTCAAGCTCACTCATTAGATTTTTCTTGTTATGAAGTCTGCCTGCCGTATCGCATATTATTATATCACAGTTTCGCGCTTTTGCGGCGGCAATAGTATCAAAAATTACGGCCGCGGGGTCCGCGCCCTCTTTATGCTTTACAATCTCAACACCTGCTCTGTCCGCCCAGATTTGGAGCTGGTCAATAGCCGCCGCTCTAAAAGTATCTGCCGCTGCCATTATGACTTTTTTGTCCTGTGCTTTATACATCGCAGCCATTTTGCCTATTGTCGTTGTTTTACCGACACCGTTTACGCCTATTACAAGGATTATTGACGGAACTGTAATAAGACCCATATCCTCCCCGCCCTTTAGCATATCGGCAACGATTTCAACAACTTCCGCTCTTATTTTCTTTGGGTCCGTTATGCCCTTTTTGCGTACACTGTCGTTTAGCCTCGTTGTAATTTCACTCGCAGTCGATACGCCGACATCGCCCATAACGAGAGCTTCCTCAAGCTCGTCAAAAAGCTCCGCGTCTATTGAAGTGTAGCTGTCAAGCACATTATCCAACGCGCCCGACATATTATTTCTCGTTTTTCTAAGACCGAAATTTATTTTTTTAAATAGTCCCATATTATTACCTCTACATATATTTTGCGGCTACTCAAGCCCTAACTGTTTCACCATTTGCGCTGTTTTTAGTTCAAGCAGCTTTGAAACACCTTTTTCCTGCATAGTCACACCGTAAAGCATATCGCTTTCTTCCATAGTGCCCCGCCTGTGCGTTATCAAAATAAACTGAATATCTGATGACATTGTTCTAAGGTATGAGGCGTACTTGTTTACATTTACATCATCAAGCGCCGCCTCTACTTCATCAAATATGCAAAAAGGTGACGGGGAAACCTTTAGCATAGCAAATAGAAGCGCAATAGCGGACAAGCCTTTTTCACCGCCCGATAAGAGGTCTATATTCTGTATATTTTTACCCGGCGGCTGCACATTTATGTCTATGCCGCTTTCAAGTATATCTAACTCGTCCGTAAGCTTTAACTCTGCCTTGCCGCCCTCGAAAAGCTCGCCAAATGTTTTTGAAAAACTTTCGTTTATTAAAATGAAGCTTTCTGAAAAACGCTTTGCCATTTTATCCGTTAATTCGTTTATCATTTTAATAAGCTCTTTTTTTGATGTCTCCACATCCTCTATTTGACCGCCCAAAAACAAATAACGCTCCGATACTTCACGGTATTCATCAATAGCGGCAACATTTACGCTGCCGAGCGCCTTTATTTTACTTTTTAGCTCTGAAAGCCTTTTTTGCGACTGCCCGACATTTTCTATAACAATTCCTAACTGCTCCGCCTCGCGCCTCGTCAGCTCATATTCTTCAAAAAGCTTTGCGCAAACATCATCGTATTCGCGCATCATAGCGCTTTTTCTCTCCTCAAGGCGCACAACCTCCCTGCTTAGCGCCTCTCTTTCAGTAGATTTTGACCGTTCAAGCAACCGCATTTTACTGCTTTGCAATTCGCTTTGTTCGCGTTGCTTTATAAACTCTGCAATTACTTCTTCAATTTCATTCTTATCCTTGTCAAGCCTTTCCTGCTCTGTTTTAGTTTGCTCTATCTGCTCTTTTATATCGGAGTTTTTATTCTCTATCTCCTTAATTTCAAAATCCAACTGACTTATCCTGTCTTTATGAGAAGAGCCGCGCCTTTTAAGTCTGTCTATCGTTTCGTTTTTCGCCTCAATCTCTTTCTCGTTTGAAAGGATTTGAAGGTTAATGTCCTGTAATTTTGAAATTAGCCGCTCACGAGCATCGTTAAAGCTATCCCTGTCGCCCGTAATTTCGGACAGATTACTTTCTATTTTAGATATTTCCTTTTGCAGAATTAAAAGTCTTTTTTCTTCGTCTTCCTTTTCTTTCAGGATTTTCTCTTTCCTTATTACAATACTGTTTTTCTCATCCTCTTGCGCTCTTTTTGAAGAAAGAGCCGTTTCAAGCTGACCTTTTTTTAACTCCCACAGGCTTTCAAAACGAATAAAATCCTCATTTAACGCTGTTATCTCACTCTTATGTGCCGTAAGTGATGCCTCTGCTTTATTAAATTTTTCAGTTGCGTTTTTCACATTTGCCGACACAATGTTGAGCGCCGACTTTATCTCCTGTGCCTTTTTATTGAGCTTTTCTATTTCATTTCCTCTGCTTAATATGCCTGCCGAATGCGTTTTTGAACCGCCCGTTATCGAGCCGCCGGCGTTTACTACCTGACCGTCAAGCGTTACAACCTTGAAGCGGTAACCGTACTTTTTGGCTATCACAACAGCGCTGTCCATATCGTCCGCTACAACGGTTCTGCCAAGCTGTGATAGTATTATCTCCTTGTATTTTTTATCGTGCGATACAAGGTTTGATGCAATATCAATAAACCCAAAACAATCCTCTAAGGATTTTTCCTCAAGATTTTTTCCCTTAATAGCCGTAAGCGGTAAAAATGTCGCCCTGCCGGAACCGCTGTTTTTCAAAAATGTTATCGCTCTCTTTGCGTCATCTTCTGTGTTAGTTACTATATTTTGAAGCTGTGCGCCGAGTGCCGTTTCAATAGCAAGCGCATACTCCTCTTTGACCGTTAAAAGCTGTGACACGGGGGCGTGAATACCCGTAAGCGTTCCCCTTTTCACCTCTTTCATAACGGCTTTTACAGAGCCGTAATAACCCTCCATATTTCGCTCTAAATCAAGAAGCATTGATGACTTGGAGTTCGTTTGCATCAACTCATTTTTAAGTTTATTTTCTTGCTCTGCTATTTCTTTTGCTTTTTTCTCTCTTTGCTCTTTTAGCATAACAAGTCCGTCTAATGCGTTATTATGCTCTGTTAATTTTTCTTTTGTATGTAAAAGACTGTTTTTCGCCTCATCACTTTGCTTTGTGAGAGCGTCTATCAGCGGAGTTTGCTCTGCCTCGTTTTCTTCAATAGCCTTTATTCTTGAGTCTATTTCAAGAGCTGACGAGTTGCCTTGTGATATAAGCACACGGCAATCCGCAAGTTCAATAGATAAGCGGGATAAGTCAGAGGAAAGTGTTTCATATTTCCCCGCTGCAAGCTCACTTTTGCTGGAAAGCGCGTTAATCTCATCTGTAACCGCCAAAAGCTCTGTCTTTTTACCGTTAATTATCGTTTCTAAATCGGTTATTTCCTTTTTCGCCTCATCAATTTGCTCGGCAAGACGCTTGTTTACATCATCTTCTAAAAGCTTGTCGCGCAGTATTCTGTCTATAGCCTCATTATTATGCTCAATAGAGTTCTTAAGTACGGCTATTTCGCCGCTAAGTGACAGCGCTTTTTCATCAATTTCAAATGAAGTTCGCCTTTTCTCATCTATTCGTACCGTTATTTCTTGTATCTCTGTATGTGTGCTTTCTATTTTTGCCTCAATGTCAAAAAGCTCTTTTTCTGCCGCTTTATACTGTGCGTCCGCGGCTGTGAGCTTTGTTTCCTGCCCTACTAAATTTTCTTTTGTTCTTTCTATCGTGCGAAGCCAAAGCCCTATTTCTAAATTCTTTCTTTCGGAGGCATATGTTAAAAATTGCTGCGCCTTTTCGCTTTGTATCCTAAGAGGCTCTACCCTGTTTTCAAGCTCCGCTAAAATATCTCTTAATCTTATTAAGTTGTCCTCCGCTTGGTCAAGCCTTTTTAGCGAATCTGTCCGTCGGTAGCGGTAGTGGGAAATCCCCGCCGCTTCCTCAAACATATCTCGTCTTTCCGTTGATTTTGCGGAAATCATATCATTAATTTTACCCTGACTGACAATAGAATAGCCCGACTTTCCAAGCCCCGTATCCATAAACAACTCATGAATATCCCGAAGCCTTACGATTTCACCGTTTAGCTTATACTCACTTTCACCTGAACGATAATACCGTCTCGTTATACTAACCTCTGAACTGTCAACCTTTAAATTCCCGTCTTTATTATCAAGCTTTAGGGTAACTTCGGCATAGCCTACAGCGCGGCGTTCTGAAGTGCCTGCGAACACCACATCCTCCATCTTCGCGCCGCGAAGCGATTTCGTGGACTGCTCGCCAAGAACCCAGCGTACCGCATCGGAAATATTGCTTTTTCCGCTCCCGTTAGGACCTACTACTGCCGTAATACCCTTGCCGAAATTAAGCGTTGTTTTATCCGGAAAAGACTTAAAGCCTTGCATTGTTAATGACCGTAAATACATTCACATTTCACCGTTTCACATTTTCTCTATTTCTATTTCATACCGTGCTAAACTTCCGCTCTTTACAGTGCAGCAGTAGCCGTACTCTTTCAGTTTTTCTATATTTATTCTTTTTTGCCCTATCATTTTTGACAGCTCGCTTTGTTTCACTTTAACAGTATACTGACCTTTAGGCAAGTCTTTTAACTTAATAAGTGCCGCTTTTAGGTAAAGCTTGCTTTCGCACAGTTCTCCGAATGACGGGTGATATGGACCCGCTATATACCCTTCCTCCACGGCACCGCCTGAGTGAAGTCCAAGCCGTATAACCTTTATGTTGTTTTCATAAAACAAGGGGAGCATTAAAGCGCATAAATCGACTGCCTCGTCAAGCGTTTCCGGTGTATATTCGCCGCTGTTATAAAGCGATTCAAGGCGCGTGCCTTTTATAACTATCGTAGGATAAATACGAACAGTGTCAGGCTTTAATTTTATTATATCCGTACAAGCTTTTAAATCTTTTTCTGCTGTACTTTTATAAAGTCCCGTCATCATTTGAAGACCAAGGGAAAAACCGTGTTCTTTAACTCTTTTGGATGCTTTTTCTATTTCAAGCGCCGTATGCCCTCTGCCGTTTGCTTTTAGCACATTATCATCTGTGCTTTGCGCGCCAAGCTCTATTGAGGTGACGCCGTATTCTTTTAGCAAGCTAAGAGTTTCATCTGAAACACAGTCAGGGCGCGTCGATATTCTAATCCCGTGAAAAATACCGCTGTCCTTAAACTCGTTTGCAGTTTTAAGATATTTAAGCATAAGCTCTTTTGGTATTGCCGTAAAACTGCCTCCGAAAAAGGCAAGCTCTGTTTTTTCATTGTCAAGCGTTTCTCGTTTTATGCCTTTTAGCGTTTTTATTATATCCTCACTCTTTAAGGGTTTCATTTGACCGGATATTTGTTTTTGATTGCAAAAAGAACAAGAATGCGGACAACCTGCATGCGGCACGAAAAATGCTATATTAGCCCTTTTCGTCATAGCTGTGAAAGAGCGGATTTAGCGGCTTGCTGCTCTGCTTCCTTTTTACTTTTTCCTCTGCCCTCTCCCCCCGGTTTTCCGTTTATTATTACGACCATACTAAAAACTTTATCATGGTCGGGTCCCGTTTCTCCGGTAAGCTCGTATCTAATAGTGCTGCCTTTAACTTTTTGGATTTTCTCTTGAAGGATTGTTTTGTAATCATCCGTTTCGTTTATACCCACAACGGCGGACTTTATAAACTTTAATACGAAAGGTCGTACCGCGTCTATTCCACCGTCAAGATAAACGGCGGCTATGAGTGCCTCAAAAGCGTCCGCAAGGATAGAAGGGCGCTTTCTGCCGCCCGTCTGCTCCTCCCCTTTTCCCAGAATTAAATGTTCGCCTAATGAAAGTATGTTTGCAAATTCAAACAGCGAATTTTCGCACACCAATAATGACCTGAGCTTTGTTAAATCCCCCTCGCGCTCTTTACCGAAGTTTTTATAAAGATACTCCGCAGTTATAAACCCTAATAGAGAGTCGCCTAAAAACTCAAGCCGCTCATTATTATAAATAAGCCCCTTTTCGTTTGAATATGAGGAATGTGTTAAGGCTGTTTTAAGAAGTGTTTCATCATTAAATATGTATCCTGCCGTCTTTTGTAAATCAGTCATCGTCACCGCTCTCCTTCGATAAATGTTCACTCAATCCGTCTATTACTCGTTTTTCGGAATACTGTGCCGCTTGCCTTATAGCATTCTTGAAAGCTTTTGCGTCAGACGAGCCGTGTGCTTTTATTACGGGTTTTGTAAGCCCCATTAAAGCGGCACCGCCATATTCTTTGTAGTCCATTTTCTTCTTAAAGTCGCCCAAGCCTTTTCTCACGCCAAGATACGATAGCTTTGAAAGAGTTCCCGCCGTAAATATCTTTTTTATATTGCCAAGCAGCGCAAGCGCCGTACCCTCATATGTTTTTAAGATTATATTACCCGTAAACCCGTCCGCCACAACAACATCAGCCGCTGTAAACGGAATATCACGCGCCTCGGCATTGCCTATAAAGTTTATTTCGGGAGTGTTTTTTAACATCTCATATGCATCTATATAAAGTTGTGAGCCTTTATTTTCTTCCTTGCCGATATTCGCTAAGCCTACCCTCGGATTTTCTATGCCAAGTACATTTTTCATATAAATAGAGCCCATGACGGCAAATTGCCTTATTGCTTTTGCTGTGCAATCAATATTCGCCCCGCTGTCCATAAGCATAAAAGGACCGTTATCGCCCGGCATAACAGAGCCTATTGCAGTTTTTTTTATACCTTTTATTCTTTTCACAATAAATGTACCGCCTACTACAAGCGCGCCTGTACTTCCCGCGGAGACAAAGGCGTCTCCCTCTCCGTCACGCAGAAGGCGCAGACCTACAGCCATTGAGGTTTCGTTGCCCTTGTGCCTTATTGAAACCGGATTGTCCTCCATCTTAAATATATCGGCAGCGTGAGCTATAGAAATACCGTTTTCTTCTATGCTATTGCTCGTTATAGCCTTTTTTATCTCGTTTTCGTCGCCTACGGCAATTATATTAACTCCTAACTCTTTTACGGCAAGCGCCGCCCCTTTTAATATCTCAACGGGCGCGTTGTCCCCTCCGAATGCGTCTATTATTATTTTCATATAACCGTCCTTTCGGTCAAATAAATAGTGTTTTTAAGGTTAATTTGACATTTTTTCCGTGAAAAATTTTAGACTTCTGTTAGAAAGAGCTTCATATCTTAAAGCTTTTTCCTTTATTACCTCAGAAAGCGGCGGCAACAGTCCAAATGCCGCGCCCATAGGCTGAAAATCTTTGGTTTTCGTATCAAGAATATGACATATTAGCGCGCCTGTCATTGTAATTTGCGGCAACGCCAAAGGCTCTTGATTTAGAAGTTTTCTTGCCGCGTTTTGCCCTGCTATTATGCCTGAGCTTGCCGACTCCATATACCCCTCTACTCCCGTTAATTGCCCCGCAAAATAAAGGTTCTTCCATTTCTTTGTTGATAAATCAGAATTTAATATTTTCGGGGAGTTTATGAATGTATTTCGATGCATTACGCCAAAGCGGGCATATTCGGCATTTTTAAGCGCCGGTATTAACGAAAAAACGCGCTTTTGCTCAGAAAACTTTAGGTTCGTTTGAAATCCGACAAGATTGTAAAGCGTACCTGCTGAATTTTCTTTTCTAAGCTGCAAATTCGCCCATGGTCTATGTTCCGTTTTAGGGTCTTTCAGTCCCACAGGCTTTAGCGGACCGTAGCGCATACTGTCTTTCCCGCGCCGCGCAAGAACTTCAATAGGCATACATCCCTCATACACATCAAAAGCGTGTATCTCCGCGGTTTCGGCGTTAATTAAAGCGTCATAAAACTCCTCATACTGTTTTTTATTCATAGGGCAATTTACATAATCGCTCTCGCCGCCCCTGTCATAGCGTGACTGAAAAAAGCTTTCGTTATAATCAATACTGTCTGCCGTGACGATAGGCGCCGCGGCATCGTAAAAACTAAGTAAGCTGCCGAATTTACTTGATATATCGCTTGTAAGCGCGTCTGACATTAAAGGACCCGCCGCAATAATTACGGCATCACCGTCGGGAATACTTAAAACCTCTTTACGGACAACGGTAATATTCTTCTCACAGCTTATAATGCGTGTTACTTCCTTTGAAAACAGCTTTCTATCAACAGCTAAAGCGCCGCCCGCGGGAACGCGGGATTTTTCGGCGGCGGCAAGGCAAACAGAGCCGAAACGCCGCATTTCCTCTTTGAGAAGTCCCGCGGCAGATGCTAATCTCTCAGCTTTTAGAGAGTTTGAGCAGACAAGCTCTGCAAAATCCTCGTTACTGTGCGCAGGTGAAAACTTTTGCGGCTTCATCTCATAGAGCGTTACTTTTATTCCTTTTTTTGCAAGCTGCATAGCCGCTTCTACACCCGCCAATCCCGCACCGACTACGATAGCAAGAGGTTTAGACATAAGCCACTCCTTTTATTTGGTTGCACGATTATTATTCGTCTTTCTCTTTAGCTTTCTCTTTAACTTTCTCTTTGTCCTTTGCACTCTTTTTCTTTGTATTCGTTGTATAATCGCACTCCTCACTGCCGCAGGATATAACGCCGCCCCTGCCCTTAAACAGTGATTTTCCGCATTTGGGGCAAGCTTCACCCGTAGGTTTGTCCCAAGTCATAAAATTACATTCCGGATAATTTGAGCAGCCAAAAAACGCATACCCTTTTTTAGACCTTTTACCTATTATATCACCGCCGCAACGCGGACAAAATGCCTCGGTCTTTTCTATGATGGGTTTTGTGTTTTTACAATCGGGATAGCCGGGGCAGGCAAGAAACTTTCCGAAACGACCGACTTTAATAACCATATTTTGACCGCATTTTTCACACGGAATATCGGTAATATCGCTTTCAAGCCTAATTTTCTGCCCTGCCATATCTGTTTTTGCTTTTTGCAAGGTTTCATCAAACTCGTTATAAAATTCGTGAAGCATTTCAATATAATCACATTTGCCGTTTTCTACCTCGTCAAGCTTTGTTTCCATAGAGGCAGTAAACTTTGTGTTGACTATTTTAGGAAATCTGTCTTTAAGAAGTCCCGTTGTCGCCATTCCAAGCTCTGTCGGTTTTAGCTGCTTTTTCTCTTTTTCGACATATTCTCTTTTAATTATCGTGCTTACTATTGAGGCATATGTGCTTGGTCTGCCGACGCCCGTTTCCTCAAGCGCTTTTATGAGTGACGCCTCTGTATATCTTGCGGGCGGTTGTGTAAAATGCTGTGCCGGAATAAGCTCTTTCATTTTAAGCTCGTCCGTTTCTTTCATTGGAGGGAGTTTGCCCTCTTTTTCATCGTTATCGTCTGTGCTGTCCTCATATATGACTGTAAATCCATCAAATCTTACGGAATATCCGCTTGCAGAAAACAAGCAGTACCTTTCTGTACCCTTGTCCTGTTCCCCTACAGCTTTTATTTCAACTTTTACGGTATTCTGAATAGACGCCGCCATAAGGCTTGCAAGATAGCGTTTGTAAATTAGGTTGTAAAGTTTATACTGGTCTGCCGTTAAGCTGCCTTTCGCGCTTTCAGGTGTAATTGTAATAACAGAGGGGCGAATAGCCTCATGCCCGTCTTGCGAATTTGACCTTGACTTGAAATACCGCGGCTTTTCAGGCAAATATGAGCTGCCGTATGTTTCCTCAATATACTTGTTTGCGTCTGCCCTTGCCTCATCACTTATACGAAGCGAATCCGTTCTCATATATGTGATAAGACCGGTTGAGCCTATTCCCTTTATCGTTATACCCTCGTATAGCTCCTGCGCTATTTTCATTGTCCTTTGCGGTTGAAAACCAAGTCGCCTTGACGCCTCTTGCTGGAGTGATGATGTTATAAAAGGCGGCGAGGGCTGCCTTTTTCTTTGCCCTTTTTTAATTGAGGCTATCGTATAATCGGCATTACTGAGGCGATTAATTATAGTATCTGTACCCTCTTTGCTCAAAAGCTTGATTTTGCCCGTTTCGTCACCTACGAAAGATGCCGTAAACTGCCTGCGATTGACGAGCAGCTTTGCCTCAAGCGACCAGAACTCCTCCGGTATGAAAGCATTTATTTCCGCTTCTCTGTCCGCAATCATTCTTACGGCTACGCTTTGCACTCGCCCTGCGGAAAGCCCTCTCCTTATTTTTTGCGAAATAAACGGGCTTAATTTATAACCGACGAGCCTGTCAAGAATTCTTCGTGCTTGCTGCGCATTGACGAGCCCTAAATCTATGGATTCAGGGTTGCTTATCCCCTTTTTGACGGTGTTTTTATTAATCTCGTTAAACTTCACTCTGTTTTTTTCGGTTATATCAAGCCCAAGAAGTATAGCAAGATGCCACGAAATAGCCTCGCCCTCACGGTCAGGGTCTGTGGCAAGATACACTTGCTCACTTTTCTCCATTTTGTCTTTAATCTCTTTTACAATCTTTTCTTTCCCGCTGATAATTGCATATTTAGGGGCAAAATCATTTTTAACATCGACGCTTAGCTTTGCGGCGGGGAGGTCCCTCACATGACCCACAGAGGCTACAACCTCATAACCTGCTCCAAGATATTTTTTAATGGTTGACGCTTTAGTCGGCGACTCAACAATAACTAATTTTGACATATACCGTATCCTTTCTATATATCAATGGTTTTTATAACCGTTGTTTTACTTATTAATAATATATCTTTT
>LSQX01407482.1_pt3 | contig 16724 bp, 23 predicted proteins | sample 654561 | NCBI WGS metagenome assembly LSQX01 (sample SAMN04489861, study PRJNA283612) | anaerobic digester metagenome | isolation source: 4 biogas reactors fed with cattle manure at either 37C or 55C with and... | place: Denmark: Kongens Lyngby | collected 2014
GCAACAACTTCGGCTTTCTCAACCGTGCCGATGAGTCGGGTATCGGCAAGCCGGACAAGCTCTTTGTCCAGGAAGGGCGCAAGGTGTTCCGCGAGGTCTGTCCCATGGTGGCCGAGCTGATCGCCGAGCAGCTGCAACAGCTGGACATTCCGGTGACCGAGGTCAGCCGTTTCTGGCTGCACCAGGCCAACCTGAACATGAACATGCTGATTGCCCGCAAGCTGCTGGGACGTGATCCGGACCTGCAGAAGGAGGCGCCTGTGGTGCTGGATGAGTACGCCAATACCAGTTCCGCCGGCTCCGTCATTGCCTTCCACAAGTTCCAGGATGATCTGCCTGCCGGCAGTCTGGGCGTCATCTGCTCCTTCGGCGCCGGCTACTCGATCGGCAGCGTGGTCGTTCGCAAGCTCTGAGCCCCGTACCGGAGCCCGCCATGGCAACCATGGCGGGTTCGGCGTTTCCGTCCTGCCAAAACCTCACGCCTCGTCGCCGCTGCCTATATCTTTGGATTCTGAAAAGTTCCCCTGTCTTCAAATCTTCATATAACAGCAAGCCCGCTGTCATATGCGCTTTCCATAATCGCTCCCGTCGAAACAAAACGACGACGTCAACGCCCGACAGGACGACGTCATACATACCCGAAGGAGCTTTTCACGATGAAAAAGAAGTTGATTGCGATTGCTGTTGGTGCTGCGGCTGTCATGCCGGCTCTGGCGCTGGCTGATGTGAGCATCTATGGTCGTGCCCACGTGTCCGTGGATTTCCTGGACGACGGTGCCGACTACTCCGAAACCAACCTGTCCAGCAACTCCTCCCGTATCGGTTTCAAGGGCGATCATGAAATCAACCCCAGCCTGAAGGCTTTCTTCCAGATCGAGCAGGAAATCAACTTCGCCACCGGCAGCAACGGCTCCAACAGCTTTGCTACCCGCGACACCTTTGTCGGCCTGAAGGGTGACTTCGGTGCAGTGCAGATGGGTCGCTTTGACAGCCCGTTCAAGAAAGCCCGTGGCCCGGCCAACCTGTTCGGTGATCAGGTGGGCGATATGCGCAACCTGGCGCGTACCGGCAACGCCCGTTTTGACGAGCGTTACGACAATACCCTGCAGTACACCACCCCGAGCTTCGGTGGTTTCAATCTGGCGGTAGCCTACTCGGTGTATGCGGGACAGTCCGCGGTTGAAGATCAGGATGCCGATGCGTTCAGCACCTCGCTGAACTATGCCGCCGGCCCCTTTGCTGCCTCGCTGGCCTACGAAAAGGTTGAAGAGGAAGCCGATAGCCGTGGCGAGCGTGACGCCGTTCGCGCCGCAGCATCCTACAACCTGACCGACGCCTTCAAGATGGTCGGCTTCTATCAGACCACAGAGTATGACGGTGTTGTCGATACTACCGATGCGGTGCGCGATCTGAACACCACCGACACCTACGGTCTGGGTGGCGAGTTCAAGCTCACTGATGCCACTGCACTGAAAGCCATGTGGATGACCCTGGATTCGGATGCCGACAATGCCGATGCGGATATGTGGGTTCTGGGTGTGGAGCACAAGCTGGACAAGGCCGTTCGGGTCTACGCCAACTACGCTGTCGTGGACAACGATGACGGTCGCAGCCTGACTCCCTGGGGGCAGGGCCGCTCTGCCACGCCCAGTGGTGCCGCAGGTGAGAAAGCCTCCGCGCTGTCGGTGGGTCTGCGCTACGACTTCTGAGTCGGTAGTGGGTACAGGGAGGTATCCGGCCGGGTTGTTCCTTCGGGCAACCCGGTTTTTTGTCATCTGAATGACATGAATCCTTCTTATCCTTGTTTCCAGGTTGTAACCGATCCGGTTCATATCCCGCCCATTAATGCCAAGGAGTTTTCATGCGTAGCCTGTTTGTTCTTGCACTGTCCTGTCTGCTGGTTGCCTGTGCGCAGCAATCCCATGTGCAGCTGTACCCCGGCTCAGCCAAACAGCAGAGTCAGGTGCTGACGGTGGTGGTGCCCTACGAGCTGGAAGTGCAGAGCATCAACGGTGAGCAGGTACCGGCAGCCAACGCCCTGTTCGGCACCCAGGACAAGACCCTGCATCTGCAGCCCGGCCAGTACCGCATCAATGCCTTCTACAAGAACGTATTTGATGTGGATGGCGGTCTGAGTCATGAGGTGGTGCGGGGGCGCTCTGCGGTGTACAGCATTGATGGCAAGTCGGGTGAGACCTGGAAGCTGGAGTTCGAGCGTCCGGCCAACCTGGCCGAGGCCCGCCTGCTGCAGGACGAGTTCATCAGCTGGGCGGTCAATACCCGTACCGGTGAACGAGTGGAAGCCGAGCGCGGTCAGCGCAACAGCTCGCTGCTCAGTTCGCTGATGGGGGCAGGTGCGGCAGACGCCGCGAGCACGGTCGCCCCGCTGAATGCCGCTGCGCACCCCAGTCCGCAGGCCAGCCTCGACGCCAGCGATCAGGCCGAGGAAACCCTGCCGCATAACGATGCGACCCTGACCACCCTCAAGCAGCTGTGGCGCCTGATGAGCCCCGCGAGCCGGGAAGCCTTCCTCGACTGGGCCAGATAAGCCGGTCGGTATCTGTCTGTTGCTCCTTCAGCCCCCGCTTGCGGGGGCTTTTTCATGTCTGTGGTGCGATACTCTCGGCTGCATGCCAAGGGGGAGGGGCGGATGAGCACACTGAGTCTGGAACGCCTGGACAGTATTTCGCAGATAGCTGCCGAGCAGTGGGACAGCCTGATCCCCTCTGGCTACCCCTTTCTGCGTCACGGCTTTCTTCAGGCGCTGGAGGCAAGCGGGTCTGTCTGCGCTGCCACCGGGTGGCAGCCTGCGCACAGGGTGGTGCGCGCTGATGGCAGGCTGGCGGGCCTGATGCCGCTGTATCTGAAGAGCCATTCCTACGGCGAGTATGTGTTCGACTTCCAGTGGGCCGACGCCTGGGAGCGGGCAGGGCGGCGCTACTATCCCAAGGCGCTGTCGGCGGTTCCCTTTTCGCCGGTGCAGGGCCCGCGTTTGCTGGCGCAAGATGCACAGGTGGCCGGATGTCTGCTCGATGACCTGGACCTGGAACTGCACGAGGGGCAGGTGTCCGGCCTGCATCTGCTGTTCAACGATGGGCGCGAGGATGCCTGGCTGGCGGAGCGGGGCTGGCTGCTGCGCCTGGGCTGCCAGTTCCACTGGTTCAATCGGGGTTACCGGTGTTTCGATGATTTTCTCGCGGCGTGCAACTCGCGCAAACGCAAGAACTTCCGCCGGGAGCGCGAACGCATTCTTGGGGCGGGCATCGAGTTCCAGTGGCTGGCCGGGCACGAGTTGGCACCGGCGGACTGGGAGCGCTTCTATCCCTTCTACGCTGCCACCTACCTCAAGCGCGGCCGGCGTCCCTATCTGACACCGGAATTCTTTCCGTTGCTGGGCGCGGGTGTGGCTGAATCAGTGCGTCTGGTATTTGCCCGTCACCGGGGGCGGGATGTGGCCGGTGCCTTGTTTCTGGTGGGGGATGACTGTCTTTACGGGCGCTACTGGGGCTGTCTGGAGGAGTATGACAGTCTGCATTTCGAGACCTGTTTCTATCAGGGAATGGAGCGCTGCATTGCCGAAGGGCTGCAGCGCTTCGATGCCGGTGCCCAGGGAGAGCACAAGCTGCTGCGGGGATTCGAGCCCGTGCTGACCCGGTCATGGCACAGACTGCAGCCGGGCTTGCATGAGGCGGTAGCGGATTATCTGCAGCAGGAAAGGGAAGGGGTACGGGAATATCAGCAGGATGCCATGGCCTATCTGCCGTACCGCAGGGCCGAGCAGGGCCCTGCGGCAGGCATCAGCTGATCAGTCGTCGCTTGTAACCCGCTTGACACTGTTGATGGTGACCGGGTTGACCGGCACGTCGCTGTGCCCTGCCTGCCGGCCGGTGGGTACCTTGCCGATGGTCTCGACCACGTGCTCGCCGCTGACCACCTTGCCGAACACGGCGTAGCCGAAGTCACGGGCGCCGTGGTTGAGGAAGTCGTTGTTGGCCAGGTTGATGAAGAACTGGCTGGTGGCGCTGTCGCGCACCTGGGTGCGGGCCATGGCAATGGTGTAGCGATCATTCTTCAGGCCGTTATCGGCTTCGTTCCTGATCGGCTGGCCGACGGGGCGCTGGCGCATGTTGCTGTCAAAGCCGCCGCCCTGGATCATGAAGCCGGGAATCACCCGGTGGAAGATCAGGCCATCATAGTGCCCGGCATCGGTGTAGCGCAGGAAGTTCTCCACGGTGATGGGCGCCGCCGCGGCATCCAGCTCGATTTCGATATCACCATGGCTGGTGCTCAGCAGGACGCGGGGGTTGTCGGCCAGGGCAGCGCTGGCGAGCAGGGCGAGGACGCAGGTTCCGATGATTCTTTTCAGCATTCAGGACTCCGGACAGATGGGTGTACGTTGGTGTTGTTCGGCGAGTGTAAGCACAAGCGCGGCGGGGCTCAACGCCCTGCGCAGGCAATGTCAGTCTGATTGCGAATGGCTGATGATCAGATCGGCGAGAATGCGCGCGGCCGGGCCCAGGGGCCTGTCCTTGCGGGCGTACAGGTAGATGGGCGCGGCACGCTCACTGCCCTGGGCCAGTGGCAGTACGGCCAGAGTGCCCTGTTCCAGCTGGGCGGCAATGTCGTGACGGGGCAGCCAGGCGAAGCCGAGGCCGCGTGATACCAGCTTGGCAGCGGTAGAGAGGCTGGTAACCGTCCAGCGTTGCTCTGCGCCCAGCCAGCCTTCGTCCCGGGGCTGGCGCCGGCCCGAATCGCGGATGACCACCTGCAGATGGCCTTCCAGATCCTGATGGCTGAGAGTTCGCCTGAGCTGGTGCAGGGGGTGCTGGGGATGGGCCACGGCCAGGAACTGCAGCGTACCCAGTTGCTGCGGCAGGTACCCGGCGATGCCGATGCTGGAAATGGCCAGATCGGCGCTGCCGCTGTGCAGCTGTTCCTCGACACCGGACAGTACCTCCTCACGCAGCTGCACCCGGCAGCCCTTGCTCTGGGGAATGAAAGCTTCCAGGGCGCAGGACAGATGCTCGGTGGGGTAGGCGGCATCGACCACCAGCTGAACCTCGGCCTCCCAGCCCTGGTCCATATTTCTTGCCAGCTCTTCCAGTTGCTGAGCCTGCTGCACAAGGTGCCGGGAGCGGCGCAGCAGGGCAGCGCCGGCGTCTGTCAGCACCGCGCGACGCCCGACGATTTCCAGCAGGGGAACGCCCAGCTGCTCCTGCATGCGGGCCACGGTATAGCTGACGGAGGACTGGGAACGATGCAGTGCCGCTGCCGCCTGGGCAAAGCCGCCATGGTCGACTACCGCCTGCAGGGTTCGCCATTGATCCAGTGTGACCCGGGGTGCTTTCATCCGAATGACCTTCGGTCTATGTTGATGTTTCAGTTTCCTGATGAAGGTGAGGCTCAATGTATCAAGTTTTTCTGGCTTTCGGCATGGCCCTGGCCCTGGCACTGCCCGCTTGGGCCTTCCCGGTCGATGTGCAGATTCAACCTGCGGAGTTCGATATTGCTGTCGGGACTGTGGATCAGGCCAATATGGCGGCGGTGCTGATGACCAGCCGGGAGTCCGCTGTTCTGGACTGTCGGGTCGCCTTCGTCAATGGGCCGGAACGCCCGGTGCCGCGGCACATTACCCTGCACCCGGGCAAGCAGGAGGTGGTCAGTCAGTTCTTCCGCCGGGCCATCAACCGGGTGCGGGTCACCATCGACTGCGGATGATCGGCGCATACGAAAAAGCCCGGCATCCGTGAGGATGTCGGGCTTTGTGTTTGGCTCCGCGACCTGGACTCGAACCAGGGACCCAATGATTAACAGTCATTTGCTCTACCGACTGAGCTATCGCGGAATTATATCCTGAAAACACCCTTCAGAGGATTGGGCTGTGGCCATATATCCCCTGTCGAGGCGCGCCATTTTACCCGCCACAGCGGTGCTGTCAACCCTGAAAAAGGGCTGTCGAAGAAAAAGTCAGGTTGTGCCGGCCGGCGGCCTGAAATCAGCCGATGACCGTCCAGGCCAGAAAGCGGGACAGCAGTCCCAGACCGGCCACCGAGACGGTGAGTACCAGCAGTAGCCACCAGACCCGGAAGGGTTTGCGTTCGACGCGGTGCTGGGGCAGGTTGAGGTATTCCTCGACGCGCTTCTGGTCGTCGGGGTAGAGGCGGCTGGACATGTATCACCCTGTGCTGCTTGTTGTCATTGATTTTCAGAACCCGGGTTGCGAGCTTCAGTCTATACCCGGTGTGGGCTCTTTGCACACCTGGCTGCCTGCAGCGTCGCGGCTCGCCTGATATCATCGCGCGGCACGCTTGTCGCTTCACCGCCACCGGGGGACTCCCATGCTGTCAGTCAGTCTGCTCACCACCACCCAGATCGTCCTCAGCCTGCTGCTGTATGCAGGCGTGTTGCTCTGGGCTCTGGCGCGCATATCCTGGGTCGAGCTGGTGGCCGACAGTCGACGCCAGCACCTGCTGTTCGGCAGTGTGTTCGTGTTGTTCGTGCTGTGGCTGCTGCGCAAGGAGTTCGATAACGGCCTGACCTTCCACTTCCTCGGGCTGACCGCCATCACCCTGATGCTCGACTGGCCGCTGGCCGTGCTGGCCGCCAGTCTGGCCCAGCTGGCGCTGGTCGCGCTGGGGCTGGATGATGCTGGCGCCCTGGGCGCCAACGGCCTGCTGCGCATACTCCTGCCGGTGCTGGTCACCGTGGCCATGAGTCGGCTGCTGGAGCGCTTCAGGCCCACCAACCTGTTTCTCTACATCTTCATTGCCGGCTTCTTTGCCGCCGCGCTCGCAGCGGTGACCACCATGCTGGCGGGCCTGGGGCTGCTGGCCTGGTCCGGTCAGCTGCGGGCACCGGACTCGCTGGTTGAGCTGGCCGGGTACATGATCCTGGTGGCGTTCCCGGAGGGGTTCATCAACGGCATGGGCATAGCGGCGCTGGTGGTGTTCCAGCCGCACTGGGTGGAGACCTTCGACAGCGACCGCTATCTGCAGGAGCCGTTCGACGACGGGGATCACTGATACTGAGCCAGATCAATGCATGCACCTGCCAGGCATGGTGCAATCAGCCTTTTTCCAGATCATGCGGAGGTGCGAGATGTCGGTATACGGATTGGCAGCACAGGTGATGCAGCAGGCGCTGGAGCAGGGCCAGCAGGCCGGGTACGGGGAGCAGGAGCTGGCCCGGGCGCTGATGACCGAAGTGCTGGCGGTGTACAAGCGTGGTCGCACCCCGGCGGACATCGCCCACGAGCTGAATTTCCTCGCCGAGAATCTCGACGAGGATCAGGACTATGCCTTCATGCGGCCCTGAGCGGGCTCAGCGCATCTGCACCTCGATGACGCCGTCGGCGCTGACCTGGACGTCGGCTTCGCCACCCTCGACCGCGGGCGTGGCCATTTCCATGTCGGCGGCCATGGCCATCATGCGGCCGCTCTGCATGTAGGGGCGGGGCGTCATGAACTGGGTGTTGAGGTTGAGGTGGACAATCCGGTAGTCGCTGCCGCCCAGACTCTCGGTGGCGATGTCCGCCCGCTGACGGAACGCCGCTATGGCGCGCTTGATCAGCTCGTCCTCGGTGGCACTGCGGCTGTCGGCTGACAGGCTGAACTGCATGCTGCCCAGGGCCAGATCACCCAGCAGCTCGCCCATGGTGCCGGACAGGGAGGCGAAATCGGTTCCTTCAAGGCGAATCTCGCCGCGTTCGCGCCAGGCGATGATGTTCTCGCGCTTCTCGTCGTACACCGGCTGGGTGGAACGGTTGCCGCTGGAGACCTTGATGCCGGTGTTCTTGCGGGCAACTTCCAGGCCCTTGTTCAGGCGGGTGGTGATACGATTGGCCAGTTTCGCCGGGTCGGTATCCTGGTCCTCGGTGAACAGGGTGACGGTCAGGGTGTCGTTGTTCACCGACTGCCTGACTTCGGCGCGCAGGGAAATCTGGTTGTAGTTGAGCGAATCGGCCAGTGCCGGCGTGGCCGTGGCGAGGCACGCCATGACCGGAAGCAGGAAAAGCGGGCGCATGAAGGTCTCCTTGTGACATGCTGGGGCCCGGGCCCCATGACTGATCTATGACCCATGGCTGCCAACAGGGTTCCAGCGGGTCGGGACACCAAGCTATATCACGTATGCCGTATCACGGAAACGGCCGAGGGCTGACTTATCTGGAGCAAGGTTGTGGCTGAGCGACTGTCAATGAACCTGAATACGCTTGCCCTGTCGCCGGCGCGGCAGAATCTGTGGCGGGTCATCATCATCCGTCTGCTGGTGCTGATGGCCCAGGCCATCTCCATCCTGGGCGCCTGGTACAGCGGGCTGTTCGCCCTGGAGTGGCTGCCACTGTTGCTGACGCTGGGACTGTCCGGCGCGGTCAGCCTGCTGTCATTGCTGCGCCTGACCCGCAGCTGGCCGGTGACCAATCTGGAATACAGCATGCAGCTGCTGTTCGACATCCTCATTCACAGCGTCCTGCTGTACTACGCCGGGGGGCCGACCAACCCCTTTGCCTCCTATTTCCTGGTGCCCCTGACCATAGCGGCGGCGACCCTGTCCTGGCTGTATACCGCCGCCCTGGCCAGCATCGCCATGCTCGCCTACAGCCTGCTGCTGTTCTGGTACCATCCGCTGCCACTGTTCGAGATGCGCACCGGCGAAAACCAGATCAATATCCGGGTGATCGGCATGTGGCTGAACTTCGCCATGAGTGCCGGGCTGATTACCCTGTTTGTGGTGCACATGGCCGAGGCCCTGCGCAAGCACGCCGAGCGGCTGGCCGAGCGTCGCGAACAGAGCATGCGCGATTCGCAGCTGCTGGGCATCGCCAGTGTCGCAGCGGGGGCGGCCCATGAACTGTCCACACCGCTGTCGACCATGAGCGTGTTGCTCAAGGATCTGCATGCGGACAACAAGGATCCGCTGATCCAGGAAGACCTGGAGTTGCTGCAGGAGCAGGTGCGCCAGTGCAAGGCCAGCCTGCAGCAGATGGTGCGCAGTGCCGAGTTCAATCGCAACCAGCCGCACAGCATGCAGGCCGCCGACAGCTGGCTGCATGGACTGCTGGAGCGCTGGCAGCTGATGCGTCCGGAGGTCAGCTGCCGGCTGCGACCGCTGCCGGAGGGCAAGGTGCCGCTGATCAAGGACAGTCCCGAGCTGGGGCAGTCGATACTCAACCTGCTGAACAATGCCGCCGACGCCTGTCCGGACAACATCCAGATCGGCCTGGAATGGAACGAGCAGCGCCTGCGGCTGTGCATCCGGGACCATGGCCCGGGTGTACCGCTGCACATCGCCGAACAGCTGGGTACCGCCTTCGTGACAACCAAGGGCAAGAAGGGCTTTGGCCTGGGACTGTTCCTCAGTCAGGCGGCGGTTGAGCGGGTGGGCGGCAGTGTGAAACTGTTCAATCAGGATGGCGGGGGTACCCTCACAGAGGTAATCTTGCCGGTGGAACATGACTGAGCCGCGCTGCGGGATGCGGCGCGGATCGAGTGTTAGCGAGGAGCGTGCATGACTGAGAATACCCAACCGCAGGACCAGCCCCTGCTGCTGCTGGTCGACGACGACCCGACCTTTACCCGGGTCATGGCCCGGGCCCTGACCCGCCGCGGTCTGGAAGTGGAAACGGCAGGTGATGCCGAGGAAGCCATGCAGCTGGCGCGCCAGCGCAAGCCGGACTATGCGGTGCTGGACCTGAAAATGGAGGGCGACTCCGGCCTGGTGCTGCTGCCCCGGCTGCTGGAGCTGTACCCTGACCTGCGGGTGGTGATACTCACCGGCTACTCGAGCATCACCACGGCGGTGGAGGCCATCAAGCGGGGTGCCTGCAACTATCTGTGCAAACCTGCCGATGCGGACGACGTGCTCACGGCGCTGCTGTCGGACCAGGCCGATCCGGAGAGTCTGGTGCCCGAGCACCCCATGTCGGTGGACCGTCTGCAGTGGGAGCATATCCAGCGGGTGCTGGCCGAGCACGATGGCAACATTTCCGCCACGGCCCGGGCACTGGGCATGCACCGCCGGACCCTTCAGCGCAAATTGCAGAAGCGCCCCGTGCGTCGCTGAGCAGACATTTTCCTGCGATAAAAGAAACCCCGGCCTGAGCCGGGGTTTTTCATGCGTGCGATCAATGCGGATATCAGTTCTGACGGATACCGCAGATGATCCAGGGCTGGTTGTCCCCATCGGCACGTTCCAGCCGCCAGCTCTCGTCGAAGTGTTCGCCCTCGTCGGTGGGGAACTCTCGGTCCACGCCGGTGAAGCCGACGGTGGCGATGGTCCGGCCTTCGCGCTGCTCGATGCCTTCCAGACGTGCTTCCAGCTGCTCGACGAAGCCATTGCTGCTCGGCGGATTGGCACTGCGTTCGGCCAGCATCTGCTGCAGCAGGGCCGGGTCCAGGTATTCGGCCATGCCCGCCACATCGTTGTCACGCCAGTGGCGCTGCAGGGTGTAGAAGTGCTCCTCCGCGCCTTTCAGGAAGCTGTCGGCATCAAACCAGGCGGGTGCGTCCATGGTGACCGGGGCTGCTGCCGGCTGGGCGGAGGCGCTCTGGCTCGGCCAGACCGGCTGCTGCTGCGGGGCTGGCACCGGACCACCCGCCGGGTGCGGCTGGCGCTGCATGGCCGGGGCATTGCGGCGGGAGAACAGCTTGAACAGCACGAAGGCCAGCAGGCCGAAGATCAGGATGTCGAACAGCTGCAGGCCCTGGAAGCCGTCACCGAACAGCATGGATGCCAGCAGACCGCCGGCGGCGATACCGGCCAGCGGGCCCAGCCAGCGGCTGGCCCCGGAAGCGGCGGCCGGATTCGCCTGCTGGTTGCGCGGCGTGGCCTGTTGCTGCGGAGCCTGCTGGCGCTGCGCCGGCTGGCTCTTGTGCATGGGGGCGGCGCCGAAGCTCTTGCCGCCACCCAGGCGACGGGCTTCGGCATCGGGGACGGTCAGACCGACCATGAGGAATACGGCAAAGAAGGGTAGCAGCCAGCGCATGGGCAGTTCTCCAGGGAAAATCAGGCCTGCGATAGTGCCAAAGGCGGGCGCTGCCCGCCAGCAATAAAATGTTTCGTGCTTTTAGAGCATGCGGTCGAGCTTGAAGCGCTTGCGCAGCCGGGTGTCGAGTATCGAGGTCGGCAGCCAGCGCTTGAGGCGGACCATGCTGCGTGCGCCGGAGCCGATCAGCGCGGTTTCCGGGCGCAGCGGCTTGCGGATGTAGTCCATCAGTTCCTCGGCAAACTCCCGGGCCGAGGTGGAGCGGGTGTTCTGCGACGCCTTGGCCCGGGCCTGGACGGCCTTCTCCCAGGGCTTGAACCAGGAGTCCTCGGCCATGGTAATGGCGGCACTGGCATTGTTGCCGAACTCCGAGGCGATGGCCCCGGGCTGCACCGTGAGGACCTGGATGCCGAAGGGAGCCAGCTCCAGACGCAGGGCATCGGACAGGGCATGCAGTGCCGCCTTGGATGCACAGTACACCCCGGAGAAGGGGGTGGTGGTCACCCCGGAAACGCTGCCGATATTGACGATCAGCCCGCGCGCCTCGCGCAGCAGATCGGCATGGGCGCGAACCATTTCCAGCGGCGCGAAGACATTGGTGTCGAACTGCTTGAGCAGGGTTGCGCGGTCGGCATCCAGTACCGGGCCCATGGCACCGTACCCCGCGTTGTTGACCAGCAGGTCCAGCCGGCCCGCCTCGCTGCGCAGACGTTCGGCACAGGCGGCAACCTGTTCGGCGTTGTTCACGTCCAGGGTGACAGCCAGCGCGCCTCGGCTGGTCAGCGGAGCCAGGCTGTCGGGATTGCGTGCCGTGGCATAGACGGTATAGCCCTCATCCAGACAGACCTGGGCCAGCGCCTGGCCGATACCGCTGGAACAGCCGGTGATGAGTGCAACGGGTTTGTTCATGGGTACTTGTCCTTGTTCTCTTTGTTGTTGGATCTCAGCGCTGGAGCCGGGCCCGGACCTGGTCTGCCCGGTATTCCAGATCACCTGCGCGGTAGCCACTGCGCAGGGCAGGCGCCGGGTAGCAGCGCTGCCACCGCCCGTCGGCTGGCAGTATGTCGTCGAGCAGATAGGTTCTGCGACTGGCTTCGCCGGTCAGCAGATCGAAGCTGTACCCGGCCTGGCTTGCGCGCAGCTGCCAGCTCATTCCGGTCACAGTGCGGGTGCTGCGGTTGTGTACCTCGACCCGCAGCGGCCTGCCGAATTCGCAGCGCTCCGGGTCGTGCTTGATGCTGATCTCGATCTGTCTGACCTGACGCTCATGTCGCCACTGGGCGCCAGCCGCTACCGCCGCGATGAGCAGGGCGATGACCCCGATGATCGCGGTCGCCGGCAGCATGGGGCGCGGATAACGCACCAGCAGCACCAGCCAGACCAGCAGCAAGACGATACCCAGTGGCATGATCACTCCCGCAGACAGCTTCTGTGACAGTCCGACTCTACCAGACTGACCGGCTCAGGAAAGTGCAGTGGCAGACCAGTCGAACAATTCACAGGTGTTATGCAGGCACTGTCTGGCCAGCTGCTCCGGGGTTTCCCCACGCAGCGCCGCCAGCTCGCTGCATATGCGCGGCAGGTTCTGCGGTGTGTTGCGCTGGTGGGGGGTAAAGGCAGGGGCCATGTCCGGACTGTCGGTTTCCAGCACCAGGCTGGTGCCCGGCAGCTGGGCAATCACCCGGTGCATGCGGCGGGCCTGGGGCCAGGTGGCGGCGCCGCCCAGGCCCAGCCTGAAACCCAGACGAATGTATTCCCGCGCCTCCTCCATGCTGCCGGAGAACGCATGGATGATGCCGCCGCGGGCCAGTCGGTAGCGCTTGAGGGTAGCTATGGTCGGGGCGTGGGCCCGGCGTACATGCAGCAGCACCGGCAGCGCGAAATCCGCCGCCAGTGCCAGCTGGGCCTCGAACAACTGCTGCTGGGCCTCGCGGTCGGCGTCCTGGATGAAATAGTCCAGACCGAACTCCCCGACGGCGCAGCATCTTGGGTGATCCAGATGCCGGCTCAGCCTTTCGCGCAGTTGCTCCAGGTGCTCCGGTCGGTGCTGCTCGAGGAACACCGGATGCAGTCCGAAGGCGGCGTACAGGCGTTCGTCCCCACTCGCCAGATCCCAGATCCTGTCCCAGTTATCGACGGTCACCCCCATCAGCAGCAGGCGGCGTACCCCCAGCCGCTCGCAGTCGGCGAGTACCGCCTCGCGGTCATGATCGAAGTCCGGAAAATCGAGGTGGGTATGGGTATCGATGTAGATGCTCATGGCCATAGCATGGGCGTGGCCTGCGTTGCAGGCAAGCGGGGCATGAACGGGGTCTGCATCCGCCCGCTAGGCTCCGGCGGCCTGCAGCAATATCTCCCAGTGCTCCGCTGTGACCGGCATCACCGACAGTCGGCTGCCGCGCTGGATCAGTGGCAGCCCCTCCAGTCCGGGCAGCGACTTGATGCGAGTCAGGGACAGCACGCGCTCGAAACGCTGATGATGCACCATGTCCACCGCCAGCCAGCGCGGATTGTCCGGGGTGCTGCGGCTGTCATGGTAGGGCGAGTCCGGGTCGAACTGGCTGGGGTCGGGGTAGGCGGCGGTGCTGACCCGGGCGATGCCGGCGATGCCGATCTCGCGGCAGCTTGAGTGGTAGATGAACACCAGGTCGCCGACGCCCATCTGCCCGAGATAATTGCGGGCCTGGAAGTTGCGCACGCCATCCCAGCGGATCGGCGTCTGCGGGGCGCGGGCGAAGTCATCGATGCTGCATTCATCGGGTTCGGTCTTGGCCAGCCAGAATGCCATGGGGTCCTGCCTCGGGGTCGGATAGGGAAAGCCGCCCAGTTTGCAGCGGCCTGACCGGCGCGTAAAGCTTGTGTGTCTTTATGTAACCGGTCGTGGAGTTTGTCGCAGTTTAACGTAATATTTCGCATTTTCGAAACTGTATGGCCTTGGGCAGCTAGTCTGCCGGTTGCGGTCGGGCCGCTTGATGGAGCGTGAATATGTACAGGAAGTTGGGCGCTATATTCTTGGCCGTGCTGGCCAGTCAGGCGCAGGCTAAGGTGGACAGCAGCCAGGCGGCCCGTCTGGAGCAGGATCTCACACCCCTGGGCGCGGAGCGCGCTGGCAACGCCGAGGGCAGCATTCCCTCCTGGGAGGGAGGTGTGCGTCCCCCTGCCGGTTATCAGCCGGGCATGCACCATCCCGATCCCTTTTCCGGCGACCAGCCGCTGTTTCGCATAGACGCGCAGGACGTCGAGGGATTCCGCGCGAAGCTGCCGGCGGGTCTGGTCGATCTGCTCGAGCGCCATGCGGACTATTACCTGCAGGTCTATCCCACCCGCCGCAGCGCCGCGTCGCCGGAGCGCATCTACGCGGCGACCCGGCACAATGCCGAGCATGCCGAGCTGATCGAGAACGGCAATGGCGTATCCGGTGCGGTCGCCGGCATTCCCTTTCCCATTCCCCAGAGCGGCATGGAGGTCATCTGGAACCATTTGCTGCGCTATCGGGGCGAGCAGACGCGCATCATCAACAACCAGGCGGTGGTGATCAACGGACGTGCCAACCTGATCAAGCGTGACCGCTACCTGCTCTATGTGTACAACCGCACCGGCATGACCCCGGACGAGCTGGGCAACACCCTGCTGTACTACCGCTATCAGGTGACCGCCCCGGCCAAGCTGTCGGGCACGGCGCTGGTAGTCCAGGACCCGCTGGATCAGGTGCTGACCACCCGCCGCGCCTGGCGGTACAGCCCCAGCGACCGCCGGGTGCGGCGCCTGCCTTCGCTGGCCTATGACTCGGTGCAGCCGGACACCAGTGGCCTGGCCACGGCGGACGTGGTGGATGCCTACAATGGCGCGCCGGACCGCTACGAATGGGTGCTGCTGGGCAAGCGCGAAATGCTGGTGCCCTACAACAGCTACAAGGTGCATCAGCAGGGCCTGGCCTACGATGAGATAGTGCTGCCCGGGACGCTGAACCCGGCGCTGCTGCGCTATGAACTGCACCGGGTGTGGGAAGTGGAGGCCAGGCTACGCACCGGCTACTCGCATCCCTATGCCACCCGGCGTTTCTATCTGGACGAGGACAGCTGGTCAATCCTGGCGGCGGATCTGTACGACGCCCGCGGCGAGCTGGTGGGGCTGCAGGAAAGCCACCCGATCAGCTACTACGAGGTGCCCATGTTCAACAGCACCCTGGAGACGCTCTATCACCTGAAGACCGGGAACTATTTTGTCGACGGCCTGGACAACAACGAGCCGATGTACGACTTCGACTACCCCATGTCGCCCCAGGACTTCACTCCCCAGGCGCTGCGCCGGGCGGGCAACTGATCAGCGCCGCTTGAGGTGGCGCCAGCGCTGGCTGATCTGGTCCAGCCAGACCTGCTCCAGGCGGTTCTGCTCCGGCGCCAGGCCCATGGCCGTCATGCGCTCGAGGTGACGATCAACCCCCTTGACCAGATCGCTGATGGCGGTCTGGTTGCCCTCCAGGGTGTGCATCTGGATCAGCCCCAGATGGTAGAAGCGCAGCACCTTCATCGCCGTCGGGTCCTCCTCGGCCACAGCGGCTTCCACCTGATGCAGCATGTTGGTGATCTTCATCAGCTGGCGCTTGAGGCGCAAGCCATAGACGGCGGCAGCCATCCAGGGCTGTTCCCAGAGGACCTTGCGAACCAGGGCGATGGTCAGCAGCAGTCCGGCGATCACCCCGGCCAGATTCCAGCGGAAATTGTTGTCGCCGCCCGGCTCACCGAACAGGAAGATGGACAGGTTGGCCATCAGAAAGCAGGACGCGGCCAGAATGACACAGACCATCAGGGTGCTGCGCCGGGTCTGGCTGCGGTAGAACTCGGCCGCCATCGGCTGGAGCTCGAACATCGGCAGTACCTCAGAGCTTGCTTTTCAGGGGGACGTCGTCGATCACTATCTGCTCCGCCGGCCGGCAGCAGCAGGGCAGTATCTCGTCACGCTTGACGAAGGCCAGCGGCGCCGTGGAATAGACCACGCTGCCGACCTTGAGTTTGATCCGGCAGGCGCCGCAGTAACCACTGCGGCACTGGTACTCCACATGGTGACCGGTACGCTCCAGGCCTTCGAGCAGGGTTTCCTCCTCGCCCAGCTCGAAGAAGGTGTCGCGGGTGAAGACCTGCACGACCTAGAGCTCGAAGTCGCCCAGATCCTCGACCGACACCTCCGCATCGATCTGACCGACCAGGTAGGAGCTGACCTCCACTTCCTGGGGCGCGACCTGCACGTTGTCCGAGACCAGCCAGGCATTGATCCAGGGGATAGGGTTCTGCGAGGCGCCGGGGAAGATCGGCTCCAGCCCCACCGCGCTCATGCGCAGGTTGGTGATGTACTCCACGTACTGGCTGAGGATGTTGTAGTTCAGGCCGATCATGGAACCGTCCTTGAACAGGTACTCGGCCCAACGCTTCTCCTGCTCGGCGGCGTGGCGGAACAGCTCCACGCTCTGTGCACGGCAGGCCTGGGCCACCTCGGCCATCTGCGGATCGTCCTCGCCCTCCTGCATGATATTGAGGATGTGCTGGGTGCCGGTCAGGTGCAGCGCCTCGTCCCGGGCGATCAGGCGGATGATCTTGGCGTTGCCCTCCATCAGCCGGCGCTCGGCGAAGGCGAAGGAGCAGGCGAAGCTGACATAGAAGCGGATCGCCTCCAGCACGTTGACCGACATCATGCACAGGTACAGCTTCTTCTTCAGTTCGAACAGACTGACGTTGACGGTCTGGCC
>LSQX01111961.1_pt1 | contig 16723 bp, 21 predicted proteins | sample 654561 | NCBI WGS metagenome assembly LSQX01 (sample SAMN04489861, study PRJNA283612) | anaerobic digester metagenome | isolation source: 4 biogas reactors fed with cattle manure at either 37C or 55C with and... | place: Denmark: Kongens Lyngby | collected 2014
GAGTTATTTGAGGGCAAGTTTCGATGAGATTATCAAGGTAACTTTGAGTCACCATAGTATCGAGCAAACCCGCATGAATCAAGGCTTTTCGGGCATAAACCATGAATTTACCACGCTTCGGCTCAAACCCCGAATTTAACGGTTTTCAGAGCAAAGTGTAGAAAAAACGTAGAAAAACGACCAGCGAAATAACCTTAAGATACTTTAAGACCCAATGATTTTATAGCACACAAACCACAGCGTAGCCTACCATTGACATACAATTAAATCCAACCGATTGGAACAGGAGTTCTTTTCTTCTGTTCTTGTGTTGCCAATGGAGGTACTTATGAAAACAGACTACTCATACTTGCTGGAGGAATACCCCGAAATCATCAGCATGGATCAACTATATAAAATCTGCCATATCAGCAAGAGAAAAGGAAAATGGCTTTTGGAGCATGGAGTTATACCCTGCAAGGACAGTGGGAAAAAAACAAGGCGGTTCACTATTAAAACTATGGATGTGATTAAGTTCCTCGAAAAACAGGAAGCTGGAAAGATTAAGAATATGCCGCCACTCGGTATTTTTGCATCGAAAAAACCAAGTAGGAAAACCAACTATGTGAAAGTAAGTCCCTCGGCTTTTGTTACTCTGCTCAATGAACAATGGCTACTTAAACCAGATGTCTTGAACACAAAGCAGGTCAGCGAATTGTTGGGATACACAACCACCACTGTGGCCAAGTGGATCAAAGCTGGAAAGCTCAAAGCAGTTCAATATCAGCGAGGCTATCTAATCCCAAAGAAATGGCTGATACACTACCTCGCTGAAACGGTGAATGACGGCAGGGCTTCCAAGTCGGAAAAACACATGAGATTGATTAAGAAATGCCAGAACAACTAAATATGCACTATGCTGCATTATAGCAAATAAGGACAGGCTGACATGACTGAATCTATGCGACCTGTCTTCATTTTATATTATAATCTTTCAAAAAACACTTGATAAAATTTTTAATTTCGGCTAAAATATGATTATATTCTATAATCGCCGAAAGGAGCGTTTGATATGGAGTATATCAAGAGGTTTATGGAGGACGTATTTCTAAAGCTCAATGAGCAATACCCCGCCATTTTAATAACCGGCCCAAGACAGGTCGGAAAGACCACCATGCTGCAAAAGCTCACAGAGCTTGAGGGTCGGAATCGGCACTACGTATCCCTAGATGATTTAAATGTAAGAGCATTGGCCAAATCTGATCCTGCTATGTTTTTTCAAATTCATCAGCCCCCGGTGTTCATTGACGAGGTGCAGTATGCACCGGAGCTATTTACCTATATTAAAATAAGTGTGGATCAGAACCACCGCCCCGGCGATTTCTGGATGACTAGCTCACAGCTATTTAAACTGATGCATGGTGTACAGGAGTCTCTGGCAGGGCGAGTGGCGCTATTGCATCTATCACCGCTGTCACAGCATGAGATTTATAGGGGGCAGCCGGGAGAATTCAGCTTGGACTTAGCAACTCTACAGAAAAGGCAGGCCGCTATTCCTGCCGCAACCACGCCTCAAATCTTTGAGCGTATCTTTGCAGGGGGAATGCCAGCACTCGTCAGCAAAAAATATGATGATCGGGATTTTTTCTACTCCAGCTATTTAAGCACTTATTTGGAGCGTGACGTCAGGGAACTGTCCGGCTCCATAAACTCGCTTAAGTTTTTGACTTTCGTTACTGCTGTGGCGGCAAGAACGTCTCAGATGGTGAATTACAAAGGAATTGCCGATGACTGCGATATTGATCAGGTAACGGCAAAAAGTTGGCTTAGAATTTTGGAAACATTAGGGATTGTTTTTTATTTGCATCCCTATTCAAATAACGTGCTCAAAAGAACTATCAAAACACCAAAGCTGTACTTTTATGATACCGGGTTGGTATGTTACCTCACCAAATGGAGTAGCGCAGAAACCACAATGAACGGTGCCATGAATGGTGCACTTCTTGAAAACTATGTGGTAAGCGAAATACAGAAAAGCTATCAAAATGTTGGTAAGGAAGCCTATCTCTATTATTATCGAGATAAGGATGCAAAGGAAATTGATCTGTTGATGGAGGGTGATGGTCAGCTTTACCCCATTGAGATCAAGAAAACAGCTACACCTGAAAAGAAAATGATGACCAATTTCTCTGTGATAGAAAAGTCTCCTTTAAAACGGGGAACAGGCGCCATTATCTGCACAGCGGAGAAGCTCGGCGCATTTGACCGTGACAACCTTATTGTTCCAGTCAGTTTATTATAAAATGGCTTGTATGACCAAATGGCCTAAAAGAAATGAGGGCTTAAAATGAAAAACATTTTAGAGAATTTGTTTGAGTCGCTTGATATAAATGAGAATAATGGTCTTATGCATGGAAATAGCGATACAAGTTTAGGTAATTTCCAGCAGCTATTCTACAATCAAGCAAAAGAAAAAATAGGAGTCGATGCTGTATACTTTTTGAGAGATACTGATGGGATTGCAAAAATTCCTCTTATATACTTTTCTATGATGGAAACATATAATCCCAATATGGCAGCGAGATTACACCAGCTGTCTTGGAATATGGGCGAAGCTCCCCTGCTTTTTGTTGTTACTCCAACTGAACTAAAAATATTTAATAATTACAAGACACCTCAAAATGTAGATGGTTCGCTTAATCCTAATGCGGGATTAATAGATACGATCAGTTTGATTACGGATTTGGAAACCCAACGACAAAAGCTACAACCGTATAATCGTTCACTACTGGAAAGTGGCGAATACTGGAGAAGATGTAAAGAGCGATTTGATGTTGGCACACGTATTGACACTACTCTAATGAACAATTTAAAAGCAATGCGCAGAAAACTCATAAATATGATAAAATTGCGTATACCTGAAGATTCTTGGGGTTCTGTGAATTACGTATCTATTGTGCATAGCTTGCTTAGTCGCTCTATTTTAATAAAATATTTAGAAGAGCGCAAAGATGCCAATGGCCAATCAATATTTCCAGATAATTTTTACAATCAGTTTTCCACAAGCAACACAGCGTATAAAAGTTATACAGATGTGTTGGGTGATAAGGAAGCGACTTATAAACTTTTTGCAGTTCTGGAGAAAAAGTTTAATGGCGATATGTTTCCATTAGTTGAAAACGAATATGAAACTGTAACTGACCTCGACTTGCAAGAGCTGAAAGCCTTTCTTTTGGGCGATTCCGATCTAGAAAATCAGCAACTAGTATTATGGCCTTTATATGATTTTAACGTAATTCCAATTCAAATAATTAGCAGTATTTACGAGTTATTTTTTCATTTGGCCGACAATGAAGATGATGATAAGGGTACTTATTACACACCGCTTCATCTGGTAGATACTTTATTAGATGAAGTTTATTCTTGGGATGGCAAATATGAACCTATTAAAATAATAGATCCATCTTGTGGATCTGGTATATTTCTAGTAGAAATATACCGGCGCATGGTTTGCCGCTGGATGAACACACACTATACATCAAATATCAATGCTGCTCAATTAATAAAACTATTAAAAGACAATATTTATGGAGTGGATATAAATGAGGAGGCTATTCGAGTTGCTTCATTTAGTTTAAGTTTAGCACTCTGTGACTTCCTAGATCCAAGGAGCATTTGGGATACCTTGGTGTTTCCTAAAATGATTGGCTCCAATTTAATTATAAGTGACTTTTTTTCTAATACAGAAAAGTTTAACAAAATTAAATATGATGTGATTATTGGGAATCCGCCTTGGCAGAGCCAACTAACTGATTTAGCCTTACAATATTTGAGAGAAAATGAAAAGGTGGTTGGAGATAAGCAAATTGCTCAGGCATTTTCGATAAAATGTAGTCAACTATGTAAGGAAAATGGCTGGGTGTGTTTGTTGATGCCAAGTAAAGGATTCTTATTTAACAGGTCATTAAAAAGTCGTCAATATAGACAAGATTTTTTTGTAAGCAATACAGTATCAGTAATTATTAATTTTTCAATTTATCGAAAGTTCTTATTTGAACATGCAAGCGGCCCTTCAGCGGGTGTAATTTACTCTCCAATAAAAAATGACAAAACACAACCAATTTTCTATTGTACTCCGAAGCCTCAATTTACAATGCAAGATCATAAAAAGTTTTCAATTGAACCAAATGATATTTGCAAAATACCCTACGAAATTATTCGAGATGATAGAATATGGAAGATTGCGATGTGGGGCGGTCCGCGTGATTTGGAGTTGATTGACAAATTACAAAGTACTTATTCACCATTAAGCAAGTTTTTAGATGAACATGAAATGGTAAGTGCTGAAGGATTTAAAAGGGGAAATCGCAAAAAAGTATGTAATGACTTTTGGGATATGCCTTGCATAGAGGCAAAATCTTTTGTACCGTACTATTCACCAGAGGACAATGAATCAAGAGTGGACTATACAGACTTTGAATGTATTGTCTTGAAAAAACGAGAGATATTTAAGGCTCCTCATCTAGTAATTAAACAAAGTCACAAAAAGGCTAGATTTTTAGCCTCAGTATTAGATTATGATGCAGTTTTTAACCATAGTTTGTTAGGAGTTCATGGCGATATCAATTATTTAAAATACTTATGCCTGATCATAAATTCAAAACTATTTTCTTACTATCATTTAATGACCAATCGAAAATGGCTGGTTGAACGTGATGAACTTGAAGCGGGTGATATTTGGAACACACCAATTCCGAAAGTAGATTCCAATCAACTTAAAGATGCGGTAGCATTATTTGATGATCTAAAGGAAAGAAAAAACAGCGAGGGAGATCTCCAAAAATTTATTTATCAAATGTATCATCTGCAATCTTATGAAGTCGAATTGCTTAATGATGCTCTGGACTATACCTATGATTATTTTTCTCAAAAAGGCAGTTCTGTGACGTTTAAGCAGCCAGCAAACGCAACATATGAATCATATTTTAAAACGCTTAGAGATATATTAAAAAATTCATTTGGTAAAGAAATTATATGTAACGGCCAACTCATTACTGGAGATTCCCCTCTAACCGTATTATGTTTATGTTTAGAGGGGAAATATTCTGAGGATCTGTGGATTAATTATGGCACGGACAATATTCACACAATGCTTCAAACTTTGGACACTATGCTGACGGAAAGTAGACAAAATATATTTATACGCCGCAATGTTCGAATCTATGGGCAAGATGCAATTTACGTTATAAAACCAAATCAAAAAAAATATTGGAATTATTCGGCTGCTTGTCGTGATGCAGACGAAATTTTTGCTGATTTTGCAAAGTCACAGGAGGTGTAAAGATGAGTAGCATCAAAAGAATTGCAGCATCTACTGCTGTACCGCCAGATTTAGCTCGAAAAATTGGTGTCAGTGGCGTAAACGAAATAATTTCAGTTTTATGGCAAGGGTATCACGTTTTAAAAAGTGATACTACCTTTCGAATTACTTGCAGCACTGAAGAAGATGATATTACTCAATGTTGGTTTGAAAAAATACAGGTGATATGGGATTCCAGAAACAGGGCAACAGCTCTAACTTTAAATGGGCTCATTCCTCATCATCAATACGCAGATAGTACGATGAAAAAAGCTAAAGGTAAAAAATCACCAACGATTGATTTTTGTTTCAAGGACTGGTCAACATCAAATAGCTATTTTGGTGCCGAAGCAAAAAACTTATATCAAAATAAACCTCAAAAAATTACTAGGTATATTAGTACGGGTGTGCAAAATTTTACAAACGGACGTTATGGGGCTCAATCATCCGAGTCATCAATTGTCGGGTATGTTTTGTCTGGTGATATACCTGATATTGTTGAAGAACTGAAGAAAGAAATCCAAAAGGAACCACCATGTAGCAATTTGACTAGAACAATGTCCTCACTTGATCCTCAGTATCACACAAAACATATTCGAGTTACAGATAACCAAGAAATTACATTACATCATCTCTTTTTTAATTTTGTTGCATAGGTTAACCTCCTTTTATTGACTTAAAAGTGACTGCTTAATGTTTTCCATCACTCCCTGTTCTTCGTTTAATGAAGAACAGGGAGTTTTTTGTTTATATACCACTTACGAAAGGATAGATGCACCATGAAACATGAACTGACTACCCTCCGTTTATGGAACCCCCTCTTCCCTCACATCTACCTCCGGAACGAATGGGGAGATGTGGAGAACGATTCGGTAGATTTAACCGCTGGGGAAATTTTAGAATATGAGGATAAAATCCTCGATCTCATTGAAAAGGAAAAGCTGTCCGATGAGGGCGAGCGTGGTCTTGCCGTTTACCTCGATGATGACCTCAGCCGAAAGATACACAGCATCAACCCTTCCGTAGAGGAATGGAATGGGGAGCTGTGGGGCGTTACCGAGGTGCAAACCTACGGCGACCTTTCTCCTTCTGACCTTTCGGAACTGACCGACTGGCTCTCCGGGCAATTCAGCGATGGCTGGGGCGAGGGGCTGGAGCAAAGGGAAATCCGAGTGGATGACGGCGAGCTGTGTGTCAGCTTTTGGGATAGCAGCGACCGTTTCTTCATTAAGCCGGAGGATGAACTGAAAAGCAGTCAGTCCTCCGGCTTTGGCATGACGATGGGAGGAATGAACTGATGCCAAATCATGTAACCAATATTTTAAGAGTGTCCGGCGATCCGGAAAGGGTCAGCGCCATGTTTGAGGCTGTTAAGGACGATCAAATCGGTCTCGGCAGCCTTGACTTTAACAAAGTGATTCCAAAGCCGGAGGCCTTGAACATTGAGTGGGGCAGCCGATCACATCGAGCCATGAAGCTATACAAAGCATTCGTGGAAGAAAGCACCATGCTTGCCACCATGAATGTGTTGGCTCCCCAGCCCGATGCGGTATATAGCAAACAGGTTGAAGAACTACTGACGAAATATGAAAAGCTCACACAAGACGATACTGAGCTGCTTTCGTTGGGCGAACAGTGCTACAACAACATTCGAGATTATGGGTATCCCTCTTGGTATGACTGGAGCATCGCCAATTGGGGAACCAAGTGGAATAGCTATGGCTATCATGACTACACCGCCAAAGATTTCAATGGTGGCAGCGTCGAATTCCAAACTGCATGGAGTTATCCCGATCCGATTATCGATGCGCTGGCCGCACGGTACCCCGACCTTAGCTTTGAGGTGAAATGGGCTGATGAGGACTTTGGTTATAATGTCGGACACAAGGAATTTGAAAACGGTGAGGAAACATTCAGCCATACCCCTCCCGGCGGCTCCAAGGAGGCACTGGAACTGGCGGCAGAGGTTCATAAATTGGATCTGGCCGAGATGGGATATCTCCTCAACGAGAAAACAGGAGAATATGAATATCATAATCCGGATGAGTCGATGTCACTGAAAATGTAGTGGCCATCGGCTCTCTTTTCTTCCCAGAGGGAGGTGATGGAATATCAATAGCTTTATCAGCTGGGTGGGCGGCAAGAAAGCCCTCCGCAATATTATTTACCGGCTCTTCCCCAAGGACTTTGGCAGATACATCGAAGTCTTTGGTGGCGGTGGCTGGGTGCTGTTTGGCAGACCGCCAGACTTTAAGGGCATGGAGGTCTACAACGATTTCAACGGCAACCTGACCAACCTGTTCTACTGCGTAAAAAGCAGAACGCTGGCCTTCCTCAAGCAGCTGGGCTTTCTGCCCCTCAACTCCCGGCATGAATTTGCTGTGCTGCGCCGGTTCTTTGAGAAAGAAGAATTCGATACGGAATATCTGAGCGAGGAACTGGAGCTGGCACAGCAGAACCTCCCACCGCCTGAATTTGAGGAAATCAAGGCAATCCTGCTGGAGCAGGCAGAACCCAGCGATGTATGGAGGGCGGCGGCTTTTTTCAAGCTCATCCGCTACAGCTACGGCAGCGGCTGCACCTCCTACGGCTGCCAGCCCTTTGATATCCGCAAGGTGTTCGCCGTGATATGGGAGGCAGCAAGGCGGCTTGCGGATACGGTCGTGGAAAACAAAGACTTCGAGGCATTGATCCGGCAATATGACCGGGACGATGCCTTTTTTTATTGCGATCCGCCCTATTACATGACCGAGGGTCACTATGCGGTGGAATTCCTGAAAACCGACCATCAGCGGCTCCGGGATACGCTGGCAGGCTGCAAGGGAAAATGGATGGTCAGCTACAACGACTGTGAATTTATCCGGGAGCTGTATCAGGACTACACCATCACTCCGGTCACCCGCATAAACAATCTGGCGCAGCGGTATGAGGGCGGCTGCGAGTACCCGGAGGTCATCATCACCAACTATGATCCCAAGGAACGAGAGAATGCCTCGTTCCAGATGAATCTGTTTGATGCCGGTTTTGGATTGGAGAAGGAAGAATGACAGGACTTGAAAAAATCAGATGGGCAAAATCCATGATCGAGGAAGAAAGCGGCGGTGCTTATGAGTTTGTGGTCGGCAATGTTCATGACGACCTGTATCTGCGCTGCGGTGATCATGCCAACGCAGGGCTGTATCTTTCTATACTGCCGAATCAGAATACGGGCAACTATGACTGTGTTTTCAAAGGTTATACCCGCATAAGCGGCGGCTATCACAACGCCAAGGGAATACAACAGCTGGCTGATGAGTACAAGCAGACCGCATATTTTCTCAGGGAAATGGAGATCGCCAGCATCTCTCTGACCGAGGATGAACTTTCCACCTTTGTGGCAGAGCTGAAATCGGCAGAAGAAGAACAAATAGAAGCCCCCCAGATGGGGATGTAAAGGAGGTTTACACAATGAAAATCATTGAAATCAAGGGCAGAATTGCCGAGGATGGCAGCATCATTCTGCCGCCCGGTGTGCTGGAAACCATGTGCATCACCACTGGTGATACGGTGCATCTGGCATACCTATCCCATCACCCGGTGAAACAGATCAACAGCTACGGTGAGTTTTTTCTCACCAAGGAGGGCATCGACCATGTGAGCGAACCGGTGGAAACGCCGGAGTCCGCCGAGCTGTCGGTGCCTCATGCACTTTTAGAAGCGGCGGGGATTTCACTGGACGATGATCTGGATATTCGCTGTGAAAACGGCGCTATCATCATCGGCAGCGCCAATCCGGTGGTGCAGTTACCACCCCATCTTCTAAAGCTGTTCGACAGCCTCGGCATCAGCAGGAATGCCATCCGCTGTGTGCTGGAGGGAGGTGCGGAGAATGAAGCATAAACCCATCTATAAGCTGGTGGACGGCAAAGGCCGGGTGCTGATTCCCAAGGAGCTGCGTACTGCCAGCGGCATGGATTATGGCGACATTGTGCGCCTTGGCCTGTCAAACGGCACAGTCAGTGTGCAGAAGATCAATATCATTGAGGTCGGCGATCAATCCCCGGAAGCGGTGGAAGCCTATGTTCGTGCAGCGTTCAAGACCATGCCGGACGATATAAGACTCTCCCTCATTTCCGACCTGACCGCACTCATGCAGCAGAAAAAGGAGGGATAGCCCTATGGAACCCAAAATGCTCTACACCGCCGCCGACTGCATCGAAACCGGCTATGGCTGTTCCCTGCAAGGTAAGGTCATCGTTCTCAGCAGACAGGCGCTGCCGGATGATTGCCGGAATCAGCTGTTCTTCTGCTCCGGAGGTAACGGCGCAAACCCCAACCCTATCGGGCGCTCGGTGTTTCTGACCTCCCTGTCGGACGGTGAAAAATACCGCTTCTTTCGCAGCGACGTCATTGGTGTACTAAAGCCGGAGCTGCTGCCGGAGAGCGCCAAGCTGCACCTGTCCCAAATCAGACCGGCTGGTGCGCTGCCTCTTGGACAGAACGAGCCAAAGTACAGCGGCTACAGCTTTCTGCCCGATGGCCGCTATGCTGCCGGTGTATGGCTCTGCAGCGAGCAGGAGGTGATGGACTATATCGAAATGCAAAAGCCCTACCAACATCGCATTATGATCTGCGACCGGAATGACTTTTGTGTGCTGGAGCTGCAGGAGGAGCAGCTGTTGTATCCGGGCGAGGAAGCGATAGAGGCCTTCCGGCAGACTCCGGAGAATGGAGGCATGACCATGACATAAGGAGGCACGCCCATGCGAAATATCCGAATGGAAAAAGAGATTATTCTGTACTACGGCAACCCTGCCGGTTATGTCATCGGCGGCAAGGCGGTGGTTGATCCCCTGTTTGAGTCGGAGAAACTGAACGACTTTCTCAGCCGCCAAAAAGACATCGGCGAGGTAAAGTGGACAGACGGCGTATACGACCGGCTTGTCAATGGGCAGAAAGATACCCAAGAAATCACCCTGCTGAAAAGCTGCCGGGTGTGGCAGCTGAAGCCCGAATCGGATATCCGGATGCGGTTCATCAGCCTTGGGGATTTCTGCAAGACCTTTGGAGAACCGCAGATGTCCGATTACCAAACCGTCTATGACGGCGAGGTGGAAACCAACGATCTGGAGGCGCTGTATACCAAATTCAACATAGCCCACCCTCCCGGATATGCGGGGCATTCCCTGTCCATGTCCGATGTGCTGGAGCTGTACGATGAGAACGGCAGTAGCTTCCACTACTGCGACCGCTTCGGATTTGAGGAAATCAACTTTGCGCCACCGGCGCAGGCACAGACCATGCAGCTCTGAGGGGCTGTTTTTTATTGCCAAAATGCGAAAGGAGAAAAGAAATCATGCCCGATGTAGATGTAAAAATCAATTCCATGTACCCGCCCGGTGCCAGCGGCGGCATCCGTGCCTATGCTTCGGCAACGGTGGACGGCTGCCTTGGCATCCGGGGCATCAAGGTAGTGGAGGGCGGTCGTGACGGACTGTTCGTCTCCATGCCCAGCCGCAAGACCGAGAACGGCTACAAGGAAATCTGCTTCCCCGTCACCAAGGAGTTCCGGGAGCAGCTCCACAAGGCTGTGTTGGACAGCTACCAGCAGGCCGTAGCCATGAATGAGGCTCCGGTGCAGCCGCAGGAAAACGCACCGGAGCAAGCCCCTGCGCCCATGCAGATGGGTGGTATGTAAATAAAAATTCCATATAGAATTTGGAGGTAAAAACACCATGAAAAAGATGATGAACAAGGTAATCCATAAGGCAAATATGCTGGCGATTAAGGCAAGAATGGCGCTGGCCAACCCCTGCGGTGAGGGCTTCGTGGACACGGCGATCAAGATTTTGATGGCCGTGGTTATCGGCGCTTTGGTGCTGGCGGGGCTGTATCTGCTCTTCGATAAAACCGTGCTGCCCACCCTGACTCAGCGCATCAAAGATATGTTCAACTATGCCGGGTAATCTGGCCGCTGTACAGGCGGTCTTTTTTGTTGTCCTTCTCTTCGCCGTATCGGTGTTTGATCTTAGGAGGCGTATCATCCCCGACACGCTGAACTTTGCCATCGCCGCCAGCGCTTTACTGTGTTTTTCACCGGCACAGCTCTGGGGTGTGTTCATTGCCCTCCCGTTTCTGCTGGCAGCTGTGCTATGGGGCGGCATGGGTGGCGGCGATATCAAGCTGATGGCAGCCTGCGGTCTGGTGCTGGGCTTACCCAAAGGGCTGCTTGCGGCAACGGCAGGACTCAGCCTGCTGCTGTGCTATGCAGGGATATACCGGATTATTTGCAGGGTGCAAGGATGGGAGGATGTGAAAACCTTCCCCCTTGCGCCTTTTTTATCGGCAGGCTGTCTGTTTGCCTATTTTATGACCATGAAAGGACTAATTATATGAGTAAATCAAGCAAGGGAAGTATTTTGAAACTGTTATGCATTGTGCTGCCGCTTACAGCTGTGGCGATCAGCATACTGCAGCTTATCCGCAGGCATAAAATCAGAAATTATGCTGTGCAGTAATCATTAGGGCGGTCAGCTTTAAGCTGACCGTTTCAATTTTTATGAATCAAGGAGGACTTAAGCTATGAGCTTTCTTAAAAACAGAACGGTCATCGGTGTAATCTGCATTGTGCTGTCGCTTCTGATTTGCTTTGCGGTCACGCCGCTGTTTAACCAAGGCATCAGCCAAAAGGCTGAAATCGTGCGGGTAACAAAGAACATTAAAATCGGGGAGGTCATCACCAAGGACATGGTGCAGACCGTGGAGGTGGGCGGCTATAATCTGCCGGAGGATGTGGTCAGGCATACGGATATGGTGATCGGTAAATTTGCCTCCGCAGATCTGGCACCGGGTGATTACATCATCGGCTCCAAAATCGCCGATGCCCCCGCCGCAGAAAATGCCTATCTCTATCATCTGACCGGAGAAAAGCAGGCCATCTCCGTATCGGTCAAAACCTTTGCCACCGGTCTCTCCGGCAAGCTGATCTCCGGCGATATTGTGTCCATCATCGCCCCGGATTACAAAAAACAGGGCGTGACGGTGATTCCACCAGAACTGCAGTATGTAGAGGTCATCGCCGTCACCGCAGGCAGCGGCTACGATGCCAATACTGGGGAGCAAAAGGATGCGGAGGAAAAGGAGCTGCCCTCCACCGTCACGCTGCTGGTGACACCGGAGCAAAGCAAAATTCTCGCTATGCTGGAGGCAGACGGTGCGCTCCATGTGTCTCTCGTCTACCGTGGCAGCAAGGAAAATGCAGCGAAATTTACTGAAGCGCAGGATGCGGTGCTTTCTGAGCTGTACCCGGATGAGCCAGTCGATGAAGTGGACAATTCTTCGGAAAGCGAGGAAAACAGCCAACCGGCAGCGCCTTCCGAACCGCCTGCGGAAAGCGAGGCGGCATGATGCTGAACTTCAAAAAGGGCGGCTTATTTAGCCGTAAAGACGAACCGGAACAGGATGTGCAGCAGGAAATCGGCGCACAGGTGCTGGCGGTTTGGGGCAGCCCCGGCTGCGGCAAAACTACCACCGCCGTCAAGCTGGCTAAATATCTGGCAGACAAGAAAAAGGATGTGGTGCTGCTCCTTGGCGACTCGACCACCCCCATGATCCCCTGTATCTGCCCTCCCGGTGAGCTGGAGGGCGACCATTCCCTCGGCAGCATTCTGGTGGCCAATGCCATCACCCAAACGCTGGTGAAACAAGGCTGCAATACCCACAAGCGCATGAAGCATCTGGCGGTGATCGGCTTGCAAAAAGGGGAAAGCGAGCGCTGCTATCCCACCGCACCCACCGAGCTAATCCGGAAGCTGCTGGAGGCGCTGCGTGATATGGCCAGCTATGTGGTCATCGACTGCAGCAGCTATATCTATTTTGATGAGCTGTCCGCCATGTCCATCTTGGAGGCCGATGCGGTGCTTCGGCTCATGAACTGCGACCTCAAATCGGTGAGCTACCTGTCCAGCCAGCAAGAATATCTGAAGATGGGTGGCTTTGACTTTGACAAGATGTACAAGGTGGTCAGCAACGTGAAATCCAGCGAGGCCAGCGAACACATGGAGCAGGTGCTGGGCAGCGCTGTGTTTTCTATTCCACACTCGCCGGAGGTTGCCTCTCAGGTGCTGGCCGGGAATCTGTTCGCCGACCTCGGCCTCAAGGACAGCCGGGGTTATCGCAAGGAAATTGAAAAAATCGCAAGGGAGGTGTTTGGCGTATGAGCAGGCACAATCTATTCTTTGCCCCGGAGCAGGAAACCGATGACTTTCGTGGCGTTCTGCAAAGGGTGCAGGAGCATATCGCCGGACAGCACAGCGAGCTGCTCTCAGACGGCAATGCTGCCGAAGCCAAGGCGCATATCAAGCGGTATATTGCCAAGTTTGTGCAGGACAGCCGTGTGGCCGTGCGTGGCATGACGAAGGAGCAGCTGGTGGATGCCCTGTTCACCGAGATGGCTGAATACTCCTTTTTGACAAAGTACATCTTCAGCGAGGGCATCGAAGAAATAGACATCAACAGCTGGCGGGATATCGAAATCCAGTATGCCGGTGGGCGCTGCGAAAAGCTGCATGAACATTTTGACAGCCCCGAACACTGCATCAACGTGCTGCGCCGGATGCTCCATGTGTCTGGTACGATTTTAGATGATCAATCGCCGCTGGTGGTGGGTACCCTTGCGGAGAATATCCGTATTGCTGTGATGAAAAGCCCTATCGTGGATGCCAGCGTAGGTGCGGCGGCATCCATCCGTATTGTGAACCCCAATAACATGGAAAAAGAGGATTTCATAAACGGCGGCACGGCTACCGCCCCAATGCTGGATTTACTATCGGAGTTCATTCGGTACGGCATTTCGGTGTGCATTGCCGGAGCCACCAGCAGCGGCAAGACCACTGTGGCAGGCTGGCTTTTAACCACTATTCCCGATAGTAAACGTATCTTCACCATTGAAAATGGCAGCCGGGAGTTATCGCTCATCCGAGAGCAAGATGGCAGAGTCACCAATTCCGTGGTGCATACCCTGACCCGGAACAGCGAAAATGAACTATACCGCATCGAGCAGATCGACCTTGTGGACATCTCCCTGCGCTTTAATCCGGACATCATCGTAGTCGGAGAAATGCGTGGTGCGGAGGCCAATGCCGCACAGGAGGTAGCCCGAACCGGCGTGGCGGTGGTCACCACCATTCACAGTAACTCCTGTGAATCCACCTATCGCCGCATGGTCTCCCTCTGCAAACGAGCCGTGGACCTGTCGGATGAAACCCTCATGGGCTATGTGACGGAAGCCTATCCCATTATCGTGTTCTGCAAGCAACTGGAGAATAAGCAGCGCAGACTTATGGAGATCATGGAGTGCGAAATCCTGCCGGACAACAGCCGCCATTATCGCACCCTGTTCCGGTATGAAATCAGCGAAAACCGCTATGAAAACAATCAGTTCCATATCAGCGGCGACCATGTAACAATCAATCCTATCTCGGACAGTCTGTGCAAGCGGCTGCTGGAAAACGGTATGCCGCAGGAGCGCATCAACGCCATTCGGAAAGGAGGGCGAATATCCGCATGACAACCATTCAATTACTGGCCTGTATTGGTATGATTACAGGCTTTTTTCTATTAATCGGGCTTGCGCCGATGGAATTTACCGATGGGCTGTTCTCTTTTCTCACAAGGGAGAAGTCCTCCATTAAGGATGAAATCAAGGCGGCACAGCGCCGCCAAAAGCAGGGCTTTCTAAAACGGGAAATCCGCATGGCGCAGGATATCCTGACCATGACCGGGCGCAGCAGGCACTTCTCTCTGCTTTGCGCCTGCTCTCTGCTGCTGTTTGGCATCGGTGCCTCCATCGCCATCGTGCTGGGCAATTTCTTTCTGGCTCCGGTGATGGCGGTGGGCTTTATGCTGCTGCCGTTCTGGTATGTGCAGCTGACTGCCAGCCACTTCCGGAAAGACATTGCCGCAGAGCTGGAAACAGCGCTCTCCACCGTGACAACCGCCTACCTCAGAAGTGAAAACATCCTCACCGCTGTGGAGGAAAACCTCCACTATTTGAACCCGCCGGTGCATCAGGTGTTTCAGGATTTTGTGATGCGGGTGAAGCTCATTGATCCCGATGTGCTGGAAGCGCTCAAACTCCTGCGCACCAAGATCGACAACGAGGTCTTTCGGGAATGGTGCGATGCCTTGTGCGATTGCCAGCATGACCGCAGCCTCAAGACCACGCTAACCCCCATTGTCAGCAAGCTGTCGGATATGCGGATTGTGAACGGCGAGTTGGAATATCTCGTCTTTGAACCCCGTAAGGAATTTATTATCATGGCGTTTTTCGTCATCGGAAACATTCCACTGATGCACCTCTTGAACAAAAGCTGGTACGACACACTGATGCACACTCCGCTGGGGCAGATCATTCTGGCCATCAGCGCCGCCCTCATTTTCATCTCCACCGCTTGCGTGATACGGCTGACAAAACCAATTGAGTATCGGAGGTGATGGGAATGGGATTATTATTTTTATTCGGTGTCACCTTGGCAGCGGGGCTGTTCTTTGTCCTTTTGGATGTGCTGCACCTGCCCTATCTGAGCACGGCGAAAGCTATGCTGAACACCACAAGAGCAGAGAAAAAAGCGGCCAAAAGCCTTGAAGCCTACCTCATGACCTTTGCGGTGAAGCTGGCAAAGCACATCCGCATGGATGAATACCGCAAGCACCGGCTGAAAAATGTACTGAAAGCCACCGGCATGAACATGGAGCCGGAGGTTTATCAGGCATATGCGCTGGTCAAGGCCGGAGCAATCCTGCTGGCTGTAGTCCCGGCAGGGCTGATCTTTCCGCTGTTGGTGCCGGTGGTGGTATTCCTGTCGGTGATGGTGTATTTTAAGGAAACAAAAAAGGCCGATGAAAAGCTGTCGGTCAAGCGAGCTGCCGTGGAAAAGGAACTGCCCCGATTTGTTGCCAGCATAGAGCAGGAACTGAAAGCCTCTCGTGATGTGCTGTCTATCGTGGAGAGTTACAAGAAAAACGCCGGGGAAGCCTTTGCCGGGGAACTGACCATGCTGGCAGCGGATATGCGATCCTCCAGCTATGAGGCCGCTCTTACCCGGTTTGAGGCAAGGCTCAATTCGCCCATGCTTTCGGACATTACCCGTGGCCTCATCGGTGCGCTGCGTGGCGATGACAGCACTATGTATTTTCAGATGCTGGCGCACGATTTCAAGCAGCTGGAGCTGCAGCGGCTCAAGAGTGAAGCGCAGAAGATACCGCCGAAAATCCGTGTGTTTTCTTTCCTCATGCTCATGTGCTTTTTGTTTACCTATCTGGCCATCATCGCCTTTGAGATCATCAAATCTCTTGGCGGGATGTTTTAGGGAGGGGTGAGTATGAAGAAAATTCTAAAATCCAAAC
>LSQX01110990.1_pt1 | contig 16722 bp, 11 predicted proteins | sample 654561 | NCBI WGS metagenome assembly LSQX01 (sample SAMN04489861, study PRJNA283612) | anaerobic digester metagenome | isolation source: 4 biogas reactors fed with cattle manure at either 37C or 55C with and... | place: Denmark: Kongens Lyngby | collected 2014
TCTTCATTGCGCCCACGCATAAAGTTCGTTGAAGGATCAAACAGATTCTGGTAGTTCATGGCACGCTTGCGGAACAACTCCACCTCGTCGGCCGGGCGACCCAGTTCTTTAGCCAGCTTCCAAATGGTAAAATCAGCATAAGCGTACTCCAGTGTCCGAGCTGCATTCTCGTTAATATGAACATCATACGGGATATACCCTAAACGGTTGTAGTAGTCAACACCAGCTCGACCAACAGAGGTCAGCGGCCCCTCGTTTTCCGTGTTTTTCAAAATAGCCTCGTATAACGTCTCAATGTCATACCCGCGAATACCTTTCAAATAGGAGTCGGCAATGATAGCTGCCGAATTGGACCCAACCATACAATTCCGATGACCCGGCGAAGCCCATTCAGGCAACCAGCCACTCTCTTTATAGGTATTTGCCAGCCCTTCCATCACCCGTGCATTGTGCTCCGGGTATACCAGGGTGAAAAATGGGAAGACACCCCTGAAGGTATCCCAGAATCCGTTATCGGTGTACATATATCCTGGGAGAACCTCGCCATTGTAAGGACTATAATGAACAACAGCATTCGTCGCGTCATATTCATGAAACTGCCTGGGAAACAAGAGAGTACGATACAGTGCGGTATAGAATATGATCTGCTCATCCTCCGTACCACCATCAACCCAGATCCGGTTCATCTTCTCATTCCATGAATCTCTGGCCAACTGTCTTATCTCATCAAAACCCCGCTCACCAACTTCCCTGGAAAGATTCAGCTCAGCCTGTTCGGGGCTGATAAAGGAGGAGGCCACTTTCACATGAACAATCTCGCCATCTGTGGTTTTAAAGCGAACAAACGCCCCTGTATGTCTCCCTTCCGCTTCCAAGCTACCGAGCTCGTTCAGATTTCCTTTAAATGTTCCAAACTCCTCAAATGGCTTGTCAAATATTGCCACGAAGTAGTTGGCAAAGTTCTCCGGTACCCCGCCGGAATTGTTCCGGGCATAACCGATGATTTTCTGTTCTTCCGGGATAATCATGACCCTGGAGCCCTTATGAAAAGCATCCAGAATGATCCAGGACTGCTCGTTTTCGGGAAAGGTAAAACGGAAAATTGCTGCCCGCTCCGTAGGAGTCACCTCCGCAGTAACATCATAATCTTGTAGAAAAACAGAATAATAGTCGGGCTTGGCAATCTCCCGATCGTGACTAAAGCTGGATGCCCTTGAATTCTGATCGGCACGAAGCTCACCAGTAACAGCCATAAAGGAAAAAGCACCATAATCATTGATCCAGGGACTGGGCTGATGCGTCTGTTTGATCCCCCGGATGCTATCCGACTGATACGTGTAACCCCATCCATTCCCGATCTTGCCGGTTTGTGGGGTCCAGAAATTCATGCCCCAGGGAACGGCTACCGCCGGATACGTATTTCCGTTGGATAACTCGTAGGACGACTCGGTTCCAACCAGCGGATTAACCAGATCAACCAGATCGCGCTGCGGCCCAGTTACACTTTTACTTTCTGAATTACAAGCAGTTAGAGCAACTGCAAATAACAACAAAATCGATAGTTTTCCCATATCGTTTTCAATTTATTTTTTCGGATTCGGCTGCCAGCATGTTCTTACTTTTTGAAGAGCTTTTTCTTCTGGCGATTATATTCCTTTTGACTGATCGAGCCATCGCGGAACAGCCGTTCCAGGCGCTCCAGCTGGTCGAGCTTTTCGGTATACTGAGAATTCCGTCTCCTGGCTGAGACCATCTTTACAGCCGGGAAAATCACAAGGACCATGAATATCAGAATAATGACGATCTCAAAAACACCGAGAATTCCGCAGAGGATCATAAAGGAATGATTTTAACCTTGTTTTTTCGCAAATATAACCTTATCAGAGAATGAATGTCTCGATTATCAGAGTAAAAGCAAATTGAATCCCTTAATACATCCGGATTGCCTTCATTCTCAGCAGAGGTAAAACCAAATCCTCGATATTGTCCATGTTCAATACACACCACTGCCACCTCTTCAGGCTTCCTTCCTTGGTCAAGTATCAGAAAATCATCGTGTTCATATTCAAATCGATCCAATAACAGCTTAGCCCGCTGATTGTAATCGTCAGCACTCTCCTCTCCAGTACAAGCACCTCGGCATTCACCGATGCCACGATGAAAACAGGCTCCTCCTGACTCGTAAAGGCCGGCGAGTTTTGGGCACAGTTGGTACTGCTGAACCCAGTCGGCCAGTAGGTCGCGCCCCTCACGCTTGGAGGTGAAGGTGCAAACCGGAGGATTTTCTCCTTCAGTCTTCCCTATCGAAAAACGAATATAACCCTGATGATCAGTATAAGTAAAGAGAGCAAAATTCCAGATATTCCGGCGTTGCGCTCGGTTGTATATCGGTTTAAGCTTTTTGATTTCATCAGACTCCAATAGCAACGCAATTAGCTCATTCCCTGTAAGTTCCCAGGTTATCTCCGCTATCCGGTCGCGCATCTCCATGGCCTTTTGGGTAGTTTGGTTGTGAAGATGTTGAAAGACCCTGGTACGAATATTCTTGCTTTTCCCAATATAGATCAGCTCACCCCGCTCATCCCAAAAATAATAGACTCCGGTCTCCTCCGGTAAGCGATCTAGCTTTTTCTTGCTCAGATGCTCATTTAATCCTTCGGGGTATCCTGGTTTTAATATTTTGGCTGCCACATTCTTACGATCCCTATTCAGGAGTTCCTCCAGTAACCTGACTGTTGCCAGGGCATCTCCACCCGCCCGATGCCTTCCATTCAGAGGAATGCTAAGCGAATCACACAACTTGCCCAAGGAGTAAGACTTGAGACCAGGAACCACCTGACGCGCCAAGCGGATCGTATCCAATGTTTTACGATTATACTCAAATCCAAGACTCTTGAACTCCTGGCGAAGGAAGCTGTAGTCAAAATTGACATTGTGCGCAACAAATACGTTCCCCTCCGTCATTTCAACCACCTTACGGGCAATCTCAAAAAACCGGGGTGCATCAGCTACCATCTCATTCGTGATGCCAGTCAAACCCGTGATAAAATAGGGTATCCTGATCTCTGGATTAACCAGAGTCACAAACTCATCTACAATCTGAAGCCCATCATGGATATAGATCGCAATTTCAGTGATCTTATCCGATTTCGGGCTGCCACCCGTTGTTTCTATGTCAATAACAGCAAACACGATCAGCTGGATTAGATTTCACCCGGATTAGATTCCTGGGCAAGTTTTAACTCCTGAACATCCCGCTGGAGATTCGCAATGGCATGGTACAACTCCTGCTCCGGAGGAATCTGGTCGGGCATTTCACTGCTGATATAGTGAATGAATTTCCAGATTTCGGTTATATCATCCACTTCAACCGGAAATGACTGATATTCACGATTTAATGAGTGCAAAACAAAACGCCGGTTCCGGAAATCTTTTTGGATGAGCTTAAACACCAACCCCTCCTCCCGGGTAAGAATGATACAGGGATCGCCATCTTTGAGATGCTCCCAGTTTTCAATAAACTCACCCGTCACATAGGCCCCATCAGGAATGGGCTTCATGGAATCACCACTGATTTGAAAGGTTCGGTATTTTCGCTCTGAAGAAAGAAAAGGAAGCTGAAAGACAGGCAGCTCGCGAATATACTCCGGATCTGCATACCCACGCTTATAGCCGGCTTTGGCCTTCTCTCCCACCAATTCGATATTATCACGATTCGCCAAATCGACCGTAGTGGCCAGAATCCGAAGTCTGCTGCCTCTAACATAGACATCGAAACCGTTTTCCAACTCCGATAACTGGCTCTCCGAGAGAGCTGTAAGATCCACTCGCACAAGAGTATCCATCGAAATCCGAAAATAGTCGGCAAACTTGATCAACTCCTCAATTCCAGGCTCCGCTACTTGATTTTCATACCCAGAATAGGTCGATCGTTTTAATCCAAGAAAAGCCGCTACCTCATCCTGGGTGCGCTTTCTCCTCTTTCTTAGGAGTTTGATGTTTTGATGCACAAACATGATCAGATTATTTTGCCCGAAATTTAAACAAAATATTGGTTATCTTTTAATCATTTTTCCCATTAGACATGATCCTTTTCTCCCTAAGGATTACTAACTTTCCACACTGTTTTTGATCGATTTTATCTTAATAAAACCATGAAAAAATCAACTCTACTCCTTGCTATCCTGGTAGTTGCGATAACATTCACCAGTTGCCAGACAGAAACTGACTCATCACAGATCCGGACATCTACTCAGCTGCTCGACTTGATCCAAGATCCCCCGGCATCCTACAGGCCAGCACCTTTCTGGGATTGGAATGATCAGATCACCGAATCGGAAATCGATTTTCAGATGAAGAAGTTCAAGGAGGGAGGAGTTGGAGGCGTATTTGTCCACCCCAGGCCAGGATTGGTTACCGAATACCTGTCGGAAGAGTGGAATCGATTGTTCACCTACACCGTTGAAGTTGCCCGAAAACTGGAAATGGACGTGTGGATCTATGATGAAAACTCGTATCCCAGCGGATTTGCCGGCGGTCATGTCCAGGATCGCTACCCCGATTCCTATCGCCATGGAACCGGACTGGGCTACAAACTCATCACTAACCTGTCGGATACCGCTGATATGGAGGTTGAAGCACTCTTCCCGGGCGAAGAGGAGGGTACCTACCAACTGTTTTACAAAACACACCCTACGAAATCCTGGTGGTATGGAGGTTTTCCCTATGTCGATCTGCTCTATCCTGGAGTGACCGACACCTTCATGCGGGTAACCATGGAAGGATACGAAAAGTATAACCGTGAGGACTTTGGCAGCGTGATCAAAGGAGTTTTCACCGATGAGCCAAATCTGGAAGCTGCTAAAAGTAGAGGAACTGCAATCCGCTGGACTCCTGATCTTTACGACCAGTTTGAACAGCGCTGGGGATACAGCCTGAAAGAAAATCTTCCCTCACTGGTGACCGAATCCGGAAATTGGACGAAAGTTAGGCACGACTATTTCACTCTGATGCTGGAGCTGTTCCTCGACCGTTGGGCAATGCCATGGTTTGACTATACCGAAGCCAATAATTTAGCCTGGACCGGTCACTATTGGGAACACGGATGGCCTTACCCCGGTGATGGCATCGATGAATCAGCTTTCTATATGTACCACCAAATGCCGGGAGTCGATATGCTAGGACGCTCCTATGACCCCAAAGGATTGGATCAGCAATGGGGCAACACCCGGGCCGTCAGAGAGCTTGGTAGTGCCGCTAACCAGTCGGGCTCCACCCGCCGCCTGAGTGAAACCTGGGGCGGTGCCGGATGGCAAATCAGCTTTAAAGAGCTTAAACGATTGGTCGATTGGCAAGTATCCCTGGGGGTAAATTTCGTCAACCCACATCTATCCTATTACAGCATGCAGGGAGTTAGGAAATACGACTACCCGCCCACATTCAGCTATCATGAGCCCTGGTGGGAGAATTTCTCCATGCTGGGAGATTATATCGGCCGGATATGCCTCGCTATGTCAACCGGCGAACAAGTGAATAATACCCTCATTCTCCAGCCAAACTCTACAGCCTGGATGTACCATAGCGCGACCAAAAATGACAAACGAATCCTCGACCTGTCCACCACCTTTAAAACATTTATACAGAGCCTTGAAGCAGCGCAAATAGAGTATGATCTCGGATCAGAACAGGTCATGAAACGTTTCGGAAATGCCGGACCAAAAGGTCTCACCATTCGGCAGCGTACCTATAACCTGATCGTGATCCCCCCTGGCATGCGAAATCTGCAGGAAACTTCCGTAAACCTCCTGGAATCCTACCTGACCGCTGGTGGAAAGGTCCTGGCCCTCTCTGATTCAGTTGATTACATTGACGGTGCCCAGAACCCGAAAGTCGGCGAACTAGCTGCCAGCTATCCGGAACAGTGGATCAGACTCAACAACACCGATCTGGAACCCCTGAAAGCAGAAATCCAAAATCCGGATATCGATATCCGGCAGATTGACCTGAATCAGGGACAGATCTTCCACCAACGCAGACACCTGGACGATGGGCAATTACTCTTTGTCGTCAACTCCGACCTGGATCACACCGGACGGATTTCAGCTAATATTCCCGGAAAAGTGGTGTACGAAATCGATCTTCAGACCGGCTTAGCAGTTCAAGTAAAGTTTTCAAAGAAATCAGGCAAAGTATCTTTTGAATCGGAAGTGCCTGGCGCCGGGAGTCGCCTTTTTGTTATAACCAACAGACTACCGGCCGAAATAACACCTTCAGCCGGATATAACCAGAACGCTGCCATCGTACTAGAACCATTTGATTCACTGAATATTAAGCGATTGAAGGAAAATGTACTGACCGTTGATTATCTGGAGCTGGAGACCCGACAGTTCAATAAGAAGGATCTTTACTACATGAATGCCATGTACGATCTGTTTGCCTTTTCGGAACTACCAACAGGAAATCCCTGGCAACATAAGATCCAGTTTAAGAAGCAATACCTCGAAATGGATAACTTCGATTCATCAACTTGGTTTAAAGCTCGTTACCGATTTACTATCGATCCTTCCTTGTCACCCGATCTCCTGAAGGATCTGACAGCCGTAATCGAAAGACCTGGCATCTGGACTGTCTCCATCAACGGAACTCCGATAGAGCCTCAAAAAGACGCCTGGTGGCTCGACCGCCATTTCCCGGTTTATTCAATCGGTCATCTGGCTAAACCAGGTGAAAATATGATTGAACTGACAGCGGATCGAATGTCGGTTTTTGCCGAGATCATGCCAATTTACATCCTCGGAGATTTCTCCCTGGAGCCTGCTCAAAAGGGCTTCACCATCAGTGCTCCAAATGAGATGGCCCTTGGCAGCTGGGTCGAATCCGGATTGCCATTCTATAGCAACCAGGTGGCTTATCAATCTAAATATCATATAGATAACTTGGATGCTACCTACAAGCTTCAAGTAGAAGATTGGAAAGGATCAGTTGCCGAAGTATGGGTTAATGGAGCGAAAGCGGGACTCATAGCCTGGGATCCGATGGAGTTGGATATCACTGACCACCTGAAGGTTGGAGACAATTCAGTTGAGTTGAGGGTAACCGGCACACTCAAGAATACATTGGGTTATCATCACAGAATCCAGACCGGGTGGATTGATTCTCCCTCAAGCTGGAATCAGGCTCCGGCACAACAACCTGGTGGCCAGGATTATATCTTCTTTGATTATGGACTGATGGGAAAACTAAAACTGATTAGCCAACCCCATCCGTAATCACCAGTCAGCGTAACAATCGCTCCTGTTTAGTCGGATTTGACAGCGCTCCAAGCTGTTAATCTGCTGATTTATTACAATTTACGATATCTGATTCGCTTCGGGCCCTCGTCACCTACACGCTTACGCAAATTTTCGTGATAATCGGAAAATCCACCCTCAAAAAACACCACCTGAGAGTTTCCCTCAAAAGCCAAAATATGGGTAGCAATCCGATCAAGAAACCAGCGGTCGTGCGAAATGACCACGGCACATCCGGCAAAATTCTCCAACCCCACCTCTAAAGCTCGTAAGGTATTCACATCGATATCGTTAGTAGGTTCATCGAGCAGTAGAACATTAGCCTCAGAACGCAAGGTCATGGCCAGATGCAGACGATTTCGTTCTCCGCCCGAGAGAACACCACATTTTTTCTGCTGATCGACTCCATTAAAATTGAATCGTGAAACATAGGCCCTGGAGTTAATCAGTCGGCCGCCGAGCATGAACTGTTCGTTTCCGCCGGAGATCACCTCCCAGACCGTCTTTTCCGGGTCGATTTCCAGATGGGCTTGATCGACGTATCCGAGCTTGACCGTTTCCCCGATGACAAATTCGCCGTTATCCTGCTTTTCCTGACCCATGATCATCCGGAAAAGAGTGGTTTTCCCGGCACCGTTGGGTCCGATGATACCCACAATTCCGGCCGGAGGCAAAGTAAAAGTCAAGCCTTCGAAAAGCAACTTATCGCCATAGGCTTTTGATAAGTTATTGGCTTCCAAAACTTTGTTTCCCAGTCTAGGTCCATTGGGGATAAAGATTTCGAGCTTCTCCTCCTTCTGTTTGGTATCTTCATTGAGGAGACGTTCGTAGGCTCCGATACGTGCTTTTTGTTTGGCATGGCGGGCTTTAGGAGCCATTCTGACCCATTCCAGTTCGCGATCCAGAGTTTTCCGGCGGCGGCTCTCAGTTTTCTCCTCCAGTGCTAGTCGGTTTGTTTTCTGCTCGAGCCAGGAAGAATAGTTTCCTTTCCAGGGGATTCCTTCGCCGCGGTCAAGCTCCAGGATCCATCCAGCCACGTTATCAAGAAAATAGCGGTCGTGGGTAACGGCGATGACTGTTCCCTGGTAGTTTTGGAGATGTTGTTCGAGCCACTGCACCGATTCCGCATCGAGGTGGTTGGTTGGCTCATCCAGCAGTAGGATATCAGGCTCACGGAGTAGCAAACGGCACAGGGCCACCCGGCGACGTTCACCTCCGGAGAGGTACTTAACCTGCGCGTCAGGCTCCGGACAGCGGAGGGCGTCCATGGCTTTCTCCAGGCGATTATCCAGCTCCCAGCCATTGTGATGATCAATAAGTTCGCTCAGTTCGCCCTGGCGGGTGATCAGGCGGTTCATCTCCTCATCCTCAAGAGGTTCGAGAAAGCGATTGTTCACCTCCTCATACTCCCTAAGCAGATCAACAATCTCCTGAACCCCCTCTTCCACCACCTGCCTGACCGATTTATCCGGATCGAGGTGTGGCTCCTGCTCCAACAGACCGATCGTATATCCCGGCGAAAAGACCACCTCCCCCTGAATCGATTGATCAATTCCGGCAATGATCTTGAGCAGCGTCGATTTCCCTGACCCGTTTAAGCCAATGATGCCAATCTTGGCTCCATAAAAAAATGAAAGGTAGATATCCTTAAGAATCTGACGGTTGGGGGGAACCACCTTCCCAACCCCTACCATACTGAAAATGATTTTGTTGTCTTCCGACATAATTTCCTTTAATTAAGCTGGGCGCTAAGTTACCATAGAGTTCTCAACTTTGACAATCTTAAAATAATTCTTATATTATCATCACTAATTTGATTATTATTTAATCATTCGGATAGCAAGACACCGATTTTAAATGAACCGAACCGTTGTCCATATGGATCTTGACACGTTTTTTGTCTCCGTTGAGCGGCTGATGAACAGTCATCTGCAGGGGAAGCCCGTGATCATTGGCGGGATGTCGGACCGTGGGGTGGTATCCAGTTGCAGTTATGAAGCCCGCTCTTATGGGGTGCACTCAGCCATGCCGATGAAGATGGCTCGGCAGCTATGCAGCGACGGGATTTACATCAGGGGCGATATGGAGACCTACAGCAGGTACTCCAGAACGGTTACCGAGATCATTGCCGAATCGGCTCCAGTGTACGAAAAGGCCTCTATCGACGAGCACTATCTCGATATCAGCGGGCTCGACCGGTTTTTTGGGTGTCTGATATGGAGTCATGAACTCCGGCAACGGATCATACGTGAAACAGGATTGCCCATATCGTTCGGATTATCAGTAAATAAGACCGTATCCAAGATCGCCACCGGCATTGCCAAACCCAATGGAGAAAAGGAGGTGCCGGAGCCGGAGGTGCGTAACTTCCTCGCCCCGTTGAGCATCGATAAAATACCAATGCTGGGGCCAAAAACCTTTCAGCTGCTACGCTCAATGGGCGTGCTCACCATCAAAACCCTTAGCGAGATACCTCCTGAAATGATGGAACAGGTGCTGGGAAAGAATGGCCGGATCATCTGGAGGAAAGCAAATGGTATCGACCCTACCCCGGTTGAGCCCTACTGGGAACAGAAAAGCATCAGCTCCGAGCGAACATTCGAGCAGGATACCACCGATGTTAACGACCTGAACCGTAACCTGATCACCATGGTTGAGAAAATCGCTTTTGAACTGCGGAAACAGGAAAAAATTACCGCCTGCGTTACCGTGAAAATCCGCTATGCCAATTTCGATACCCATACCATCCAGAAACGAATCCCCTACACCAGCTTCGACCATATCCTGATCCCAATCGTCCAGGAACTGTTTAAAAAACTCTACACCCGAAGAATGCTCGTTCGGCTTATCGGAGTACGCCTTAGTGAGCTGGTACACGGAACCCAACAACTCAACCTCTTCGAGGATACCCCCGAATCGGTAAACCTCTATTTGGCAATGGATAAGCTACGGATGCGCTATGGAAGCGACTCGGTAAAACGAGCAATCGGCATTCGCAAAGGCTAAAACCCAGATATGAACCCAATCAGGATCCCAAACTCCCCGTTTCATCTCTGCGCAACTCCTCAATAATCCGGGTTAGATTCCTGACCAGCGGACGGGACTTTCTTCGCCAGATCAGGAAGCCTACAAGCAAAGAGAGAGCCATGATCGCAAAATAGCTAAGCTGTATCACAACAATCTTTAACAGTAACGACCAGCCGATAAACCAGCTGCTATCGAGCATCACCCATGTAACAATGACATCACAGGCAATAACCAGAAAAAGGACAAACCAGACCTTTCCCGGCTTCATAAACCGGTGCCGGTCGCGCGCAGCTTCCAACATCTTCAACACCGGAGCCGTGTAATCAACTCGATAGGTCTTTCGGTAATGATACCTGAAAAATAGGGCTGAGACGATAAATATCAGAATATAAGATAGATAGATGATTCGATTCTCCGACACCAGATCCGGACCAGGATCGAAAATCATTAACCCGATATACACCAGAGCAATGATCAGATAAAAGATGAACATCCGAAACATTAAGCGCCTGTTCTTGGTGTCCAGGCTTTTGAGGTGATCGATAACCTGATCCATCTCTGGCGTCTGCCCATCACGAAATATTTTACTCTTTTTATTCCTGGTCTTCATACAACCCTCCTTTCACTTGACTGCGTAGATCCTCCTTGATCCGGTGGATTTTAACCCGGACATTAGTCTCCGTAATACCCACAATTTCAGCGATCTCTTTTGACGAAAGCTCCTCAAGCATCAGGGAGATGATGATCTTATCGACCACCGACAGCTGATTCATCAAATTGGAAATCAAATTCATCTGCGCTTCCTGGCGAACCTTCTCTTCCATATCCTCACACACCAGATCACAAACTCTTCCATCATCCCAATGCATATTGAAATTCAAATACTTATTCTTCCTGTTCAGGTAAGTCAACGCCGTATTCACCGCTACCCGGTAAACCCAGGTCGACCGCTTGGAATCGCCACGGAACGACTCCATCCCTTTCCAGATATTAATCAGAATCTCCTGATAGAGATCATCCGAATCCCCCGTCTTACCCGCATAATGCTTGCAAACCGACCGGATCCGGCCCTGATTCTCTTCGATAATCTGCTTGTACAGCTTCTCCTTGTTGTCCATATGGTCTATCGTCATGCAGTTTGACAAAGAAGCGAATGCAATGTTACAAAAATGAACCGTGAGATCTTTCAGGAAAAACTATTATATTATAATCATAATTTTGATCATTTTTTAATCTATTTCGATAAATCATCAATCACTGATCTCAGAAAAACGCATGCTTCTGAACTGTCACAGCTACTTCAGCCTTCGCTACGGCACCCTGTCTATCGATGAGCTGGTGGAAGAGGCCCTGAACAACGGGGTTACAACACTGGGGCTGACCGATATCAATAACTCATCCGGGGTGCCCGATTTTATCAAAGCTTGTCATAAAGCCGGGATACGGCCAATTACCGGCATCGAGTTCCGGGCTGACGATCAGCTAAAGTATGTCGGGCTGGCCCGAAATCGCGAAGGTATGCGCGAGCTGAACGAGCTGCTGACAAGCTCCAATATCAGAGGAATTACCCTGCCCGATCGGCCCGAAAACGTAGATAACTGCTTCATAATCTATCCCTTCATGAATCGGCCGAAGATCCGCCTTCGCGATAATGAATGGATCGGAATCCGGATGCAGCATATCCGGCGGCTGATCACCTCGGATTTCCGGTCAAACCAGTCAAAACTACTCCTCCTGCACCCGGTTACTTTCGCCGGGACTGACGGCTATCAGCTTCACCGAAACCTGCGGGCTATCGATCATAATACATTGTTATCCAAACTAAAGGGTAACCAGACAGCCGACCCTAGCGATCGATTCTGGCCAACCCTGGAGCTCCGCGCAGCACTCCACGATTATCCACGGATCATCCAAAACACCCTGCATGTCACCTCCCAATGTGAGGCCGAATTCGATTTTAACTCCGTCAAAAACCGCCAAACCTTTACCGGTAGCCGGAGCGACGACTTCCAGCTGCTCACTAAACTGGCCATGGATGGCGTAGAATACCGCTATGGAAAAAAGAACGGCGAAGCCATTCAACGAGTCAGGAAAGAACTTGATGTCATCGCCAGGCTCGGATTCTCCGCCTATTTCCTGATCACCTGGGATATCATCCGATACTCCATGTCACGCAGGTTCCATCACGTCGGACGAGGCTCCGGAGCTAATTCAATCGTGGCCTACTGCCTGAGAATCACCGATGTTGACCCGATTAAACTCGACCTTTACTTTGAACGATTCATTAACCCTCGACGAACCAGTCCGCCCGATTTCGACATCGACTACTCCTGGAAAGAACGCGAAGAGGTTCAAGACTATATCTTCAAACGATATGGTGAGCGCCACACAGCCCTGCTGGGAACCATCTCAACCTTCCGGAGTAAGTCGATCATCCGTGAACTGGGCAAAGTGTACGGCCTGCCAAAAGCCGAGATCGACCTGCTCATCGATGAACCCGACAACACTCGTAATAACACCGGAATCATCAGCCAGATCCGGGAGATCGGGCGAAAAATGACCGACTATCCCAACCTTCGAAGCATCCACGCAGGCGGAGTACTCATATCGGAAGAACCCATCACCTACTATACCGCCCTCGATATGCCCCCTAAAGGATTCCCTACTACCCAGTGGGATATGTACGTGGCTGAAGATATCGGCTTTGAGAAACTGGATATCCTGAGCCAGCGAGGCATCGGCCATATACACGAATCCATCGAAATTATCCGGGAGAACCGCGGCGTGAGCATCGATATCCACCAGGTGGACCGGTTTATGGCCGATAAGCGGGTTAGAGAACTCCTTAAAGCCGGCGAAACCAACGGATGCTTCTACATCGAGAGTCCGGCCATGCGCGGACTCCTCAAAAAACTCCAATGCGAGGAGTACACCACCCTGGTGGCTGCCAGCTCTATCATCCGCCCCGGCGTGGCTCGCTCAGGAATGATGCGCGAATATATCCGCCGGTTCCATAACCCGGGGGGATTCACCTACCTACACCCGGTGATGGAAGAACAGCTCAAAGAAACCTTCGGCGTGATGGTCTATCAGGAAGATGTCCTTAAAGTGTGCCACCACTTTGCCGGCCTCGATCTCGGGGATGCCGATATCCTCCGGCGCGCCATGAGTGGGAAATATCGCTCCAAAGAAGAGTTCCAACGTATCGTCGATAAGTTCTTCCAGAATTGCCGCGATAGAGGCTATCCCGAAGAAACTACCCGGGAAGTGTGGCGACAAATAGAATCCTTCGCCGCCTATTCCTTCTCTAAAGCCCACTCGGCCAGCTATGCGGTCGAAAGCTTCCAGAGCCTATACCTGAAAGCCTACTACCCGAAAGAGTTTATGACCGCCGTACTCAACAATTTTGGCGGATTCTTCTCCTCCTGGGTCTATATCAACGAAGCCCGCCGCTGGGGCGCAACAGTCAACCTGCCCTGTGTAAACCACTCGAACTACCTGACCCGAATCATCGGAAATGAAATATTCCTGGGATTCGTCTTCGTGAAAGAACTACACGAAGAGATTGGGCAAGAGATAGAAAAAGAGCGAAAAAGTAACGGGGAATTCAACGATCTCGAACAGCTTGTATCCCGCATCCAGATCGGAATCCAACAATTGATCCTCCTGATACGAGCAGGCACCCTCCGATTCACCGGAAAAAGCAAATCAACCCTCCTCTGGGAAGCCCATATGCTTCTCGGGAAGAAAGATTCACAAGAGCTCCAGAACCCACTGTTTATCATGCCTCGAAGAAAATTCACCCTCCCCAGCCTCGAACGTAACCGGCTCGAAGATGCCTATGACGAAATCGAACTGTTCGGATACCCGGTCACATCTAACTATTTCGACCTCCTCGTCACCCAGTTCCGCGGAGAAATCAAGGCACGCGATCTTAATCAGCATATCGGGAAGAAAGTACGAATGGTTGGACAACTGGTTGTAATTAAATACGTTAGAACCATTAAACGCGAATGGATGCACTTCGCTGCCTTCCTCGATGATACCGGGGAATTCTTTGATACCGTTCACTTTCCCCAAAGCCTTAAACTGCACCCGTTCAAAGGATATGGCTGCTACCTGATCCTGGGAAAAGTGGTCGAGGAGTTCGGATTCCCTAGCATCGAAGTGGAAAAAATGGCAAAACTGCCCGTCCTGAATGTCGATGATAAACGCCCACTACCCGAACTTCAGGTTCACCAAAACCAAGTCGCCTCTCCCTGGGAAATCTGAAGATTAATCGCTTTATTTACCCTTCCAATCAGACCATTCGAAGCACAAAACTAATTTTCGTTACACTCAAAAAAAACGCATTATGGAACTTCATGGATCACAAACCGAAAAAAACCTACTGAAAGCTTTTGCGGGTGAATCCCAAGCTAGCAACCGCTACGAATTCTTTGCAAAAGTGGCCCGCCAGGAAGGCTATGAACAGATCGCTGGCATCTTTCAGGAAACAGCCGACAACGAAAAAGTGCACGCGAAAAGATTCTTCAAATTTCTTGAAGGATATCCTGTCGAAATCACCGCTACCTACCCAGCCGGCAAAATCGGCACCACCGCCGAAAACCTGAAAGCTGCTGCCATGGGTGAGCACGAAGAGTGGGCCGACCTCTATCCTGAATTCGAACAGGTTGCCAGAGAAGAGGGCTTCAAAGAAGTGGCCACTGCTTTTAAATTGATCGCTAAAGTGGAGGTTGAACATGAGAAACAGTACCTCAAACTGCTGGCTAATGTTGAGTCTGGAGAGGTCTTCCAAAAAGGAGAGAAAGTGTTCTGGAAATGCCGGAAGTGCGGCTATATTCACGAAGGAACTAAGCCTCTCGAAAATTGTCCAGCCTGCCTCCATCCAAAAGCATTCTTCGAACTTAAGGCTGAAAATTATTGATTATCTGGATATTACAACAATCTAACAGAAAAAGAGCACCAGAACCGGTGCTCTTTTTTATTTTTCCAAGATGAAGGAGATTCACTCAGGATAACCGAACAAACTCATGCTTAAAATAACCTCCACCCGATTGAGCAGAAAAAAAGGTTGTTGCTTAAATCAAAATCATTTAAAGAACTGATGTTGAGAAACTGGTTCATACTAAAGTCATAGCCAACATCAAAGGTCAAAAACAGCAAATCCAACCCGGCCCCAATCTGCACACCCCAGGTGGCATCCCTAAAATCATCCCGGGTTATCCGCTCCGTATGATCCACCCCATTAATTGTCAACTCGTAATCATGGTTGATTAAAAACGAAGCAACCGGACCACCCCAAACCCTTAATCTGGCAACCTTCAGATCTAAAACTTTGTAACCGAGCAACATCGGAATGTCAATCGTTCGTAACGTAACCGTCTGACTCACATTCAATTGCATATTGGGATTGAGCGGGTCTGTGATAGACGTCTCAAGAGACCCGGATTTGATGGATAAATAGGTCTCGGGTTGAAGATAAAGGTGGTCAAAACAAACGCTAAAAAAGAGTCCACCCTGCAAACCCGACTTCATATCTCTTAAATAATCAGCGTAATCCGTTGACAACCTCGTTGAGTTCCAGCCTATTTTCGGGCCAAAGCTGAAAAGACCCTGCGACTGCGCTGCTAATGGGAGTGCGCAAATCCATAGAACAATCATCATTCTTTTCATCGCAGATCGATATTAATCCTTCAATAGCTCACTTTTTTAAAACGGATAATCGTTCAAAAAGTAACAAAAAAAACGTTAAAATCTGTAATTATCAGCTATATGCCTTTGTCAATCAAGCCGTCAAGCCGAAAACCTACCTTGATACTGTCGAACGGAAAATCACGAATCCCCTTCTCATACCCAATCACCAGTCCGGCAGTACCCATCTTAAACCCCACTTCAGCTTTGTACACTAATGGATGATCTCCGTTGTACATATAACCATTATATCCCCTAATCGATTGATTTACAAAAAAATAACCTATCTCGCAATCAATCCCGCCACCATAAAGCAAGGCATCATTCTGCGGATAATTATCCAGTAGAGTCTGATACACATAAAACCCGACTTCACCATAAACCCGAATAGACTCGAACCAATTGGCTCCGGTATAGAACGTCTTACCAGCCGAAAAATCAAAATAATACCCAGGAGTATCCGTAAACCGGGCATCTTCCCGTTTCGTCCCGCTCGCCGTTCGGCATGCCATGGATACCGCCATATCAGGCAATACCTCGTGATCCTTAAGCAGCTGAACCATGGTCCCGAAATAGATATCCCCAAGCGCATACCCATCTACCGCTTTCCCCGAAGCCGTTCGTCTCATCCTGCTAACGGTACTGTCCATCCGATAATATTCAAATGGCACATACTTGAACTCCAGTCCAACCCTGTCTCTTATACACATCT
>LSQX01134016.1_pt1 | contig 16722 bp, 15 predicted proteins | sample 654561 | NCBI WGS metagenome assembly LSQX01 (sample SAMN04489861, study PRJNA283612) | anaerobic digester metagenome | isolation source: 4 biogas reactors fed with cattle manure at either 37C or 55C with and... | place: Denmark: Kongens Lyngby | collected 2014
ATATAAAGGGCAAGTATTATAATGCTCCTGTCTATGAATTGTTAGGGGGTGCCTGTCGTGACAAGATAAAGGTGTATTCGTGGATAGGAGGAGACAGGCCCAGCGAAGTGGTGGAGGCAGCCCGTGAAAAGATGGAGGCAGGGTTTACTGCAGTGAAGATGAACGCTACCGAGGAGATGCACTACATAGATTCATTTAAAAAGATAGACAATGTGTTAAGCAGGATTGCAGCCCTCAGGGAGGCCTTCGGATACGAGCTGGATATAGCAGTTGATTTTCACGGAAGGATCCATAAAAGCATGGCAAAGGTATTGGCCAGGGAACTGGATGCTTTTAAGCTGATGTTCATTGAGGAACCGGTACTGCCGGAGAACAATGAAGCTTTAAGGGAGATAGCCCGTCATACTTCAATCCCTATTGCAACCGGTGAAAGGATGTTTTCAAGGTGGGACTTTAAAAATCTGTTGCTAGACGGCTATGTTGACATTATCCAACCTGATCTGTCTCATGCAGGCGGGCTTTCTGAATGTAAGAAAATTGCTTCCATGGCCGAAGCTTTTGATGTGGCAGTTGCGCCGCACTGCCCGCTTGGCCCCATCGCTCTTGCAGCATGTATACAGCTTGATTCCTGTACCCCCAACGTCTTTATCCAGGAACAGAGCCTTGGGATACACTATAACAGAGGAAGTGATCTGCTGGATTACCTGAAGGATCCCGGCGTGTTCAGGTATGACAACGGATTTGTCAGCCTGCCTGAAGCTCCCGGCCTTGGAATTGAAGTCAATGAAGAAAAGGTAATTGAGGCTGACCGTGAGGGGCATAACTGGAAGAATCCGGTGTGGCGGAACGAGGACGGAACGGTTGCTGAATGGTAAATGTTCACAGTACCAATGGCTTTCGGATTGCGCTGTTTGTACCAATATGAAAGAATTATACCGTTGTACAGATTTGTGAAATATAGGTTAATAAAATAAAAACTATTGCCAGCGACGGGTGATTAGATATGATATATCAGCAGGATTGGATAATAAAGCAAATAGAAAATATGGTTCAGATGATAGCAAAAATTATATTTAAAAAAGATGTTGTAACTTATACCGTTACATACAACGAGGTCAATACCGGGAAAGATCTTCTATACACAGAATTGCTTGAGCTGTTAAGTTCCTTAAAAATAAACCAGGCAGAAAATCTATTATTCAACAACATAAAAACATCTGATTGGGATTACTTAAAAATAGCAATGGACTTTTATACCAAATTAAATAAATTAAGTGATGAGGAACTGGCAGAGGCCGATTTTTCCAGAGAGGAGATTAAAAACGGCCTGGAAGAAATTTTGAAGATGTTCGGTGTTTTATTCTGGGAGTAACGGTAAAAGCCTGGCATTATGTCTTAGATACAAGGCAGGGTTCTAATGTTACCAACGTAGTGCGCTTATGAACAAAAATATTAGAAATGCCGGCTTCGAAAAAAGTCTGACTAATCAGATACAAAGGAAATGAGGTCTGAAAACCGTTGCTGGAACTTAAAAACAAAGGGGGGAGATGAGAATGGAAGGAGTATTGGCCAAAGCCCGTACGTTCATATTTACCAATGCAAGACTTTTGGAGAGAAGGATCTACGAGGTTCATTTTGAAAACGCACCACCAGATTGTGTTGGACAGGTTGTCCGTGCATACCAGAATCCGGATGGAGGTTTAGGGCACGCTTTGGAGCCGGATGTTCGCTGCCCTAAAAGCCAGCCGCTTTTCGTTGTCCAAGGATTATCAGCATTGGAGCAGGCGGGGTATCGGGATATAGAGTTTGCCGCTTCCTTATGTGGTTATCTTGAGTCGGTGTCCGGCAGCAACGGTTTAGTACCGATTATTACGGAAAATGCGTTCCGGTATCCCATAGCACAGCATTGGCACCAATTTTCGCCTACTCCTGCAATAAACCCTACTGCTGAAATTTGTGGTCTGCTTCATTACCAGGGGGTTGAAAATGATTGGCTGTCATCAGCTACAGAGGCTTGTTGTGAGTTAATATTCAAAGATCCTCCCCGGGAGGCGCATACCCTTTACTGTGTAAGCCGGTTGGCGGAATACATACCTGACAGAAAGATTGCAATGGAACTTCTGGATGTAATAGATAGATGTCTTCCTCAGGTAAGTTTTTATGTAGCTGAAGCACCGGTTGAAACATACGGATTGACACCGCTCCACTTTGCACCTGAACCCGACTCTTTCTGCAGGGAACTGTTTACCCAAAGTCAGATTGACAGTCATCTTGATGATCTTATGAAAAAACAGCTTCCTGACGGTGGTTGGCCTATAACCTGGGAAGCACCCGGACCGGCTGCTGTATTGGAATGGCGGGGCAGGTGGACCCTGGACGCAATACTCCGGTTGTCGGCATATGGTTTAATATAATTCCGTATTTGAACTGCATATCTGCTTAAATATTATATGGTCTGAAAATTTAAACCCTTATATTTTAAGGGTTTTTTTATTTTTGGATTTTACTCTTATTATATAAAACTTCATATACAAATAGCACACAATTATATATAAAACAATATATTAATACTATACGTTTGCGAGATGTTTGCGGGGAGTGAAACGATGAAACAGTTAGGATATATAAGGATTTTTTTTCAAGCATTGATTTTTCCTCTTTTACCTTATAAAAAGCGGAAAAAGATACAAAAAAAGCGACTGAAAAAGCTGGTGAGACATGTCAAGGCAAACAGCCCTTATTTTGCAAGGTTATACAAAGACATAGGTGAGGATTTCAATCTTTCAGATCTACCCATTACTACAAAAGAGATGATGATGGAGAATTTTGATGATTGGATAACCGATTCGTCCATAAACTGGATGCAGGTGGATGAATTTAAACGGGATAAGTCTAATATCGGACACAGAATAAAAAATAAATATATGGTTGCCGAGACTTCCGGATCTACCGGGTATCCCGCTACCATGCTACATGATAAAACCCATCAGAATGTCGAATCGGTTCTGTTATTTTGGATACCGGGCGCTTTCAGCGGATTATGGCAGTGGTTGGCCGGATTGCTTCAGCAGTGTTTCTGGTTATCATTCCAATCATGTTTTTAGCTGTTGCTCTATGGAGTTCAATTTCGGGAATCGGTGACATTATTTTGCATAAGTAGTCTATTTCGGATTATAAGGGGTGTCAAAATGCTTTCATTCAAATCAATGGATTCGATGGTTAAGGCAATAGAAGATGGGAGTGTGAGCGGTACAGAGGATATTGAATATTACAGAAAAATAGTCAGGGAGAATGAAGCCCTTTTTAAATTGTTAAGATTTCTTGAAAAAACAAACCCTTGTGAGCAAAGGTATTATCTGTACAAAAGGGTGATCATCATAAGCTATATCATGAGCTGGGAGTTTTTCAAAATTGGTAAGAAACATTGTATTAGAGGACGGTTCAGGGTTATTGGCCTTCCCGTTTCCCTGCCCAACCCCGGATATCTAATTGCCAATGAGGATGAGGAAACCCGAAGTTCAATTGAAAGGATTATTAAAGAGGCAGCGGACAGTTTGAAAGGGATAACAATTGTTTTAAATGCGGATAAAGATATTTCAGACGGACGGCTGGCGCCTTCAAATTTTGTGTTTTACAACAGATTTCAAAATTTTGAGGAGTACCTTAGTGCATTGAGATCCAGCTACCGGCGAAAAATTAAGAACACCCTTAAAAGAGGCCGGGAACTTAGATTTATCAGGTTGGAAAAAGGAAGGTTCACTCAGGAACACTATGATCTCTATCTTAGCGTGTGCAATAGGACAAAAATGGTATTTCGCATACTGCCTTTTGACTTCTTCCGGGACTGGTACGGTGAAATATTCGAGGTTAGGGACGGACAAAACAGACTCCTTGCCATGATACAGCTTTTGGATGTTGAAAAGGACCTGTATTTCCTATATGTGGGCTTTAAGGAAGACCATGATGAGGATAGACAAACTTCCGGCATCAATAATATAGATCTATACTTCAACCTGCTTCTTTTTATCATAAGGTATGGTATTGAAAAGGGATACAACAGGATTGTGTTCGGCCAGACCTCTGAGGAATCCAAGAGCAAGGTTGGTTGTGTACAGGAGTTAAAATATGTCTATATCAGTTCCTCAAATCCATTGGTCAGGTTCTTCTTCAGGATATTTCCGCGTTTTTATTCATTTGAACCCTATAGTATTGTTCATAATGTCTTTAAATGAAGATTTATCATGGCAATTTATTATCAATAACTTAAAAACAGTAACGGTTTGCTGAAAACTTAATATAAATATATGGAGAAGTATTAATTTGGATATATCAATATATATTGAATCATATATATTGTACTGGTTGAAATATTGACAGTAAAAACGTATGAGAGGTTGTATAGTTTATGAAAAAAAGGTATTACAAACGGGAGAAGCTAAGGGACATTAAAGCTCTTGTGAGAAGGGCAGGAACGCTATACCCGGACAAGATTGCCTACCGGGAAATAGGTCCTCAAAATCAAATAGCAGAGTATTCTTTCAGCAGACTTGAGCAGGATGTTAATGCCTTTGGTACCAAGCTTCTCGATATGGGAATGAAAGGTTATCATATAGCGATTTTGGGAGAAAACTCATACGCCTGGGTGGTAAGTTTTTTATCGGTTGTCAACGGTGTTGGCGTGGCAGTTCCACTGGACAAGGAACTGATGGATAAAGACCTTGTTAAACTTCTTCATAAAAGCGATACGGATGTCATTATATGTTCTGATAGTTTTGTTCAAACGGTTAAAAATATTCTTCCCGAATGTCCGCGTATAAAAGCCTGTATTGTTATGAATCCGGTGGAGGAATATCCTGGTTTTTTCGTCATGGAGAAACTCATTCGGGAAGGAAGGGAGCTGTTGGAACAAGGCCGCCGGGATTACGTGGATTGCTTTATTGATAGAGAAGAGATGTGTGAAATAGTTTTTACCTCGGGTACAATGGGGGTCAGTAAAGGGGTTATGCTTAGTCACAAAAACATAATGGCGGTTGTATACGGTGCCCTGTCTCTTGTGGATCCCGGAGGGGTAAGCTTTTCAGTTCTCCCTGTCAGTCACACCTATGAGTGTAACTGTCATATACTGCCAGGTCTGTATTGTGGTGTCACAATATGCTTCAACGACAGTCTGAAAAGAGTTGTGGATAATATAAATCTTTTTAAACCTAATATTACTCTTATGGTGCCGCTGTTTTTAAAAGCCATCCATCGAAGCATATGGCAGCATGCGGAAAAGAACGGTCTGGAGGGACATCTCCGGTTTGGCATAAAGTTAAGCAATCTCCTTCGAAAGATTGGCATTGATTTAAGACGCATATACTTCAAACCGATTTTAGATAGATTTGGGGGTAACCTGTGTCAAATCATATGTGGAGGCGCTCCTTTAAACCCTGATATAGCTAAAGGTTTGGAGGATGTGGGGCTGGAGGTGATGAACGGATACGGGATTACCGAGTGTGCTCCTCTTGTGGCGGTTAACACTCCATTGTGGAAGAAAGCGGGTTCGGTGGGGCAGGTCATCCCGGTTTGCCGGGTAAAGATTGATAACCCTGATATAGAGGGTTGTGGAGAAATTCTTGTCAAAGGTGACAATGTAATGCTGGGGTACTATAAGGATCCCGAAGGCACAAAGGCATCTTTTACGGAGGACGGCTGGTTTAGGACCGGTGATCTTGGCTATCTGGATAAACGCAATTTTCTGTATATTACCGGAAGAAAGAAAAATCTGATTGTACTGTCCAATGGGAAAAATGTTCAGCCCGAGGAGATCGAAGATTTAATACTGGCAAAGCTCCCCTATGTAAAGGAGGTTGTGGTTTTTGCACCCGGCTCTCCGGAAGATGATCAGGAGTATATCGCTGCCTATGTTTATGTTGATGAAGAATACCTGAATACGAGAGGGATCACCGATTATAAAGGCAGGCTGAATGAGGATATTAAAATCTTAAACCGTGGGCTTCCATCATACAAAAGGATTGCAAAAGTGTTAATCAGTGAAACCGAATTTGAAAAAACCACAACAAGAAAAATAAAACGAAAACCGGTTATTGAAAGGGGTATAGAAAATGCTTAAATTTATTATTCGTACAATACAGGAGTTTGTTGAAGTTAATGAGGATGAGATAACGGAAGACACACATTTCATAAGCGACCTTCACTTAACTTCCTATGACATTGTAAGTATTGTCGGAAAACTGGAAAGCAGTCTGGGGATAGAAATACCTGATGATGAAATTCGAAATCTGGAAACCATCGGAGATCTCAAGAAATATCTGGAGGAAAAGGGAATGTGATATATAGAGCATTGTTAAGGGAGTCCTCCCTCAAAACCATTGCCCATAAAGCCCGTATTGCAGGAAAACAGTTGCTGGCATATGGGCTGCTCATAGAAAAAGGTATCAGATACAAAGACGAGTTAGTAGTTTATAACCAATGGGGAAAACCCGCATTAAAGAACCATCCCAATATTCAATATAATATAAGCCATTGCGAAAACTGCATAGCCTGTGTTATCTCCGATACACATGCTGTGGGTATTGATGTGGAAAAGGTACGAAAATTCAATCCATATGCTGCCATGCGGGTCTGCAGCCCTGAAGAACTGCAGAGGATCTATTCGGCGGAGGACTCCAATAGGGAGTTTTTCCGGTACTGGACATTAAAGGAGAGCTATATAAAGGCTATCGGAATGGGTCTTTCATTTGCTATGAGAGATGTTAATTTTGAGATCATGCCTGATGGAAGTATTAATCCCTGTTTTGCCGGATGCAGTTTTTTACTGCTGGAGGATATAGAAGGCTTTATTACAGCAGTATGCTATAAAAATATCGGAGAGGCTGTGGATAATGAGTCATTTTATTGAATTTAAGAATGTGAAGAAGATATACAGAATGGGTGAGGTAGAGATCGAAGCGCTGGCTGGGATTGATTTTTCCATTGATAAGGGGGAATTTGTCATAATTGCAGGAGCCAGCGGCGCCGGGAAAACCACCATTCTCAATGTCCTTGGAGAATGGACAGCATTACTTTCGGAGAAATCATGGTGGACGGACAAATTATCAGCAAGTACAGCCCAAGGGAATTGACAAGCTACCGGAGATATGATGTGGGCTTTGTTTTCCAGTTTTATAATCTGGTTCCCAATTTAACGGCGCAGGAAAATATAGAACTGGCAGCACAGATTGCCAGGGATCCTTTGGATGTAGATCAGATCATTTCCCGTGTAGGTCTTGACGATCGCAGGATGAATTTTCCCTCCCAGCTTTCAGGTGGAGAACAGCAGAGAGTGGCTATTGCACGGGCTTTAGTGAAAAACCCCAAGCTGCTGCTATGCGATGAACCTACCGGGGCCCTGGATTATAAGACAGGGAAAGGAATTCTTAAGATGCTGCAGGACACCTGCCGGAATTTCGGAATGACGGTAATCATTGTGACCCATAACCTGGCCCTCGCTGCCATTGGTGATAAGGTTATCAGGGTTAAAAGCGGCAGAATTGAATCTATTATCAGAAATAGAACGCCAATGGATGTTGAGAAGGTGGAGTGGTAATATGACAGCTGCGTTATTGAAAGATTTTTTCCGGGAAATACGAATATCCTTCAACCGGTTTATATCAATATTTGCAATAGTATTTGTGGGAGCCGCTTTTTTTGCAGGAGTTAAGGCTACTGCACCGGATATGAAGCATTCTATGGATCTGTATTATGATAAATATAACCTGATGGATATTCGCGTCATGTCCACCCTGGGACTTACCGATGAAGATATAAAAGCAATACGGAGTGTGGACCGGGTGCATGACGTGCAACCCGGATACTTTACCGATGTCGTAAGTACAATAGGCTCAACTGAGTATGTATTCAGAGTGCACAGTATCCCTTCTGAAAGAATAAGAAAATCGAAGAGGAACTATATCAATCGGTTTAAACTGACCGAGGGAAGGTACCCGGAAAAATCCGGGGAGTGTATAATTGAGGATTCATCCCTTATCGAGCCGGCCTTTCAGTAGGGGATGTTATAAAAGTCAGTTCGGGGAAAGAAAATGAAAGCATCGGGGATATTCTGGTTGTTGATGAATTTACCGTTGTCGGAAAAGCTGTAACACCGTATTACCTTTCATATGAAAAAGGGCCTTCCGAAGTTGGAAGCGGATACGTCAACTCTTTTATGATGATCCTGGATAAGGATTTTGCCTATCCTGTCTATACCGAAGCACTGGTTACCGTTGAAGGCGCAAAACAGTTGAATTCTTACGGTAAAGAATATAAAGACCTGGTGTCCGGGGTGGTTACCTCTCTGGAAAACTTAGGGCAGGATAGAAGTGCCCTCCGTCTTGAGGAAATCAGAAAACAGGCTATGGATGAATTGGAAAAAGCCAAAGAGGATTTCAATGCACAGAAGAGGCATTTTACAGAAACTATACAAAAGGCGGAAAAGGAACTGAACCAGGCTCAGATGAAGCTGGTAGAAGGGGAGGCCGCTCTTGAAACCGAGAAGAAAAACTTTGAAGAGTATTACGCCCGGACTTCAAAAGAGATAGAGGATGCAGAAAGGCAGATAACTAAGGCCAGAGTGGAATATGAAAGGGCACGTGATGAATATAACAGGATTTTAGAAGAATACGGAGGCGAATTAAAAATCCTTAGCACCATATCCGGAGGTATTAGTGGCTTACGGCAAGAGGTGCAAAAGGAGATTGATTCGTTGAATGAACTGCTGGAAGATCCTGAATTAACTGAAGAGGAAAGAAAGTCCATCCAACGGCTTATTAAACTGTATGAAATACTTGACCGGTATATAGATCAGACTGTAGGTATTGTAGTTGATCTGGACAATTTAATTCAGGGACAGGTTGCAAAAGCCGGGGAACAGTTTGATAAAGCAAAAAACCAGTTGGATATACAGTCAGCTGAGCTGGCCGCCGCTAAAGGGCAGCTTATAGACGCAAAAAGGGAGGCTGAAGCCAAGTTTGCCGCAGCACAACGGCAAATTAGAGAAGGCTGGAAAGAATACGAAAAAGGTAAAAGGGAATATGACAGACAAAGAGCAGAAGGTGAAAAAAAGATTGAAGAAGGTCAGGAAAAAATTATCCGTGCCGAAAACGAGATAGAAAAGCTATCAAAGCCTCAATGGTATGTGTTGGATCGCAGCCATCACTACAGCTATGTTGATTATGAGAAAACTGCGGTTCAAATCGACAGGATTGCGAAGATTTTTCCGGTATTTTTCTTTATAGTGGCCGGCTTGGTATGCCTTACTACCATGACAAGGATGGTAGATGAGCAGAGAGTGACCATTGGTGTTTACAAAGCTCTTGGATATAGAAGCAGATCTATTGCACTAAAATACGTTTTATATGCTGCAGTTGCAAGCCTGTTTGGAGGAGTACTGGGAGTTATCATTGGCATGAGGGTTTTTCCTGAAGTGATATATAAATCCTGGTCTATGTTGTACACCCTTCCTCCGTTTCACACCGTTCAACAGATTCCGCTGATGGTTGTCAGTGTTCTTGTCGGCATGCTGGCAACAACCCTTTCTGCATTGTGGGCTTGTTATAAAGAATTGCAGGAGGCTCCGGCGACGCTGATGCGTCCAAAAGCGCCCACGGCAGGAAGAAAAATATTCCTGGAGAGGATCTCGATGCTTTGGGAAAACCTGTCTTTTTCTCAAAAGGTAACGGCACGGAATATGTTCAGGTACAAAAAGCGGTTTTTTATGACAGTTGTAGGAGTTGCCGGCTGTTCTGCACTTCTGCTTGCCGGGTTTGGGTTAAGCGACTCCATAAGCCAGATTGTAAAAAAGCAGTACGGAGAGATATTTATCTATGATTTAAACGTAAGGTACACTGCTTTGGCTACGGAAGAAGACAAACAGCGGGTTATGAATATACTCAATGAAAATGACAATGTAGAGTCATATCTGGCAGGGACCGAGATCAATGCAAAGCTCAGGGGTAAAGGTGATGATATACCCGTTACACTGATTATTCCTTCTGATCCTGCCAGACTGAGGGAGTATATTACACTCAGGGATAGAAATAGTCAGATTCCAGTTAAAATTTCTGATAAAGGGATTGTTATTAGCGAGAAGCTGGCAAAGGAGCTCAATGCTGGCTCCGGGGATACTGTAGAACTGGATAATGGCGATGGAGCACGCAAGAAGGTGGTTATTTCCGGGATTGCCGAGAACTATATTTTCCATTATGCCTACATGACGCCGGATTATTATAATGAAATATTCCGGTTGAATCCAAAAATAAATAATCTGATGGTTAAACTTGATGAAGCCGGCACTGAAGCCGAGCATAAACTGGGAAGTTTACTGATAAAAGACGAAGGTGTTGGATCGGTTGTATACTATTCTGCTGCCGCAGCATATTTTAAGGATACGGTAAAGATTCTAAACAGTATTGTCATAGTTATCATTATATCTGCAGGCTTGCTTGCATTGGTTGTTATGTATAACCTGACCAATATAAACATAGGAGAAAGGATTAGAGAGATTGCCACTATCAAGGTTCTGGGTTTTTATGACCACGAGGTTTCAGCTTATGTATACAGGGAGAATATGGTTATATCTATAATTGGTTCGATAGCGGGACTTTTTGCAGGAACCTTTCTTCACAGGTATATTATGGTTTCCATAGAGCAGGAAGAAGTCATGTTCGGAAGTCATATTGATGGAATCAGTTTTGTATACTCTTTTCTAATTACAATGGGTTTTGTTGTTCTGGTCAATATTTTAATGTATAGAAGGCTTAAGAATATCCCTATGGTGGAATCTCTTAAGTCAGTAGAGTAGGTAAATAAAATCATTTGGTGGTGGTAGACATGGAAAGAAAATATTACAGTTTAAGTGATGCTCAGAGGATATTGTTTCACAGCCAGAAGTATGCCATTTATAAACAGGTTAACAATATTTGTACGTTGGTGCTGGTTGATACCCGGCTTGATTTCGATATCTTTAAAAAAGCCATAATGAAAGCTTACGAAAGAAATGACTCATTTAGAATTCGTATTGTAAAGGTCAAAGGGGAAATGAAGCAGTACTTTGCCGAACATGAGGATCCGGACATAAAGTTCCTGGATTTCACAGGCAAGACCCGGGAACAAATGGACAAAAAGCTGTATAGAATTGCACGAAAAAAGGTTACTGTTTATGGGAAGCAGATGAGCAAGGTATATATGATACGTTCTTTCGATGGAAAGTGCGGCATATACTTTGTGGTAAGTCATTTAATAATGGATTCCTGGGCGATTACAACCTTTTTTAAAGATGTTTTGTCCATTTATCAGGCCCTTAGCAGCGGTACCGATATGCCTAAACCTTTAACTTCCTATGAGGAACTGCTTATCAAGGAATTGAACTATAAAAACACCCGGGCTTATGAGGATGATATTAAGTTCTGGAGAAAAAACCTGGATGCAGGAGAACCGATTTTTACTCATGTAAACGGTTCCTGTGTACTGGAGAGGTACAGAAAAAAGAAAAAAGATCCAACCATACGCTATGCCAAGTTTTTTACACTGCGCACCAGGGCTAATAATGTGGTGTTTTGGGTTCCCAAAGAGCTGGTGGAAAAGATGAGTGAATACTGCACGAAAAACAAAGTTACCATGCAATCTATGGTAATAATGGCTTTTAGGAGCTATTATTCAAAAGTGAATAATAGGGAAAAAGATATCAGCTTCTACACTACAGTCGCAAGAAGGGGGACACTGGCTGAAAAAAATAGCGGAGGCAGCCGGGCTCATTTTTATCCGTTTAGAACCATCTTTGAAGAGGAAGATACTTTTAAAAAAGCATGCCAGGTAATCAGTGAAAAACAGACGGAGGTTTACCGGCATGCTGAGGTTGATCCTCTGAAGAACCTGGGTATATGGAAAGAAATGTTTAATATTTCACATGTCGAGACGTATTGTGCCGGGACAATAACCTTTCAACCTGTAAATCTGTCTTCCGGAGAGTTTAATGTTGAAAGCAAGTGGTATGGCAACGGTACCTCGGCACAGCCGTTATACCTTACTGTTATGGATGGCGATGGCACCGGGGCATTGAAATTTTACTATGAATATCAAACCCGTAATATAACCCTGAATACCGTGCGGAAACTTCACTCCTATATGATGAAGGCTCTTAAGGCGGCGGTTGAGAATGATGAAATAACTGTTGGGGAAGTGCTGGATATTGAATAATGCAGCCGAGCCTTCAAATGGTTTCAGCCCACATCCAACTTAGCCGGTAAAAACCCATCTCACTGCACGTCAGCTCTGGCCTGTCGTTGCAACCGCTAAAGGGGCGGTTTTAAAAGAGCAGGAACTGAATGTTAGATTCAGCTCCTGCTCGATTTGTTATTTAGGATATTAATAATTCTTTTTTTCTTACTTCATTTACTACAAATTCTTTCCGGTAAAAATACAGCACATAGAAGCAGGCGCAAAATATAAAAGATTTTTTTCTAAATTTGATCTGGATCAATTTTTTAGCAAAAGAGCTGTGTTAAAATGCACATAGAATATCAGCAAAGACAAAAAATAAAACAATAATGAGAAAGAGGGGAATGCATTATGGCGACATTTAACGAGGTAAAAGAAAGAAATCTTAAAATATTGGAACAGTATGTGCCGATTGTAGCACGTGTTCATGGCGGAACTCATCCGGAGTTTCATGATGTACACAGATTATTCGATCAAATCAATGCAAAAATTAAAGAAGCCGGTTTGGAAAAACCGGAATTGGATAATGAATTCAAACAATTGCGCGAAGTTACCGGTAACTATACCGTGCCGGATGATGTGTGTGAAAGCTATGAAGCGGTGTACAACATGCTTGCTGAATTAGACAAAGCATATCATGCTTAAACTGGGCCTTCCTCTCCTCTTTTATGCTAACGGTTTTGTTAAACGTATAAGTGGCGAAAAAGAGGAGAGGAAGTGAAAAAAGTTTTTGTAAATGTAATGTTAGGGGGTGGAGACATGCAAAGGTATATTCTAAAAAACAAAAACAGTATTGCGTTGCTCAGTGGTGTTTTGATTGCAGTTGGTTTTTTAAGCAAGTGGACGATGGACAGTATGCTCATCTTTACCTGGTCGTTAATAATAGCCTCCATCCTGGGCGTAGCTCCCATTGCCATTCAGGCATATCAGGCTTTAAGGGTAAAAGTTGTCAGTATCGATGTTTTGGTCACAGTTGCTGTAGCCGGTGCTTTTTTAATACGGAACTATGAGGAGTCAGCAATAGTTACATTTTTATTCTTATTCGGCGCTTATTTGGAGCAGCGTACTTTAAACAAAACCCGTTCCGCTATTAAAGAATTGACGGAGATGGCTCCGGAAAGTGCACTGAAGCAGATGGAAGACGGAGAATTTGTGGAAGTGGATGTGGAAGACGTTGACGTAGGCGATATTTTACTGGTTAAAACCGGTGCAAAAGTTCCCGTTGACGGTACGGTTGTAAGCGGAGAAGGCAGTGTTAACGAAGCCAGCATTACGGGAGAATCCATTCCCGTTGCCAAGGAAAAAGGTTCAAAGGTGTTTGCAGGTACAATTCTGGATAATGGAACCATTCAAATTGTCGCTGAACGTGTAGGTGAAGACACAACCTTCGGCAGAATTATTGAGCTGGTTGAAGAGGCACAGGATTCAAAATCAGAAGCAGAGCGTTTCATAGATCGCTTCTCAAAATATTATACACCGGCAGTTCTCATTCTTTCCATTGTGGTATGGTTGTTTTCACGGGACGTTGAACTGGCCATTACTATCCTGGTCTTAGGTTGTCCCGGTGCTTTAGTCATCGGTGTTCCGGTATCCCACGTTGCAGGTATAGGAAACGGGGCGCGTAATGGAGTGCTGTTAAAAGGAAGTGAAGTAATCAGTGATTTCAGCAAACTGGATACAATTGTATTCGATAAGACCGGTACATTAACCGTAGGGAATCCATCCGTTGCGGAAAAGGAATATTATGGAGACAATATTGATGAAGCATTAGTATATCTCGCAAGCATTGAACACGAATCGGATCATCCCCTCGCAAAGGCGGTGTTGGAGGAGATTGGAGAAACCGCATTCCTGCCGGTTGAAAATACAGAGGTTATAAAGGGCGAAGGAATTGTGGCCAGCGTTGACGGACACAGAGTGGCTGTTGGCAATGTTGCATTAATGGAAAGAGAAAATGTTGAACTGAAAGATAAAGCCAAAGCTGATATAGACCTTTTCGAAGAAAGAGGAAACTCCCTTGTGCTGACTGCAGTTGACGGGGAACTGAAAATTTTAATGGGTGTTCGCGACCAGATACGTCCGAGGGTTAAAGAGGATCTGCTGAAGCTAAAGAAGTTGGGGGTAAAAAACCTTATTATGTTATCGGGTGATAACCAGGGAACAGTTGATGCTGTTAGCCGGGAGCTGAGTCTGACCGAAGCCCATGGAAACATGCTGCCCCAGGATAAATCAGCCTATATTAAACGTCTAATTGAAGAAGAAGGCCAGATTGTTGCCTTCGTTGGAGATGGTGTCAATGACAGTCCTTCCCTGGCATTAGCAAATATCGGCATAGCCATGGGAGGCGGTACGGACGTAGCTATAGAAACATCGGATGTAGTACTCATGAATTCGGATTTCAGCCGTTTATCACATGCTCTTGGGTTGACAAAAGCTACGGCAAGAAATATGAAACAGAACATTTTTATCGCAGTTGGTGTTGTATTAGTATTATTGGCCAGCTTACTGTTCAGTGAATGGATGAATATGTCAATCGGTATGCTGGTACACGAAGGCAGTATCCTGGCAGTTATCCTTAACGGTATGAGATTATTGCGTTATAAATTACGATAAAAAGTAAAAATTTGATCCGGATCAAAGTTTTAATTGACAATATGGGTTATAATTATATTACAAACGACAGGTTTTATAGGGATTTAGAAAATAAATATAAATGAAAGGGGTTATAATATGAAGTCAGCTACAATACAATTGGAAACTTTAACATGCCCATCATGCATGCAAAAAATCGAGGGCGCACTTAAAAGTTTGGACGGAGTAGACCATGATACTGTTAAGGTATCATTTAACTCCAGTAAAGCAAAATTAGACTTTGACGAAACCAAAGTTTCAATAGAAGAAATTGAAGATTCAATAAAAAGGCTTGGATACGAAGTTATAAAATCAAGGGTAAAATAAGCATTTGAACTAATAACGAGTATGGATGCTGGTTTGCCTGTAGAACAACAAGCCTTTGGAAAGGATAACGCGCAAAACCCTGTAGTCATTACGATTACAGGGTTTCCTGTATACAAGGTGTAGGATTTTAATTGCGAAATACTTGTTTCCTGCCTGCAGCGTTAAAGCAATTATTGCTGTAATGTGGTTTGCTGCTGTACATTTTGTTGTATATTTTGCTTTACATTTTCCTGTATCTTAACATTTTCCTGTGTCTTTACATTTTCCTGTATATTTATTTTAGATAGTTTATTTACTGCATCCTTTGCGGATTTTTTAAGATCCGGATTTGCCGTTATTTTTTCAACTTTTTGAAAATCATTTTTGGCCTGTTCTATTTTATTCAAATTCAGATAGGCAACGCCCCTGTTGAATATGGAATAATCGGTTTGATAGTTTAAATTTGCAGATGCAGTATAGTGAGTTATTGCTTTGTTATATTGTTTTCTATTCAGATAAATGGTTGCCAGATGATAGTGGCTTTCTCCGGGCATCAGATTGGCATTTATGCATTTTTCAAAATAGGTTATAGCCTTATTGTAATCTTCAGTGTTGTAGTATGACAACGCCAGATAGATCCAGGGGTCGGAATTATCAGGATATGCATTGACATATATTTCCAGATCCGATATGGCTTCTATATACTGCTCCAGCATGTAATAGGCCAATCCCCGCTGAAACGCCGATAATTCGGGCTGATAGCCAAGTTCTATGGCTGAAGATAAGTCGTTGACGGCTTCTTCATATTTAGCCAATTGAATATGCGATATTCCCCTGTGAAAGTAGATCTCTCCCATATCAGCTTTTTCGTTAGTATTGGCCGTTTCCAAATACTTTGAGTAGTGTTCAACGGCGCTTTCGTACTGTTCCAGGTTAAATGAGCAGTTGCCCAATGCCAGATATATTTTTTCCTTGTCGTCTTCATTTGACAAATAATTAAGGGCGGAATTGTAGGAGTCAATAGCTTCATCATAATTTCCCAAAGCGGAATGTACATCTCCTAAAAGGGCATAGAAGGAGCCGTTTTCAGGTTCATGTTCAAGAAGAGTCTTGATATCGTTGAGCGCATAATTATAGCTTTCCTGGCTTAAATAGATGTTAACCCGGGCAAGCAGTACTTCGCTGTTGTTGGGGTTATGTTGCAAAACTTTATCGTAATCCTTTAATGCATTTTCATAATCTTTTTTTTCGTAATAGAGATGTCCTCTTATTTCATATATTTCTGTCAGTGTAGGGTCCAGTGAAAGTGCACGGGTATAGTCCTGAATTACCGAGTCGTATCTGTTTATACTGGCATGTATGTTTCCCCTTAACAGGTATAATTCGGCAATGGATAGGCTACACTAAATAGGACAATTTAATTCCGAACAATGATATAATAAGAATATATGTCATGGGAGGAATTAAGATGGCAAGAGGCAAACGATACGAGGAAGCATTCAAGAAACAAATAGTAGCATTATATAACGG
>LSQX01154635.1_pt1 | contig 16721 bp, 15 predicted proteins | sample 654561 | NCBI WGS metagenome assembly LSQX01 (sample SAMN04489861, study PRJNA283612) | anaerobic digester metagenome | isolation source: 4 biogas reactors fed with cattle manure at either 37C or 55C with and... | place: Denmark: Kongens Lyngby | collected 2014
ATAAATGGGCGTTCCGGCATTTTCAAGCTCCGGCGCGCATTTGACATAGGGGAGTTCATAGGGAAAGTTCAGCTCCATCATGCCTTTGAAGGCTTTTGCATCAAACTCACCGTTAGGCTCCCGGAGGATGCTGACTTGCTTTTCCGCAATGTGAAGTTCTTTTATGAAGTCCTCCATGCCTTTGATCCACATCTGTGCTGCGATGGACGGTTTGTAGAGGGTATATATTTTTTCTGCCAGCCAGAGTCCCGCGTCGGATACCGGGTTATTGATGTACCCGGCGCCGTCGACAATGAGGATGTCGAATACTAAAGAGGCATCCGTCATCAATCGCTCCACGCTTTGAAGAGATATGCTGTCACAGAGGAGTCCCGTGTAGTGGTTGGGCACCGACAAAAAGAACACGTTTTTGCTTTCCCCGTACTCCGAGAATTTCTCACCAACATTGGGGTTATCATCGTTCAGCGCCCGGAACAATCCCTTTTCCGGCTGGACACTCTGTCCATAAAATATTTGCAGGTTACCGTAGGTCAGATTGGAGGATATGACTCCGATGAGATAGTCACGGCTTGCCAGCGCACAGGCAAGGCTTGCCACAAAGGTGCTTTTCCCGCTGCCGCTGTCTCCCCAAACTGAAATGATTTTACCGCTCATGGCGTGATCCCCCTTTGCATAAAGATCAGGTGCAGCTTGCCGGTGTACTCGGCTTCGACAAGCCGGGCAGCCTGCGCTTCCGTGACAATCAAGGTCACGGCCTTGGGGATGGGATCACCGGAGGGCTGGCCTTCCGCCTGCTGCTCACGAACCTCCGCGGTGCTTTGGGTGCGGGCGTTGTCCACGCCATACACTTCAAGGTCTTTCAACTCAGGGTATAAGGTGACCCTTGAGACGGCGCTTTGGTTTTCATATCCTTCCGTGTTCTGATTGGCGAAGACGGCCACGGTTACCCGGTCGCCGCTTTTAAGATGAGAGGAAAGCCCCGCGGCGATGCTGGGCACGGTGATGGAGACCAACCGCTTATCCTCTCTCACAATACGATCCAGCTTTTCGTTGGCGATATAGTCGCCGAGCTTTTGGGGAAACAAAAAATCTCCCGCTGTGATATCGGTCTGCGCTATTTTTCCGATGACGAGCGTCTTGTCATTGATGATGTCGTCAGGCAAGCCGAAGTTTCCAACCTCTGCCGAAGCCAGATGCTTCTCCTGTATTTCCGTACCTGTCGGAATGTCCTCCGCAGCCCGAAGCACCATTGTCGTTACACTCTTATCCTCATAAAACTTTGGCAGGAGGATAAAGGCAATCGCTCCTGCCAGGACAATGCACACGGCACTTAGGAATATACGGTTTTTCAATAGCTTCAATTTAGATCATCACTCCTTTTTTGGCTGCATAAAAAAAGCGCCTCTTAAGTTCAAAACCTAAAAGGCGCTACATAAATTTCTGTCCCTGGTCGGGATGCAGGATTGTGAAGCCGGAGTCCTGCAGGGGTGTCACCTCGTCACTGTTAATAAAATCCGGCTGCTATTTGATCCATTCCAGATCTTCCTCGTTGGCGGGTTCGCTCTCGCCTTCGCCGTAACTGTAAGAAGTTATTTTGACGTCGATATAATCCGAACTGCCGCAGTCCTCCAAAAGCTCCTGGTAAAGATCGGAGCTTTCCACATCCTCGCGGTCGGGGATACCGCCCATCAGTCCGCTGTCGCTGATACCCGTGTTGGTTTCAAACTCAATCAAGGAAAAAACCTTGCTCATTTTACATACCTCCCATCGTTTGAGAGCCGTATCCGAGGTCAGATTTTTCGTTTTGCTTCAACTCCTGCTCAGACTTAAGAAAATATTTATCGCTGTTCCAGAAGCTGACATAGATTTCTCCGTCCGGCGTTTTGATGGGGCGCTGCTCGAAACCTTCTCCATAGCCGTCTGCATTTTGCCCAACTACAAAATTTAACAGTTCGGTTGTTTCCTCTCCGGAAAGCGCCTCTTTAAGCCCTGCCGTCATGACTCCCCACAACTCGCCATCGACAACCTCTACTGACGGGTACAGGCTATACACTTTATCTTGTAGTGCCTCGTTGTGGATGTACTCAGCAAGGCCGCGATCATTTTCAAAGTGACGGTTTTCCTTGGCGATCGCTGCAAGGATTTGATCCTCATATGCAACTGCTTCCCTCGGGGAAACATCCTCCTGTTCATCTTCCATACAGTCATACTGAGGATAACTGATGATTTTCAAAGGGAAAAATATGCGCATCGTTTGTTCTTTTTCAGAAATGGCTTGAGCGGAATTTTCACTGCATCTCACTACATAGCCGAGACTGGTATATGCTCCGCCATGATTGGATTCATATTCCGCAGCTACCCGTTCATAATCAAGGTAAGGCCATGCGCTTTCATGAATATCAACATCGCCGCTTTCCACAAGATAAATCCCCAGTTCTTTCGAAGTGGTAACGCCCGGAAACAATTCATAGCTTTGCAGATTGTTTGCGATCCTTATGATATCTTCAATTCCATTCACTGATTCCATATCCAGTGCGCCGGAGAAGATGACCGCATCCCTGTCGGACATTTTGTTAATTACAATCGCCAGAGCATCCAATTGCTTAAGTGATTCATGTCCTTGGATGTAATTGTTCAGGTTGGGGACGGAAGATATAGTTGCCGATATGCATGTGTCCAAATTACCCGAATCAATGTTATCCAACACCGCATAGGCTTCACCTCTATCTGCAGGAGACGCAGGAAGGTCAAGCCAGACACCTTTTCCTTGGTCACCTCTGGTTAGGTATACTTTTAACATATTGATTCCTCCATTCATTTTTATTGAATCCTTAAAAAAGGGCATAAAAAAACAGGCGTATCTTCGCCTTGAAAACACGCCCGCTCATTTTATTAAAATTTCTTATTTAATTGCTTACGAGGGTTCAAGTATCCTGGGGTTATCGAAAAAAGCCTATTTCATCCTTGATTTTAAAGAGTAAAAAACAGGGGTCATTACCCCCCTTAAAATGCTGATGCCATGCGGCTTTGACCGCATGGCATCTTTTTTGACCTAAAATGATGGCGGAGAGAGAGGGATTCGAACCCTCGAGACGAGGTTTTGCCCCGTCTACTCGCTTTCCAGGCGAGCGCCTTCGTCCAACTCAGCCATCTCTCCGGACTACAATTATCAGCTATTATCTTTTACGCCAAGGACAACTAGCCCCGGCAATATCTTATTTTACTACTCTTTAGGCCTGATTGCAAGTGTTTATTGTTACCATATTCTATTAGGTCTCCCCTGCCGCCCTGATTAGTGGTATAATTTTAACAGATAGGAGAGGAGTAGTAAAGATGGCACTGCAAAATCAGGAGTTCTTAGAGCTAACGATCCCCCTGGATAAGCTGTCAGCAGAGGATAAAGAAACCGTAACAGCCTTTAACCGCAGATTCCCGCCCCATGATGCCTACCTGGAAACTTCCGGGCATCTGGTAGTGTTAAAACTAAAGCAGCTTGACTTTGGCCGTTTGGAGGAATTTTTCCATATACAACCGACAAGATTAAGTAAAGCTGTTTTTGAAGCCGTTGCCCAGATCAAAAGCTACAATATCAGGGGCAGCAAACGCATCTACGCCAACTACGGGGCAGAACGCAAAGTTAAAGACCGCAAACAAAAGGAGCAGAAACGTGATAAGATCTACTATGCAAAAGATCACTCCTTTTCTCCAGCCAACGTCGCTCCCCCACCGGAATTTGAAAATAAAATTCTCTGCGGCGACAGCCTGGAACTGCTCAAAGAGCTGCCAGATAATTGTGTTGATTTAATTTTTACTTCACCACCCTATAATTTTGGCCTTGACTATCAGGAACAGGACGATGATCATTACTGGCAGGATTATTTTGCTCAATTATTTTCGATTTTTGCTGAATGTATTCGTGTATTAAAATTTGGCGGCAGAATTGCCGTCAATGTCCAGCCGCTTTTTTCTGATTATATCCCCACTCACCACATTATCAGCAATTATTTTTTAAGTCAGAAAATGCTGTGGAAGGGTGAAATTCTGTGGGAGAAAAACAACTATAACTGTAAATATACAGCCTGGGGTTCCTGGAAAAGCCCTTCCAGCCCCTATTTAAAATATACCTGGGAATTCATCGAAGTCTTTTGTAAGGGAAGCCTGAAAAAGGAAGGCAGTCAGAAAAATGCTGACATCACGGCTGCTGAATTTAAAGACTGGGTTACGGCCAAATGGTCCATTGCCCCCGAGCGTAAAATGAAAGAGTTTGGGCATCCGGCAATGTTTCCGGAGGAATTAGCCAAAAGAGTGATAAAACTGTTTAGTTTCCGGGGAGATTTTGTTTTGGATCCCTTTAACGGTGTTGGTACCACTACTTTTGTGGCCCAGCAGCTGGGCAGAAGATATTTAGGTATCGATATTGCAGAACAATACTGCACAGCAGCAAGAAAAAGATTGCAAAAAGAGGACTAAACCAGCAGCAATGCGCTGCTGTTTTAACTGCTGCAGACTTTTAGAAACATTGGCAAAAGCTCCAAAGATACTGTGTTTTATGGGGGTGGCATGCTTGACGGGAAAGATTTTTAAATCGGCTTGTCCTTATAACTGTTTTGACTGCTGCAGCTTTAACGTTCATGTGAGCAGCAATCGCGTAGTAAAGATTACTGCCAATCAGGAAGCAGATTTTACCGGCGGCTTTATCTGCTCCAAAGGCCGGGCTCATGCCAGCCGCATGTACAGCCCCCAGCGTCTGCGCTATCCCCAACTAAAAACGACCCAGGGTTGGCAGAGAATTACCTGGTCTGAAGCTTATACACTGATGGCGGACAAAATAAAGACTGCACAGAGGCAATTTGGGCCTACCGCAGTAGGCGGTTATTTAGGTGACGGCGGCGCCGGTCTCTTAAAAAACACCATTAAAATTTTTTTAGCCCACCTGGGCGGCTATACTGATTTTGTGGGTAGTATTTGCTGGGGAGCAGGTATTGAGGCTACAAAAAGAGATTTTGGCGCCGTTTTAGGACATCACCCTGATGACGTTAAAAACGCCAAAACAATTGTCCTGTGGGGTAGAAACCCACTGGAAAATAACTTACACCTGGTACCTTATTTACAAAAGGCCCGGCAGGCCGGCAGTAAAATTTATCTTATCGATCCCCGCAGCTCGGCCAGTGCCAAACTTGCTGATGTGCACCTAAAAATCAGGCCTGCCGCAGACTGGGCACTGGCAGCCGCCTGCATCCATTACTGCCTGCAGCAGGGAAAGTTTAAGCAGGACTTTATCAGACAGCATCTGACAGACCAATCCGGAGTGCTTCCCTATCTGCAGGCACTCCCGGCAGCAGACTACCATAATTTACTGGCAGCAGCCGGGATTGGCGAAAAAGCTGTGGCTGAGCTGGTGGACGATCTTTACGAAGCAGGCCCTGCGACCTGCTACCTTGGTTACGGACCGCAGCGTTATCAGAACGGTGGTTTGAATATCCGGGCAGTAAATCTCCTCTGGGCTGTTACAGGCAACATAGGTATTCAGGGCGGCGGCATTAACTACGCCAACCAAGTCAATCAAGAGCTTTTTGATTTTTCCTTTGCTCAACCTCAGACAGCACCGCTGGTGAGAGAAATGCAGCTGGGCTATTTTGCCGAAGAAGTCCTGACGGCCAAGCCACCACTGCAGGTTTTATTTATCTGCGGCGCCAATCCGGCCGCGCAGCTGCCCGACAGTGCAAATGTCCATAAAGCTTTAGCGCATATTCCCTTCAAGATTTCTCTGGATCATTTTCTGACTGATACGGCCGCCCAATGCGAACTGGTACTGCCGGTAACTTATTTTACCGAAGCAGAAGATCTGATTACATCCGGCATGTGGAATTCCAGTCTGAAATACGTCAGTAAATGTGTCGAGCCATTGGCGGAATGCAAGTCGGAATTTACTATTTTTCAAGAGTTGGCTAAATTGATGGGGCTCAACGGATATCCGGATCTTACTACCACTGCCTGGTTAACACGTGCTGCAGCTAAACTGGCAGTATACAATTTAAGTTTTACAGCACTGCAAAAAAGGGGATATCTGGACAGCCCGCTGCAAAAACAAGTGCCTTGGGCTGATTACCAATTTCGGACCCCTGACGGCAAGTTTCAGTGCCTGGACAAAGAACAGCTGCAGCAAAAAATCAATAGCCTTAAGAAAAATAGGATTACAGCACAAAATGAAGTGCAGCTGTTAACGGTGCACTGGCGAGATCAGATTAACTCACAATGCGTACTGCCTCAACCACAGCAGCTGCCGCTGTTATATCTTCATCCTACCACAGCCCGCCGCTTTGGGGTTACCGATGGCCAGCAGGCTTTAGCAGTGGCAAACAACAACAGCTTAAAGGTTATGATTGCTGTCACGGAAAAGGCCTCCCCCTTTGCAGCCTACATGAGGCAGGGGGTCAGCAAGCATGCAGGAGGGCCCGTAAACTCTTTAACTCCCGCCGGCGTTACTGATATCGGCAACCAAGCTTTATTAAATGAAGTCAGTATCACACTGCGGCCCCTTACTGAGGCAGACACAGATAATTAAATAAACAAGCAAAAAGTCTAGGGATGCACCCAAGTGTCCCTAGACTTTTCTTTACACCGAAAGTAATCATGGCCGTTGCAGAGCAAAAAATTAAACGAAATGTCTCATCCGGTACCATTACCAAAATTGCGATCCTTAATCTGCCGCGGATACCTCTTGCCTGCCTTCTTTTAATAAGTCCCTGATTTCAGCAAGCAGCTTTTCCTCATTAGAAGGTGCCGGTGGCGCTGTCTCCACAGGTTCTTCATCTTTCTTCCTGAATTTATTAATAAGGCGGACAAAAAGAAAAATCGACATGCTGATAATAAAGAAATCAACAATACTCTGCAAGAAATTCCCATAGTTAATAGTAGCTTCGCCAACCTGATATGCCAACGTCGAAATCTTTAAACCACCCAGCACAATACCAAAGGTAGGCATCAGCAGATCATTGACTAATGAAGTAACAATTTTATTAAAGGCACCGCCAATAATTACTGCCACCGCCAAATCCAGGACATTACCTTTGATGGCAAACTTCTTAAATTCTTCCCACATATAAATCATCTCCTCATCTCTTGACTATGCTGATAGTAAAAAATGGCTAACTGCGTTCTGTCCCGCAGCTGTAATTTTTCCAGAATTACACTGATGTAATTACGTACAGTTCCTTCGCTTAAAAATAATCTCCCGGCAATTTCTTTATTGGATAAACCGTTAGCTACCAAGGTGATTATCTGCACTTCTTTTTCGTTTAAGTTATAGTCTGCCAGTCCCGGCTGCTCATTAAACTTGTTTAAAGAGAGGGGAATTTTGCTCATGATGGCTTCACCAAAAACACGCTGCCCCATATAAACTGCCTTCAGAGAAGGAACGATGCTTTCATAATCTTGTTTTAAAATGTACCCTTTGGCACCTATTTGCAGTGCCTTTACAATATACTCGTTGTCAGAAAAGGTAGTTAAAAAAAGTATTCTTGCCTCTTGATCGCCGGCCAAAATTATTTCTGCCGCCTCAATGCCCGTCATGCCGTCCATTCTGATATCCAACAGCAGTACATCAGGGTTAACAGTACGATAGAGCTCAACTGCTTCCTGACCGCTGTTGCCTGTCCCCGCAACTTCGATCTCGCCGTCAGCAGCTAAGATTGTGGCCAGTGATGCCACCACCAGGCTGTCATCATCAACAATAACCACTCTCAAGCCTTAAGTCCCCCCTTCGGTATGGAGATAAAAACCTCAAAACCGGATTCCGTGATGATATTAATATTACCGTTAAACGCATGCACACGATCCACCATATTCTTGAGACCAATCCCTTTATCGGGATCGTAGTTTTTCACGCCGCCGTTATCCCTGATTATTAACTGGTAAAGCGCAGGATGTTCCCGGAAGATAATCTCAGCACGAGTCGCATTGGAGTGTTTAATTATGTTGGACAAAGCTTCTTTGACGATGGCTACAAAGGCATACTTAAGCTTTGTCCCGGGATCGCTGACAAAACAATATTCATAGCTTAATTCACAGAAGGTAAACTGCTGCAGCAGCGACTCTACCTGTGCCCGGAGGTCAATAGCTTCCTCATATAAGCTATGTACACTGTCCCGGGTGCTGTCCATGGCCTGTGCCAATGTAGCCTGCAGCAGTTCTAAATGCTGTTTAGCTTTAGCATCACTAATTATCGTGCGCAGTGCTCCGGCCTGCAGGATAGCGCTGGACAGTAAGTGACCTACATTATCGTGAATATCACGGGCAATACGATTTCTCTCATTTAAGGTGGCCATAGTTAACTCATTATCCTGCTTCTCGATTAATTCCTTATTTTGCTTCTGCAGCTGCAGAGCCATTTCTCTTGCCCCATCACTAACATGACGGTATTTTACCTGCAGACCGGCCGCCAGTTCCATCCGCAGTCTAATTAACACCGCCAGCAGCAGCAGCACCATAGTTATGACAACAACCTGCAGCGAAGCGGACTGCAGGAAATTGATCGCGGGGATTACTGCCGGCAGGTTAAAATACCGGTACTGCTGGTAAAGCAGATCATAAGCAATTAAAGGCAAAAAAAGGAGCAGTGCCGGATAAAACCAAGCAAACACGGCAAAAGCCAGCGTTAAACCGGTTTTTATGCCTTCATTGTCAAAATAACTTAAGAAACTGCTGATAATCAGCACAATCAGCACCAAAGCCACATTTATTACGAAACTCTGCTGTGTAACATAAATTGCCAAACAGCTCACAAACAAGACAGCCTTATCTGTTAAAACAGCAACTTTTTGCATCATAACTTCCCTTAATAACTTTACTCAGTCAGAGCATAACATTATCCCGGCATTAACGCAATTACAATTCTCACAACAGGCTAAATTAACATGACATTTGTCACCTGCAGGAAATGAGGTCTAACACTGTCATTAGCCTGCGCTTCCGGATATGATTGAGGTGACAGCAAAGGAGGTAATGAAAATGATTGTCAGTGTGAAAAATTTAGTGAAACGTTATGATGACCTCTTGGCCATAGACCACCTTAACTTAACCGTACATGACGGTGAAGTCTTTGGCTTGTTAGGTCCGAACGGTTCCGGCAAAACGACAGCTATTAACTGCATACTTGCTTTACTGGAATATGACAAAGGTGAAATAGAAATTTTCGGCCGGCCCATGAAGCCGGAAGCCTACGACATTAAGCGCCATATCGGCGTTGTCATGCAGAACGTTGCTGTATATAACGAATTAACGGTAGAAGAAAATATTAATTACTTCTGCGGTCTCTATGTAGCAGATAAAAAATTACGGCAGGAACTGGTCCGGGAAGCCATTGAGTTTGTCGGCCTGCAGGAGTTTACCAAGTACTATCCTAAAAAGCTTAGTGGTGGACTTTTGAGAAGACTGAATATAGCCTGCGGTATTGCCCACAAACCTAAACTAATTATTCTCGATGAACCTACTGTTGCCGTTGACCCGCAAAGCCGCAACAAAATACTGGAAGGCATTTTAGAGCTTAATCAACAAGGTGCCACCATTATCTACACTACCCATTATATGGAGGAAGTCGAGCAAATCTGCAGCCGCATTATGATTATCGACAAAGGCAGAAGTATTGCCGTCGGCACCAAAGATGAGCTGAAAGCCATGATTACCCTGGGCGAAAAAATCACTGTCGAATCCCAGCGCATCACTGCCGCACAGCTGAGCGCACTGCGCCGGCTGCCCAATATTGTTTCGGCAGAATATAAAAATAGGCTGCTGGTTATCAAGTCCAGTAAAGGCAGCAACAATCTGGAAACAGTACTTGAATTTATTAAGCAAGAAAAGATACAGTTTGGCAAAATTTATTCCGAACTGCCCACACTTAATGATGTCTTTTTAGAAATTACCGGCAAACAATTAAGAGATTAAAAGGAGAATGATTATGTCCCTCCATATTTTTGGCAATCGTTTAAAGTGCCTGCTGCGTGATAAAGAAAATGTGTTTTGGACGATGCTTTTCCCCATTCTCTTGGCTGTTTTTTTCAATCTCGCCCTCTCCAACGTTAATGCCGGGGAAAGCTTTCAAGCTATTAAGCTTGCCGTTGTCAACAACAGCAGTTTCCACAACGACCAGGCGCTGCAGACAGCATTAGACGCGGCAGCAGCGGGAGAGCAAAAACTGTTTGAGCTCACCCTGACGTCACAGGAGCAGGCCGAGCAGCTGTTGACAGAGCAAAAAGTCTCTGCTTACCTGTTGGTTGACGAAGAGCCTGTCCTGGTGGTCAGTAAGACGGGAATCAGGGAAAGTATAATCAAAAGTTTTCTCGATAGTTATCTGCAAACAACGGCTGCGGTTAATACCATTCTACAAAACAACCCTAACAATCCTGCCCTGCTGTTCCAAAGTGCGGGTGAGCGGCAAAACTACCTTGCCGAAGTTACCGGTTCAGCCGCAGATCCAAACAATATTTTGATTTTCTTTTACTCACTAATTGCCATGTCCTGCTTTTACGGTGGTTTCTGGGGCATGCGCGAGGTTACAGATATTCAGGCCGATATTTCAGCGCTGGCAGCCAGAATCAATATCTCTCCCCAGCATAAACTAAAAGCTTTTCTCTCCAGTCTCACTGCCTCGTATTTGATCCATTTCAGTGAATTAATACTGCTGCTGCTCTTCTTGCGCTATGTGCTGCAGATTGATTTCGGCGCTAAAAGCGGCTACGTAGTTTTAACTACAGCACTGGGCTCTCTGGCCGGCATTGCCTATGGCGCCTTCATCAGTGCTTTAGTGAAAAAATCAGAAAACATGAAAGTAGCGATCCTCATTGGCACCACCATGTTCGGTTCGTTTTTAGCCGGCATGATGATTCAGGATATCAAATATCTGGTGTCGCAAAAATTCCCGCTGCTGGCTTATGTAAACCCGATAAACTTGCTGACTGACGCTTTCTACAGCCTGTATTATTACGATACTTTTTCCCGCTATTTCTTAAATATCACCATCCTCGGCGGCATGACCATTGCCTTTTGCCTGGGCACATATGTGATCGTTAGGAGGCGTAAATATGCAAGTCTTTAAGCTCTGTTTAAAGATTCTCAAAAAAAATATTCGTTCCCTGCTTATTTATATCGTGCTTTTTTTAGGAATCTCAACCATCATGGCGTCCTCCGCCAGCACTGAGCAGAACACCGATTTTAGCTTTACAAAAAGCAAAGCCCGTCTTGCCATAATCAGTGAAGAAAGTACGCCGCTCACAGCCGGGCTCCAGCAGGAACTGGCAAAAATCGCTCACCTTGTGGCACTACCCGATGAAATTGAAGCCCTCCAGGATGCTCTTTATTTCCGCACAGTTTCTTATATCCTGCGTATTCCCAAAGGTTTCAGCGAAAAAATAATGCGCGGTCAACCTGTCAAACTGCACAAAACGGTTATTCCAAATTCATACAGCAATGCCTACCTGGACTTGAGTATAGATCAATATTTAAACAGTGCCAGACTTTATGTGGAACAAATTGAAGATCTTTCCCAGGAAGAGCTGGTACAGTTTCTGCAAAAAGATTTAGCCGTAGAAACAGCCGTGGAAATTAAAACAAATGACAGGCAGGCAGCTAAGCAAACCTACAGCCAATATTTTTTCAATTACCTCTCCTATTCCCTGTTATCTATTCTCATTTTAGGTTTAAGTGCTTTATTACTGGTCTTTAACAACCAAGACCTGCAAAAACGTAATGCCTGCGCACCGCTCAGCACAGCTAATGTTAACCGCCAGTTTGTGTTAGCGGTCCTCGTCTTTACCGTCTTAACCTGGTTAGTCATGGCACTCCTTTGCCTCGTTTTTGCCCTTAAAGATGGTTTCACTGTCAACATCCTCTACTTGCTGCTCAATTCATTCATCTTTGCCCTTTGCGCAGCCAGTATTAGCTATCTCATCGGCACTTTAGTGAAAAGCCCCAATGCTATTCCGGCTATCAGCAATGTAGTGACTTTAGGTTTGAGTTTTATTAGTGGTGTCTTCGTACCTATGGAGCTGCTGGGAAAACAAGTCTTAAAATTCGCCAGCTTTACACCAACCTATTGGTATGTTACCGCCAATAACCGGCTCGCCTCCTTAACAAAGTTTAACTATACCAACCTGCAGCCTGTCTTTACCAGTATGCTTATACAGCTTGGCTTCGCCCTGGCTTTCTTTGCCGTCGCCTTGGTGCTCGGTAAAAACCGCCGCTTGCAATAACATCTAAGCGGCAACGACACCATAAAAGGTTTAAGGGCTGCTGCAATTACGAACTGTGCAGTTCGTTTTGCAGCAGCCCCATTTGTTCATTTAGCCATGACTGCAGCGGGCATAAACTTAACTATTCACGTCTTAGCCGACTGCGTCATACAGCAGGCAGTTGGACTTACTTATAAAAGCTGCGGCCAATTTCTTCAACAGCTCTGGTCAGGACTTCGTTTTTGCGCTTAACCTCCGGATCATCTATTGCGCCCAGGAAGCCGCCGGCAAAAACATAACCGCCTCCGGGTGCCAAACGATCCATGGCATGTTTAACGGAATCATAGATTTGCTGATCCGTTACCTCAGGCGAAGCTAACACTCCTACAGGATCCCAGCCACCGGCCAGAACAAGTTTATTCCCATATTTCTGCTTGATTCCATCCAGATCATTAATGGTCTGCGCGGGATCCCACACAGAGACACCGATAGCTAACCAATCATCAATAAAGCATTCTGAGCGGCCGCAATTGTGCATACCGATGATAATGCCGGCTTCTCGAGCAATACTGGCTTGCCGATCATAGAAGGGAACCAGCATTCTGCGATACATCTCGGGTGAAATAAACGGGTTCAGCCAGGCAGCCGTGTCATCAGCTATAGAGAATACATCAGGTTCGTAATAGTGCATAATGTTTTCTGCTACGGTGCAGTAAAAATCACATAAATAATCAAACAGCGCCATCACTTCTTCAGGCTCCTCATGCATGGCACAAAGACCTTCGGTAAAACCCATGAAAGCCATCAAATGCTGAAAGTAGCCGAAATGCAGGGCAAAGGTTACCGCTGTCTGGGTGCGATCAATCTGCAGGGACTCCAGATGCTTTTTCGCCATCGCCTCCCAGTCAATATTGGAAATATCGGGTGCCTGGATCACATCACGCCATTTTTTAATGTCCTTGAGGATAAACTCGCCAGGTTTGGGCAGCATCCCGCCGGCGGCTTCTTTGGTCCCCACATACTCCACACCCCAAATGTCTTTACCCCCGCCTGTCATGCGGTACTCACTCAGAAAGGGGGGTTCCACCATTTGGTTAGGTACCGGTTTTTTCTCTCCCGGAAGAGCCCCGTAGGTAAAACGCGGTACCCATTCCGGTATTTCCCCTCGCAGCGTCATCAGGAAATTTTCTTTTTCTGTAGTCATTTCTTTTCATCACTCCTTCTCTTTTATTCTTATTAACAGTTATGCATGCCACACAACCACTAGCTCAATATTGAAACTTTTTTATTTATTCTGTCTATTTGACAGAAACGCACGGGCAGTTTTCCCTACACAGGAACTGTACCTGCTGTTAACCAAACTTGTAACCGGTTCTATGTACAATGTTCCAGTTTAATTTTATAACAGTTAACAACATTTGTAAATTGCGTCTCTGTTATTGCTGCATCTTTTACAGTCAGACTGCATGTAAAAACAGTGCAAGCAGGATTTCTCACTTGCACTGTTTACTGACCACGCGAAACTTTTCCCGAAGCCGCACCAGGTCATGCTCTAAATATCATCTTTTACGACGCAGTTTAAAAAACTGCTGCATCAGCTCACGCGCTTCATCTTCTAGCACACCGGCTGATACTTCCAGACGGTGATTGAGACGCTCATCTGTCGTAATGCTATATAAGGAATGAACTGCACCTGCCTTGCTGTCACGGGCACCATAAACAACGCGGGTCACCCTGGCCTGTATCAAGGCCCCTGCACACATAGGACAGGGCTCTATGGTAACATAAAGCGTCGTTTCCGGCAGGCGCCAGCCGCCTAAAACTTTGCCTGCTTCGCGCAGCACCAGAATCTCTGCATGCGCTGTCGGGTCATGCAGCTCTTCACGCCGATTGTGATTGCGGGCGATAATCTGACCGTTTTGCACAATCACTGCACCTATAGGAATTTCACCTTTGGTAAAAGCTTTTTTAGCCTCAAGCAGGGCTTCCCACATATAGTTATGATCATTCACATTCTACACACCTTTAGGCTAAAATATGCTTACTGCCTCTATTGTAACACAAGCCCGTTAGGGTTAAAAAGCTGCCCATGAAAAATAAAAAGGGCTTAACTGTTTAAGCCCTTTCAGCTCATAACTGGCGGAGAGGGTGGGATTCGAACCCACGTGCGCTTGCGCGCAAACTGATTTCGAGTCAGCCCCGTTATGACCACTTCGATACCTCTCCGCATTTATTTAACCGCCAGACGCGGAAAAACAACATACTTCAGATGTTATAAATGCCAATGCGTTGGCATTGGCATTTTAGTCCTTAAATGGCGCGCCCGGGAGGATTCGAACCTCCGACCTCCTGATTCGTAGTCAGTTACTCTATCCAGCTGAGCTACGGGCGCGTGTCACTTAAGTATGATAACACAAACCCTAATATAATGCAAGTTCTTTTACCATGTATTTTTTGCCACACTGGTATTTTTTAGGTAACACTTGCGCTCAAAATGCCCATTTGGTCACAGATTGGTCACGGACGATAAAGCATCAGCTGTTACAACCTGTTCCCCTTTCTGCTCCCGGTGAAACTACACATACCTCCACTAACTTCTATAACGGCGACGGTCAAAGGATCAGACAAGATACTGACGGTCTGCTCACAAAGTACTACTATGACTACGACCAATTATTGTATACTACAGATGAGAACAATAATAAAGCGCAGGAACATATTTTAGATCCCACCGGTACCATTATTGCTTCCAAGCGCTTTGACGGCTCCTTTGCCGACATGTTCTTCTTCTACAATTACGACATCCGGGGCAGCGTCACCAGCATCATCAATCCTGACGGCACCCTGGTTAAAGGGTATACCTACGATGAATTCGGCCGCACTCATGAAGTAGGAAATCCCCTTTTCCAAAATGATGTCAAATTTACCGGCGCCGTCCATGACCAGTCTAGCGGCCTTTACTACATGAATGCCCGCTTCTATAATCCCTCCACCGGGCGTTTCCTCACTCAGGACAGCTACAGTGGTAACCCTTATGAGCCGTGGACACAGCATCTCTATACGTATGGTGGTAATAACCCGGTCAGTATGATCGACCCCACGGGGCACTCTTTCACACTGGCGATATCCACTGTGATTGCGGGTGCTTCCATTGTGGCCGGCATTGCCGCCGCAGGCTATACAGCTTATAAATCCTATAAAGCCACAGGTAAAGTAGATTGGTGGGCGACAGCCGATGCAGGGCTGGGAACATTTATGGCCGTATACACACTTGGCTCTACCGCCTACAGTACCTATACAGCAGTTAGTATGTACTGTGGTGTTACTCCTGCAACTACTGTCACCATCGGCAGTTCAGGCAGCAAGGCTAAAGTTACAACAACCCCTGTACCGGCCAAAACTAATACCAATGTGACGGATAAGGCATCCACATCCACAAAAACAACTGCCCCAGTCGCTGGTTCAACTGCAGCAAATTCTACTGGTGGTAGTGTTGTTGGTGAGGGAACGAGTAAGACTGGAACTGTATATGATAATATCAAGATAACTCAACCAGTATATGAAGGAACTCAAATTCCAAAGTCATTTGAGATTACTACTGCCAATGGCCAAAAAATGTGGGTTCATCCTAATGCAACTGAACATATGTTTGAATATGTAACAAGAAATTTGAATCATTCTAGAAATATTAACAGTCAGCAAATGTTATCAAGTTTCGAAAGTGCCTTAAATCAATCAGTTAAAAATGGTGTACAGTTTGATAAAATGATAAAAGTTGGTAACTGGGAATTTAAATTTGCTGCCCCAAGAGGAGAAGGTTTATTGCCTGTTGTAAAACATGCACAATATATTCCATAAAAGGAGAGTGTATATGCTTAAGTTGAGAAAAGTTGAAGAACCAATGAAACATTTAATCGAATTTGATATATATGTACCTATTAAAATTCGAGTAGGACATTGGGACATGTCGAAGGAACATACAATATACTGGAGAACAGGTGATTTTGAAAAATCCCTCATAGAGATTGGTCTTGGCTCCGAAACTGGCATATTAAGGTCATTTACTTTGACTGAAGCCGCGATAGTTAGTAGTAATGATCAATGTATTGAATCAATTGATTGTGAAACCATTGAAGGTACTCCTATATTTGATATTAGTGGTTTCCCATCAAATGGATTTTTGGATTGTACCAACCAATTTAACGTATATTTAGGACAAAAAGAGCTTCTTGTTTCAATTAGTATGAATTCTTGTATTAGACGAATCAAACAAGATAGAATTGAATATTGGTTTGATTCTAATGATAATCTAATATCAGTTAGAGTTACTGATATTACCAGTGAAGAGATGTATACTCTTAGACAAGGGTTACAAGTATAATTAAACAATTTTATCGTATAATTTCAGCTGATGAGGTTTCTATTCTTGTACACTTAGTAGTATGTATAAAACCTACCCGGCAAGCCAATATAACAGCAAGTCGGGTTTTCTTTTTT
>LSQX01282803.1_pt1 | contig 16716 bp, 17 predicted proteins | sample 654561 | NCBI WGS metagenome assembly LSQX01 (sample SAMN04489861, study PRJNA283612) | anaerobic digester metagenome | isolation source: 4 biogas reactors fed with cattle manure at either 37C or 55C with and... | place: Denmark: Kongens Lyngby | collected 2014
TTGACATCGTGGAGGTCGTTGGTTCGAGCCCAATTAATCCCACCAGCTAACAGCCCTTGATTTGATTGATCAAATCAAGGGTTTTTTTGCTGCGCCCCTTGATTTGTCCCGCTAATATTGAACACTTGCTTTCCTCAGCGCATTCTCATGTAAGGTACGGCTGACTCTAACGCAGCCTTAACATAAGTGGCAAACAGGCCGGTTATGCTCCTGATACAGCGGGCCGGGCTAAACACATCCCCTGCCCCACGAAGGAGAATCACCGTGTTTATCAGGATGCTCAGGAACGATTTTAAAAGGAAGAAGATCGCGACACTCGCCATCTACCTGTTTATTGTGATGGCGGTCACCTTGTCCGCGGCCGCCGTAAACAACATGGTCAGCCTGGCGCGGTCCATGGCCGCGCTGAAGGCGCAGGCACAGCCGGCGGACCTTGTGCAGATGCACACCGGCGCCCTTGATCAAGACGCCATTGACCGGTTCACAGCAAAACACCAGGACAAGATTGCCCTGCAGGAGACGATGCGCATGCTGGCTGTGGATGGCAGCATGGTTCAACTTCCAGATGGCAGCACCATGGCCGGCACCGTACAGGATTTGCTGTTTGTTGTACAAAACACGCAGTTTGATTTTATCCTGGACTTACGAAACAACAAACTGGAAGTGGCGCAGGGCAGCCTGGCTGTTCCGGTTTATCTGATGCAGGAATACGGCTTGCGCGTCGGCGATGCGCTGACCATCCGCGCCGGCGGTGTAGAACAAGTCTTTTCAATCAGCGCGTATGCCAGGGACTACCAGATGAACGCGCCGCTGACCTCCTCCAAACGTTTTGTGATGCACCCGGATGATTTCACGCGCCTGGCAGCGGTAAACGGCATACAAACGGAATATTTAATTGAGTTCAAGCTGCGCGCTGGCGCGAACACACAAGCCTTGCAGACCGCCTACACCGATGATGGCCTTCCTGCCAACGGCCCCATGATTCCAGGCAGCCTGTTTGGTCTGTTCAACGCGCTGTCAGATGCCGCTGTCGCCGCGATGCTCATGCTGGTGAGCCTGCTGCTGATGGTGATCGCTGCGCTGTGCATCCGGCTTACCTTCTTAGCCGCTATGGAGGAGGACCTGCGCGAAATTGGCGTGATGAAGGCAACAGGCATCCCCACAAGCCACATTTTTAAGGTGTACCTGACCAAGTACCGCACCCTGGCAGCCGGAGCCGGCCTGGTGGGCTATGTGCTGTCCTTTGGGATGGCGCGGCTGCTGGGTGCCAACATGCGCCTGTATTTGTCGCAGGATGCCGCAAGCGGCTGGCTGGCTGTGCTGTCCCTCACAGCGCCTGTGCTGGTTTATATTACGCTTTGCTGGTACACAAAACGGGTGCTGAAGCGCGTTGGCCGCATCAGCGCGGTGGACGCTCTGAAAGCGGAGTCGATTACCCTGGGTAAACCCGAAAGAAACAACCTGCCGCTTCTTGACAACCGCTGGCTTGACACCAACACCTTCATGGGCGTGCGGGATGTTGTATTGCGCGCAAAAGCATACCGGCTTCTGTTTGTCATTTTCGTGGTATTTATCCTGATTGTGATGCTGCCGCTACATATCCACAACACCCTCTTATCACCTGAGATGACAAGCTACATGGGCATTGGCCGGTCGGATTTGCGGATTGATCTGCGGCAAACAGCAACCATAAAAGAGGATGCCCTGAACCTTCAGGCACAGCTGGAGAAGGATGCGGAGGTTGTCCGCTTCGCCCCATACCTTACCGCTGCCTTCCAGGCACAAAACCCGCAGGGTGAATGGGATTATCTGAACGTAGAAATGGGCGATTATACCCTGTTCCCGCTTAAATACCTGCAGGGGACGGCGCCGCATTCGCCCGGGCAGATCGCCCTCTCCCACGCCAGCGCGTCGGGTGATGTGCTGGGCAAACAGGTGGGTGACACCATCATCCTTAAAACCGGGGATGCGCAGCAAACCTTGACCATAAGCGGCATTTATCAGGACATCACAGACGGCGGGAAGACAGCCAAAGCCCATGTCAGTTTGTTACGCGATGATTTGCCCATCCTGTGGTATGTCATCAATATCGATCTGGCGAATGACGTTAGCATCCAGAAGAAAAGGGAAGCCTATCAGGCAGCCTATCCTGCAGCGCAGGTCAATGACCAGGCCCACTTTACCGGGCAGACATTGGGCACGCTGATTGGGCAGATGCGCTCACTCGTCTACTTCGCAGCCGCCATGGCGCTGTCCATTGCCTCCCTCATCACCGCGCTGTTCTTGCGGCAACTGCTGTCCCGTGATAAAGCCCGCATTGCCATCATGCGCAGCCTGGGGTTGACGAGAAAGGCGGTGAAGTGGCAATACATGGCGGGTGTGATGCTGGTACTCAGCACCGGCATCCTGCTGGGCGCCTTGGTCAGCGAGTGGCTTGGCGGTTTGCTGGCCAGCCTGGCCTTGTCCGGCATGGGCGCGCCCAGCATCCGCCTGGTTTCCATCGCCTGGCAGACCTGGGGGCTTGTGCCAGCAGTGATGATGCTGACCGTCGGCGTCACCGTCCATTTCGCCTGCAAAACATCGATGACACAGGACTTATCTACAGCCTTTCGGGCTTAGTGAAACAAACGTCAATAAAAGGAGCATTGTCATGAATAATCTATTATCAGCCAACAAGATCAACAAAAAAGTCGCCCTGGGCAAGCAGAACGAACTGCACATTTTAAAGGATGTGGATGTAACCATTCAAAGAGGTGAGTTTGTGGCCATCATGGGGCCTTCCGGCAGCGGCAAATCCACTTTGCTGTACAACATCAGCGGCATTGACCGGGCAACCTCCGGCACTGTGCAATTTCTTGACCAGCGCATTGACCGTATGTCAGAGGAGGAACTGTCCGCGCTGCGCCTTCACAGGATGGGCTTTGTTTTTCAGGACATCAACCTGCTAAAAAACCTGTCTTTGCTGGACAATATCCTCTTCCCCGCCCTGATGAAAAACCGCGCAGCCAAACAGGAACTGCGCGGCAAAGCAAACGCATTGATGACGCGGATGGGCATTGAGGGCCTGGTTGACAACCTGATCAATCAGGGCTCGGGCGGCCAACTGCAGCGGGTGGCCATTTGCCGCGCGCTGATCAATGAGCCGGACATCCTCTTTGGGGACGAGCCAACCGGCGCGCTGGATTCCGCCGCCAAGGCCGAGATCATGGACATCATCGGGGACATCCACCAAGAGGGGACCAGCGTCGTCCTGGTGACGCATGACCCCAAGGTGGCGGCCAGGTCGCAGCGGGTTCTCTTTATGCAGGACGGCCGGATTAGTGACGAAATGGTGCTGGGCACCTACAGCAGGGAGCCTGGCAGCTTGCGGGCGCGGGAAGAAACGCTGAGCGCCTGGCTGATTGGGAAGGGGCATTGATCCTTCTCAGTCAACCCGGGAGATCATCTAATTGTCTGCGCTCTTTTCCAGGTAGGGCAACACCCAAGGATAGTTGGTGTAGGAGATGACAAAGGCGTTCTCGCGGTAGAAGATGCCCAGTTTGGTATCCGCGTCAATCATCCACTCGTGGTAGCCCTGGGCCATTTCGGGCACGTATAAGTCCGGCATTTCGGCCAGCATGTTGCTGATGTCGTTGGATTCCGTCCCGTCCGTGCTCAGCGGCTCGCCGTACATCTCCTTAAGTTTGGCAAGCGTTGCCTGGTAGCGCGGGCCGCCGTTCTCCTCATAAAAATCATAGTGGATCTGCACCAGCTCGTTGTTGTGGAACAGGTACATCAGCACATCCGCCTTCTCGCCCAGCAGGAGGGCATGCTCGCGGAACACGTAGGAGGTAATCTTCCCGGTTACCAGTTCAATGTGCTGGGGCGGGTTTTCCGGATCAATCTCACGCTCACTCTCCATCACCTCTTTGATGGTGGACTGCCAGGTGATGCCGCCGCGATTGGGCAAGGGCTCCGCCTGCGCAAGCGCACTGATGAGCAGGAGGGACACCAGGAGCAGCACGCACATGCTTAACTTTTTCATACACAAAACCTTTCAAAATAGGCAAATCGCCTGGATTGCGGGGACGAACACACGCACTTGCCGCCTCCCCTGTGCGGTCAATATACCCATGGAATCTTAAACTATGAACCCATGTTTTTTGCCGGGCTTTTTCGTTTACCCGCTTTGACTATCTGCCGTATCCATCCTATAATTTGGGGGACACAAACAACAATCAAACAGGGGAGGATACCATGGTTAACATTTTGATGCTGTCCAAGTGGCATGTGCACGCCAAGGACTATGCCAGGCAGATTCAGGAGCAAAAGGACGCGCGCATTACCTGCGTGTGGGATGATGATACAGCCCGCAGCGAAGCCTGGGCCCAGGAATTGGGCGTTCCATTTGAGGCAGATTTGGACAAGGCGCTCTCCCGCGCGGACGTGGACGCTGTAGTCGTGGACACGCCCACCACCCAGCATAAATACGTGATGGTGAAGGCCGCGAAGGCGGGCAAGCACATCTTTACCGAAAAGGCGCTGGCCACCACCATGGCAGACGCCAGGGAGATCGCGGAGGCCATTCAAGCCAGCGGCGTCAAGTTCTGCATCTCCTACCCGCAATTAACCAGCCCTCTGGTGCAACTGTGCAAGCAGGCAATTGATGAAGGCCTGCTGGGCAATATCCACTACCTGCGCTTCCGTATGGCGCACAACGGAGCCCTGGCCGGCTGGCTGCCAGAATACTGGTACGAGGTGAAGGACGCCGGCGGCGGCGCGATGATGGACCTGGGCTGCCACCCGATGTATGTGGCCTCCTACCTGCTGGGCAAGCCCGCGCGCATCACCTCCATGTTTAACAACAACCATGCCCCGGGCGGGGTGGATGACAACGCGGTGAGCGTGGTTGAGTTTGAGAACAAGGCCATCGCGGTGCTGGAAACCGGCTTTATCTCCCCCTATAACGGCAACTGCTTTGAGCTGCTGGGTACGGAAGGCGCCATCGTGTCCGTGGACGGGCAGATCAAGATGCGCACCAAGGACTGCGCGGACGGCTGGTTCATCCCGGACAAGCTGCCTGCCCCCCTGCCCATGGCGATGCGGATGTGGCTGGACGGAATTACAAAGGGCACGGACATCCCCTTTAACCTGGAGCGCGCCCTTCGTTTGACCGAGCTGCTGGAGCAGGCCTATGCCGCCGACCGCGAGCAGCGGGTTCTCCCCTTTTCAAAGTAAACTCATCAGGTGCCTTGATGCCGCGCTGAAATCAGCGCGGTATTTTCGTTAATTCCTATGGGTGAACGGGTATACTCTCCAAATTGATAAACGGAAGAAATGAGGGGGCATCATGCATCACAAGCGCTGTGAGATCCTGAGCGTCGGCACGGAATTGCTGCTGGGCGACACCTTAAACACCAACGCGCACTACCTGGCGCAGGGGCTGTCCCGCGTGGGGCTGGACCTGTACATCCAGACGGTGGTGGGCGACAACCCCGAGCGGCTCAAGCAGGCCATCCGCGACGCGATGGCGCGGGCGGAAATCTTGCTGTTTACCGGCGGCCTGGGTCCCACCACGGACGACCTTACCAAGGAAGTGGTGGCCGAGGCCTTTGGACGGGAGCTGGTGCTGGATGAAGAAGCGCTGGGTGAAATCAAGGCTTTTTACACCCTCACCGGTCGGCTGATGCCCAAAAGCAACGAAAAGCAGGCGCTGATGCCCAGGGGCGGCATTCTACTTAAAAACGCGCAAGGCACTGCCCCCGGCTGCATCATGTTTAGTGATGAGGGGCATATCGCCGTGCTGCTGCCCGGCCCGCCGCGGGAGATGCAGCCCATGTTTGACAACGAGGTGGCGCCCTTTTTGCAACAGTATTCGCACGGACGCCTTTACTCCAAGGTGGTGCGCGTGGTGGGCCTGGGTGAGTCGCAGATGGCCGAAACCCTGAGTGATTTGATTGAAGCGGGCACCAACCCCACCCTGGCGCCCTACGCCAAAAACGGGGAAGCCCTGGTGCGCGTCACAAGCCGCGCTGAGAGCCAGGAAGCGGCAGATAATCTGATTGACCCGGTGGTGGCGGAAATCCGCCAGCGCCTGGGCCAGCGCGCCTATGGCGTGGATGTGCCCAACATGGAAACCGTCATTGCGCAGCGCCTGTGGCAGATGGGCAAAACTATTTGCATTGTGGAATCTGGCACCAGCGGCCTGGCCAGCCAGCGCATGCAGGACACTGAAACCGCGGGTACGGTTTGCGGCCCTTGCCTGTCCGCGCCCAAACCAGACGCCTTAGTTCAGGCGCTGGGCATTACGGATGGCCTGCCGGCGGATGAAGTGCAGGCCTGCGCGGTGTTAGCCAGGCAGGCGGCATACCGCTTTCAAACGCCGGTTGCCCTTGCCGTTTTGGTCAAGGGCCAGCGGATTGCCTGCGCGGTCCTGGTTGACGGGCAGCTGCGCACAGCAACCCGCGCCCTGCCCGCGCGCGGGCAGGATTATTACAGCACGCACGCGGTGCAGATGGCCTTTGACCTGCTGCGGCTGATGATAACAGAGGCTTAAACGCTACTGCTCCCCCGTTTTCATGGAACAGGTGATGGGGATGCCCCGCTCCTTCATATAACCTTCGCCCCAGGAATACATGATGGTCAGCACCGGCAGCAGGCTTTTGCCAAAGGCGCTGAGGGAGTATTCCACATGCGGCGGCACAACAGGGTAGACCTTCCGGTTGATCAGGCCGTCGCGCTCCAGCTCCCGCAGCTGCTGGGTGAGCATCTTGGGCGTTGCCTGCGGAATGATGCGCGAGAGCGCGCCGTAGCGCAGCGGCTCATCAATCAAATGCCATAGTATCAGCGCTTTGTACTTGCCGCCAATCAGGCGCAGGGTGGCGTCCACCGGGCAGTTGAGCCCGTCCAATTTTGTGTGCTGCATCATCTGCCTCCTATCACACGCTTACTTACTTAATAGGTAGTATACCACTAAATAGTGCGTACTTGTTGATTTGGCAGTATTGCTGTATGCTGAAGCTGAAACGAACTCCTCACCCGACAGATCTTTTTGGAGTATGTGATGAAACAGCAAGTGTACACCGTAGAAAACATGACCTGCGCGGCCTGCTCCGCGCGGATTGAGAAGATATTGTCCAGAAAAAACGGCGTCAACAGCGCCGCTGTCAACCTGGCCAGCGAGAAGCTGACCGTTCAGTTTGATGAGGATACCATCACCAGCCAGCAGATTATGGACGCGGTGGCGCAGATCGGCTACCCCCTCAAGGAACTTGAACAGGACAAGCAGGTCACCCTGGGTATTTCGGGCATGACCTGCGCCGCCTGCTCCGCACGGATAGAGAAGGTACTCGCCAAACAGCCTGGCATCAGCCGTATCACTGTCAACCTGGCGACGGAGCAGGCCGCGATTGCCTATGACCCCGGCCAGATCCGTCTGCATGACATCAAGGAAAAGATCCACGCCCTGGGCTATGAGCCCCGGGAAGTAGAGAAGAAATCCGCCGCGGAGGACGCCCGCGCCCAGAAAGAAAAAGAGCTGAAGCGGCAGTGGGCCAAGTTGATTGTCGCCATTATCTTTGCCGTGCCCCTCTTGTATATCGCCATGGGGCCCATGGTGGGCTTGCCCGTCCCCGGCGCCATCCACCCGGATGTCTACCCCCTGCGCTTCGCGCTGCTGCAGCTGCTGCTCACCCTGCCCATCATCGCCGCGGGCTACAGGTTTTACACCTCCGGCACCCGCGCCATCCTCACCGGCGGGCCCAATATGGACAGTTTAATCGCCATGGGCACGGCAGCCGCCTTCATTTACAGCCTGTACAGTACCTTTCGCATCTACCAGGGGGACGGCCACGCCGTGCACGCACTTTACTTTGAATCCGCAGGCGTCATCATCGCCCTGATCCTCCTGGGCAAGACCCTGGAAGCCATCTCTAAGGGCCGCACGGGCGAGGCCGTGCGCAAGCTGATGAACCTGGCGCCGCGCACCGCCTTTTTAATCCGCGGGGACGAGGAAATCGAAATCCCGCTTGAGGATGTGGAGATGGGCGACGTGCTGCTGGTGCGCCCCGGCACTAGCATCCCGGTGGACGGCGTGGTGCTGGATGGTCACTCGGCGGTGGATGAGTCCATGCTGACCGGCGAAAGCATGCCCATTGATAAAAACGCGGGTGACAGCGTGTATGCCGCCACCGTCAACACCACCGGCGCCTTCCGCATGCGGGCGCAAAAGGTGGGCGATGATACGGCGCTGGCGCAGATCATTCGCCTGGTGGAGGAAGCCCAGGGCAGCAAGGCGCCCATCGCCAAATTGGCCGACCAGGTATCCGGCATCTTTGTGCCCACCGTGTTTGTGATCGCCCTCATCGCAGGCATCGCCTGGTATCTGGGCACGCGGGACCTGTCCTTCGCGCTCACCATCTTTATCTCCGTCCTGGTCATCGCCTGCCCCTGCGCGCTGGGCCTGGCCACGCCCACCGCCATCATGGTGGGCACCGGCAAGGGCGCGGAGCACGGCATTTTAATCAAATCCGGCGAAGCGCTGGAGACCGCGCACCGGATTGACACGGTGGTGCTGGACAAAACCGGCACCCTGACCCTGGGCAAACCACAGGTGACGGACATCCTGCCCGCGGAGGGCATGACGGAGGAGGACCTGCTGGCCCTGGCCGCCAGCGCGGAGAGCAGCAGCGAGCATCCCCTGGGCCAGGCCATTGTGAGCCACGCGAAGGAGCGCGGGCTGGCGCTGTCTGACACCAGCGAGTTTAAAGCCATCTCCGGCCGCGGCATCCACACCCGGGTGGATGGCAGGACAGTCCTGGCCGGCAACCGCCAGCTGATGGCGGAATCGGGCATCTCCCTGCTGACCCTGCAGGCGGAGGCCGATGTGCTGGCGGATATGGGCAAAACGCCCATGTTCTTTGCCGCGGACAACAAATTAGCCGGCATCATCGCGGTGGCGGATGTCATCAAGGACTCCAGCATCCAGGCTGTGAAGGCGCTGCGGGACTTGGGCCTGCAGGTTGTGATGATGACCGGGGACAACCAAAAAACCGCCCGCGCGATTGCCGCGCAGGCGGGGATCAACCAGGTGATCTCCGACGTCTTGCCGGAGGACAAGGCGAAGAAGGTGGCGGACTTGCAGCAAGCGGGCAAGCGCGTGGCCATGGTGGGTGACGGCATCAACGACGCCCCGGCCCTGGTGCAGGCCGATGTCGGCATCGCGATCGGCTCAGGCACAGACGTGGCCATGGAATCAGCCGATATTGTGCTGATGCACTCGGACTTGATGGACGTGCCGGCCGCCATCGCCCTCTCCCGGCGCACCATTAAAACCATCAAGGAAAACCTGTTCTGGGCCTTTGGCTACAATGTGCTGGGCATCCCGGTCGCGGCGGGCCTTTTGCACCTGTTTGGCGGCCCGCTGCTCTCCCCCATGATTGCCGCCGCCGCGATGAGCTTCAGCTCCGTCTCGGTGCTGCTCAACGCGCTGCGGCTGAAACGCTTTTCATTCAAACAACCAAAGGAGGCAACCAATGACTGACACACTCAAGGTAGCTGGCATGTCCTGCGCGCACTGTGTGAAGGCGGTGACGGACGCGTTGATGAAGCTGGCTGGCGTTACAAAAGTGGATATCCAATTGGCGGAAGGATTGGTCCAGGTGGACTATGACCCAAGCGCCGTAACGCTTGCGCAATTGACCGAAGCCATTGAGGACCAGGGCTACGACGTCGGTTAACGCATCACTGACACAAAAAAATCGTCTGGCAAGAACAAAGCCAGACGATTTTTCATGCGTTCAATGCAATCCAATCACCAGATGCCGAACCACTTGCCCAGAGCCCAGGGCTCGATCAAATGCAGCAGGAACAGCATGAAACTGACCAGCGCCATCACCTTGTGGCCTTTGAAGGCGCGCTTGTCCTTTTTGAAATAATGGACAACACCCAGCACCACAGTGAGCAAAAAGGCCGCGTAGACCAGCGTTCCCGTATGCAGCTTGATGTTGTTGTTTAACGCCAAATAGCCGTGGTACAGGGCGATGACAGCCAGCAGAAGGCCCGTGATTTTATGGATTTTGCGCAGCTCGCGCAGGAGGTTTGTGAACCATTTTTTCTTGGTCTTGAACGTCCATTTGTTGAGCGTCCGCAGCCAGTAGGGTGACGCGGAGACGATTGCCAGCCCCAGGCTGATCCATCCAAGCAGTCTAAAGTCCATATTGACCTCACAAACCCTGCCGGCAAACTGCCGGCAGGGCTTCATAATCTATCGTGTTACGTGCAAAGCCAGGAAATTATTCCTTGATCTTGCCGACCTCGACGACGTTCTCCAGCTTGCCGATGCCATGGGGAGAATCTTCCTTGATTTCCTTGGTCAGATCCTTGCCGGCCAGGTTGCCGTTGTGCTCGCCGTCCTTCCAGGCGGGGGAATCGGTCATGTCGTAGATGATGCCATCCACCGCGACAAAGGCGCGCATGCCGTCCTTGCCGTTGAAGTGGGCCAGCTCTTCCAGCGTCAGCTCGATGGGCTCTTTCTTCTCAAGGGCTGCCAGCACCTTGTTCTTCAGCTCCTCAATCGCTTCCTTGGCATCCGCGACGACGCCTTCAACGGTGTCCTTGGCTTCTTCCACCGCTTCTTCGGTCGCTTCCTTGACTTCCTCAGCGGCTTCCTTCGCCTCTTCAACCGCTTCTTCGACCGCGGAGGGCGCGTCCGTCACAACAGGCGCATCCGTGGGAGCGGGTTTGGGGGCTTCGGTGCAGCCAACCAGGAAAATGGCCGCAGTCAGCAGCAGGCCCAGCAGTAAGAATTTCTTGTTCTTCATGTTGAAATACCTCGTTTCAATAGATTACCCAATTCTGGGATCCTTTTATGTTCTACCCAATAAACAAGTTAATTAAACGAAAACTATGAAAAAACCATGACACGCACATGAATATCCTGTATACTATCGGCGCGGTAATCATAAAGCCGCAAAACGTTCTGGAGGAACTATGGAAAGGAAAATTATTCGGATTGACGCGGCCCTGTGCAACGGCTGCGGGCTGTGTGTGGATGCCTGCCACGAGGGCGCGATCGGCATGGTGGACGGCAAGGCCGTCCTTTTGCGGGATGACTACTGCGACGGCCTGGGCGATTGCCTGCCCACCTGCCCAACCGGGGCCATCAGCTTTGAAGTACGAAAGGCCGCTCCCTTTGACGCGGAGGCGGTGAAGGCGCATATGGCAGCGCGCGCTGCGCAAAAGGCCAAACAGGCGGAGGAGCCCGCAGCAGGTGACAGCCAGCTGCGCAATTTCCCGGTGCAACTGCGCCTGGTTGCCCCAAACGCGGCCTTCTTAAACGGCGCGGACCTGCTGGTGGCAGCGGACTGCGCAGCCTACACCCACGGGGATTTCCACCGGCAGTTCATGAAGGACAAGGTGACGCTGATTGGCTGCCCCAAGCTGGACGAAGCCAACTACGCCGCCAAATTGGCGCTGCTGCTGCGCGAGAATGACATCCGCTCCCTGACCCTGGCACGCATGCAGGTGCCCTGCTGCGGCGGACTGGAGCGCGCGGCGCGCCAGGCGGTTGATGCCTGCGGCAAGGACATCCCCTTTGAGGTGATCACCCTCAGCACAACGGGTGAGGTTGTAAAGTAGCCCCTAAAACCACATATTTTGTCCCAAACCATCCGGCATCACCGGGTGGTTTTTTCCTTGTGTGAATGGAGGCTTCATCCGGTTTATGGGTAGAATCATAGTAGCCTGTATACAGGGCAAGGGAGGAACAACAATTGAGCAGAGTGTTTAATTTTTCAGCCGGTCCCGCCTGCCTGCCAGAAGAGGTGCTGCGCGAAGCGGCGCAGGAGATGCTGGACTACCAGGGCAGCGGCATGTCCGTGATGGAGATGAGCCACCGCGGCAAGATCTATGACCGTATCATCAAGGAGACGGAGCAGGACATCCGCGAGTTGGCCAGCATCCCGGAGGACTACGCGGTGCTGTTTTTGCAGGGAGGCGCCACCTTGCAGTTCGCGATGGCGCCCATGAACCTCACCAAATCCGGCAAGGCCGATTACATCATCACCGGCCACTGGGCCAAAAAGGCAGCCGCAGAGGCCGCGCGATACACCGATGTGAAGGAAATTGCCAGCAGCGAGGACAGCAAGTTTGACCGCATCCCAGACTTAAGCAACCTGGACATCCGGGCAGACGCGGACTTTGTGCATGTGTGCGAGAACAACACCATCTACGGCACGCAGATGCACAGCCTGCCGGATACGGGCGGCATTCCGCTGGTGTCCGACCAGTCCTCCTGCGTGTTTTCGCGCCCGCTTGATATTGCGCGCTTCGGCCTGATTTACGCCGGCGCGCAAAAGAACATCGGCCCGGCCGGGCTGACCTTGGTGATTGTGCGCAAGGACTTGATTAAAACGGAACTGGATGAGGCCATCCCCCTGATGCTGCGCTATGACACCCATATCAAAAGCGGCTCCATGCACAACACCCCGCCCACCTACGCCATCTACATTACGGGCAAGGTGATGAAGTGGCTGAAGAAAACGGGCGGCCTCAAAGGCGCGCAGCAGCGCAATGAGGAAAAGGCCGGCCTTTTGTATGACGCGCTGGACAAAAGCCAGCTCTTCCATTCGCCGGTTAAAAAAGACAGCCGCTCCCTGATGAACGTGGTGTTTACATCCGGGGATGAAGCGGTGGACGCCGACTTTATCAAGGGCGCTGAGGAGCGCGGGCTGCTGGGCATCAAGGGTTACCGCACCATGGGCGGCATGCGCGCCAGCCTGTACAACGCCATGCCCAAGGCAGGGGTTGAGGCCCTGGTATCCTACATGACGGATTTTGAAAGGAGCCGCTGATGCTAAAACAACGCAATTATACGCTGCTCAATGATATTTCCCCCAAGGGGCTGATTGAGTTTGGGCAAAACTATACACAAACCGAGGACATGCAGGACGCGGACCTGTGGCTGGTGCGCTCAAAGGACCTGCTGGAGACAGAGTTGCCCAAGCGCCTGCGCGCGATTGCCAGGGCGGGCGCCGGGGTGAACAACATCCCCCTCTCCCGCGCGACGGACCAGGGCATTGTGGTGTTCAACGCGCCGGGCGGCAACGCCAACGCCGTGGCCGAATTGGTCATCGCCGGCATGCTGCTGGCTTCCCGCGGGGTGCTGGACGGTGCCAACTGGGTGCGCGCGCAAAAGGCGGATAAAGAAGTAGCACAGCTGGCTGAAAAGCATAAAAAGGCATTCTCCGGCCATGAGATCAGGGGTAAGACCCTGGGCGTGGTCGGCCTGGGCGCGGTGGGCCACCTGGTGGCCAATGCCGCCCTCAGCCTGGGCATGGAGGTGCTGGGGCATGACCCCTTTATTTCCATTGAGTACGCGCTGAAGCTGTCCCGCAATGTGCAGATGGTGACGCAGCTCAATGACATGCTGGCCCGCTGTGACTACATCAGCCTGCATGTGCCGCTGATTGAAAAAACCCGCGGCATGTTTAACGAAGAGCGCATCGCGCAGTTTAAAGAGGGGGCCATCCTGCTCAATTTCGCGCGGGATTTGCTGGTGGACGAAGTGGCTCTGGGCAAAGCGCTGGCCAGCGGCCGGGTGCGGCGCTATGTGACGGATTTTGCCAACGAGACCGTGATGGGCTTCCCCAACACCATCATCCTGCCGCACCTGGGCGCGGCGACGGAGGAAAGCGAGGAAAACTGCGCAGTGATGGCTGTGCGCCAGGCGCAGGATTACCTGAACAACGGCAATATTGTCAACTCGGTCAATTTCCCCAGCATCACCCTGGGCCGAGCCAACCGCCCCACCCGCGTGATTGTGCTGCACCGCAATGTGCCGGGCATTTTAAGCAAGGTGACCACCCTGTTTGGGGAGGCCAACATCAACATCGACCAGATGGTGTCCGCCAGCCGCGACAACGTGGCGGCCGCCCTGTTTGATGTGTCCGTCAATGTGCTGCGCGATTTTGCCATGCAGCTGGCCTCCCAACCGGATATCCTGAAGGTGCGCGTCATCTACGGGGTAAACGAGCCGCTGGAGGAAATGCCAGCGGGGAGGGACGGCGCATGATGACAAACTGGCAGGGCCTGGGCGTACGCCCGGTGCGGATCCTTATTCCCAAAGCGCCCTACAACAATCATTTTTGGCCTGTGGTGGCGCTGGACCAGTACACCTCCCAGAAGGAGGTCTGGCAAAACGCGGACCGCGAGGTGGGCGAGCAGCCCTCCACCCTGCGGCTGATTGTGCCGGAGGCCTTTTTGGATGAGGCAAAAAGCCGTTCCAAAGCGGTCTACCGCGCCATGGACGACTACATCCAGCGCGATTTGTTTACCACCCTTGATGACAGCTTTGTGCTGGTGGAGCGGGAGACCCAGTCCGGCAAGCGCGTCGGCCTGGTGCTGGCGATTGACCTGGAAGAATACGACTACGCGCAGGGCAGCCAGTCTTTGATACGCGCAACAGAGCAAACGGTGCTGGAGCGCATCCCGCCGCGCCAGCAGGTGCGGGAACAATCCGCGCTGGAGGTTTCCCACGTGATGCTGCTGGTAGATGACCCGCAGGACAGCCTGATTGGTCCCTTGTATGCCGCGCGGGCTGATTTGCCCCTGGTGTATGACATCCCCCTGATGATGAACGGCGGGAGGTTAAAGGGCTGGCAGGTGAAGGATGACGGCCACCTGAACGGCTTCGCCGCCGCGCTGTCCGCCTTTAAAGAGAAGTTGAAGGACGGCCAGATGCTGTTCGCGGTGGGCGATGGCAACCACTCCCTGGCAGCGGCCAAGGCCTCCTGGGAGAAGCAGAAGTCGGCATTAACCCAGGAAGAACAGCAAGACCACATCGCCCGCTATGCCTTAGTGGAACTGGTGAACCTGCACAGCCCGGCCCTTTTGTTTGAGCCCATCCACCGCCTGGTAATCGGCAAGCTGCCCGAGGAGGTCTTACAAGCCCTGGCGCCGCTTGATCCGGCGCAATCGGAGGGCGAGGCGGACATCACCCTGCTTGCGGGTGAAGGCGACCTGCCCCTGACGCTGCGCAAGCCAGGCGAGGGCCTGCTGATTGATGCCGTGCAGCGCTGTTTGGACGCGGCCAAACTGCCCCTTGACTATGTGCATGGGGAGGAGGATTTGCGGGGGATTCTCGCATCTGCTGGCGGCACCGGCATCCTGATGCCGGATTTCCCCAAGGACCAACTGTTCCCGGTGGTGGAGCGCGACGGCCGCCTGCCCCGCAAGACCTTCTCCATGGGCGAGGCCAACGAAAAGCGCTTTTACATGGAGGTGCGGGCGATTCGCTGAATCCTGCTACTGATACTTTTCAAGCCGTCTGGCAATTGCCGGATGGCTTTGTTTTTTATTTTGGGTTTTGGATGTAAAATGATAAAAAGCAAGCCCTTCTGTCGTCTAATCATCAGGAGGTGAAGGCTTGGCGCGCAGGGTTCCGGATGAGCGCCCACCCGATCAGGTGGTGGGTGAGTTGATGAGAACGCATGGGGATCGCATCCTCAGGCTGTGTTTTGTGTACCTGCATGACCTGCACCTGGCCGAGGACGCGCTGCAGGAAACCTTCTTAAAAGCCTGGCGGGGCTATCACACGTTCCGCGGTGACGCCGATCCCCTCACCTGGCTGTCGCGCATCGCCATCAACGTGTGTAAGGACCTGCACAAAAGCGCCTGGCACCGCCATGTGAACCTTGCCTTGTCCCTGGACAGCCTGCCCGAACCCAGCACGCCCGCGATTGAAACAGACGATACCATGATAAAAAGCGTCATGGCACTACCCCGCAAGCTGCGGGAGGTGGTGCTGCTGGTGTACTACACCGGCCTTGAAAAGGAAGAGGCAGCAAAGGCGCTGGGCATCTCCCTGCCCACCGTCTACCGCCGGCTGAACAAGGCGCAGGACATCCTCAAACAAGAACTGGAGGGGTGGCATGATGAAACCTGAACAGCAATTAAAGACCGCGATGGACCGCCGCCTGTCCGGTTTGAAGGTGACGGACCGTCACATCCAGCAGGTGATGGCAAAAGCGCAGGAGAAACCCAAGATGAAGCGAAACCGCGTGCTGATCATCAGTTTTGCGGCGGTTGCCCTGCTGGGCACCGCCATCGCCGCCAGCCTGCCCGCCACCACAGCCTGGTTCCAACAGCTTTACGGCCAGAAAAAGGCAGAGACCCTGCAGTCAGGCACCCTGATGCCCATGCATGAGACGCGGATATTGGGCGAGGTGCAGTACGAGTGGCTGGAAACCATCCACGTGGGCGATACCGGGCAAAACGAGTTTATAACGGACAGCAACATGCTGTACGGCACCGTCAAAATAACACCGGCAAACGGCGCCAACCTGGTGCTGATACCGGAGGATTTCAGGATTACTGACCCGGCAGGTTACCACATCTTCATGGGCGAGAAGGCGCCGGAGAGCGCGCCCAGCTACCTGGATCTGGCAAAGGAGAAGGACGCCAAAATTGTGTTGGCCAAGGCCGTGCCCCACGGCATCCTCATTGACGGCGTGCTGCAGCAGGGCTGGGAAATCGGCTACAGCTACGCCTTTGACCATGACGGCAGCCTGCACTACTATTTTGAAATCCCCATGGTCAAGACCATGCCGGAGTACACCATCTTGATGCGCATCAACAATTGGGAGATTACCCGGGAAGGCCAATGGCTGCGCGAAGAGCCCCATAACACCTGGCTGAAGGAGGACTGGATCGTCACGATCAAACCGCCCAAGCAATAAA
>LSQX01348580.1_pt1 | contig 16714 bp, 17 predicted proteins | sample 654561 | NCBI WGS metagenome assembly LSQX01 (sample SAMN04489861, study PRJNA283612) | anaerobic digester metagenome | isolation source: 4 biogas reactors fed with cattle manure at either 37C or 55C with and... | place: Denmark: Kongens Lyngby | collected 2014
ACCCGCGAGGGGCACCCCTACACCGGGGTGTCAAAATACGGGGAAACTAGGTGGCGTTTTGGGGCGGGTGATTTTGGGCCGGGTACCCGCAAGGACAAGGGCAGACACGGGGGGCTGTCCCTACATCAATCGCAATGGACTTCGTGTACGGGGCAACCGGCGGGGAATTGCTGCCGCCACGCGTCGTCGGGTAGGGCGACATCGAGCTCGATGTTGTGCGTCTCGTAGCGCAGGATCACCTCGGCATTGTCGGCGGGCATGCGGATGCGCACCTCGAGGGGCAGCATGCGCGAGGCCACCTGGCGCCAGCGCGAAAACGACACTTCGTACACCACCTTTTTGCGCTCTTCGAGCACGGCGCGGTGCAAGGGCAAAATCTCGCGGTCCGGATCGATGTCGAGGTGTTGCACCGAGTGGCCGCGCTGCAGGGTGACGCGGTAAAAGCCGCTGCGCAGCCACTGGATGGTGGGCGGGCGATCCGGCTCAATGAGGGGCACCTGCCCCAAGACGAGCTGGATAAGGTCTTCGGCGGGCAGGGACACGCCGATCAGCCGCGCGATGTTACACGGTGCGGCGGGCCCGCTGTAGCAATGTCCCTCGCGGTGGTCGCTCAGGGCAAAGTGGCCGTCGTCAACGGTTAGCACGCTCAGCGTCGTGCCAAAGGGCGAGAGGATGTCCACCCGCAGGCGCGTGGGCAGCTCGGCGAACAAAAACGCCTTGCCCTGCACGCGCTGCTTGCCGACGTGGGTCACGCTGCCGGCGATGCGAAAACTCTGTACGCCGCCGCGCAACGCCAACATGTCGTTTAGCAAGTCGGGGGCTGCGGTGTAGGGATTGGCGGGGGGCGGGATGGGACCGCAGGCAACGAGCGCGACCAGGGCGCCACCCAGGGCCAAGCAAGCAAACGAAGCGCTGCGCAGGTGGGCTCCCATGTGGGCTACATCGCTTTGCGGTCGGCGAGGGCGCGTTCTAAGGTGCGCGCGTCGGTGTATTCGATTTCGCTGCCGTGGGGTACGCCGGCGGCAATGCGGGAGACCGCCACCCCGGTGTCGGCCAGGGTTTGCTGGATGAGCAACGCCGTGGCCTCGCCCTCCACCGAAGGCCGCGTCGCCACAATGACCTCGCGGACCTGTTGCGCGGTCACGTTTTGGTGCAGCAGCGCGAGGTTCAAGTCGTCGGGGCCCACGCCGTCCAGGGGCGACAAGAGGCCGTGCAAGACGTGGTAACGCCCGCGAAAGGTGCCGCCGGTTTCCACGGCCCAGAGGTCGGGGATGCGCTCCACAACGCAGATGAGGGTCGCGTCGCGGGATGGGTCGGCGCACAGGTGACACGGGTTGCTCTCGTCGAGGTTGCCGCAGATGGCGCACCGAAAAATTTTGTCGGGTAGCGCGGCGACGGTTGCCCCGAGATGCCGGACATAATCGGTGTCGGCGTCGAGCAAGTGAAAGACGAGGCGGGCCGCGGTGCGCTTTCCGATGCCCGGCAGGCGCGACAACAAGGCGGTGAGTTCGTGGATGGTTCCGCTGCTCATCTGGTTAGAAGAGCCCCGGCATGCGCATGCCCCGCGTGACGGACTCGGTGGCTTCGTTAATTTTTTCGTCGGCCAGGGTGAAGGCGGCGTTAACCGCTGACACAACGACGTCCTGCAGGGTCTCCATGTCGTCGGGGTTGACGAGCTCTTTGTCGATTTCCACCGCGGTGATTTCGCGACCGCCGTTGATGGTCACCTTGATTTTTCCGCCAGCGGCTTCGGCGGTCCAGGTTTCGACTTTGATGTCTTCTTTGATTTTTTCGAGTTTCGCCTGAATGCGGTGCGCCTCTTTCATCATGCCGGCGATGCCACCGCGAAAAGCCATTGATTTTGCCATGTCACTCTCCCTTTGGATCGGTTGGATGCATCAGTTGGATTCATCTTTGATGCTTACGTTGAGCACCTTCGCATCAAAATCCTGCAAGAAGCCCAGGATCACGGGGTGTTCGCGTATGCTGTCTTTGCGCCGTTGTACGGCCTGTTTTTCGTCGGCGTAGGTCGATGTGCCGAGCTCGCCCTGCTCCACGGTGAAGCGCACCGGGTGTCCCGCGATGTCGCTGAGCGCCTGGAACACTTCGCGTTGAAAGTCGGCGGTTTTCGCCAGCTCGGCGTTGAAGTTGTCCGACGTGGCGAACAGGAGCCGAATCTCCGAGCGGGTGCTGGCCGGGGAGGGCACGGCGCGCTCCAGTGTGGCGAATTTGGTGGGTAGCTTTTGGCTCAACTGCTCAAGAAACAGCGTCCAGAGCTCCGGTGTCATCGGCGCGTAGGCGTTTTCGGGCGCGACACCAAAAGAACCGCTAGATGGTAGCGACGCAGGCGCGGGCGCAGGCGACGCAGGCGCAGGCGCGGGTGACGGAGAAGCGGGCGGTGCGGGCGCGGCAACCGTGCGGGGCGGCGTGGCAGACGGCGAAGCGCTCCCGGGTCCACCGGAATGTTCGGCGTGTCCTGTATGTCCCGCTCTCGGTCCCGGTCCCGGTCCAGTTCCCGCTCCCGGCCCAGATCCCGATCCGCCTGGGCGCACAGCCCCAACGGTGCGTCCCAACTGTTCGAGTCGTTTGAGGATCTCGGCTGCGGGCAAGACCGGCGCGGTGTCGGCCATGCGCGCCAAAGTGGCCTCGAGCAAAATGCGCGGAAAGGGCGAGCGCGAGATGTCGTCGTAGGCCTCGCTCAGGTGCTTGAAGTGGCGGTGCAGGGTCTCGCGGGTGGTGGCCCGCGCCGTCTGCCGCAAGTCGTCGATTTCTTCGCGCGGCAAGTCGAGCAACGCTGTGTCTTCGGCGGCGCAGACCGCGACCACCATCAAGTTGCGCAAATGTTCGAGAAAGCCCCGGACAAAGACCGTTAGATCGAAGCCTTGCCGTTCGACGTCGTAGACAATCTCGAGGCAGCGCTTGGGATCGCCCGACAAAATGGCCGCAGACAGTTCGTAGTGTACCTGCCGCGACACCACGCCGAGCAGGGCCGCCACCGCCTCCCCGGTAATTTTTTGCTCCCCCGTGGCCAACACTTGGTCGAGCAGCGAGAGCGCGTCGCGCATGGAACCTTCGGCCTCTCGCGCCACAATGGCGATGGCGCTGTCGTCGGCGTCAATGCCCTCTTGTGAGAGGATTTCGCGGATGCGCTCGGCAATGGCGGCGCTGGAAATGCGGCGAAAATCGTAGCGCTGGATGCGCGACAAAATGGTGGTGGGAATTTTGTGCGGCTCGGTGGTGGCGAAGATGAACTTCACGTGGGGCGGCGGCTCTTCGAGGGTTTTGAGCAACGCGTTAAAGGCGCTCACCGACAACATGTGTACCTCGTCGATGACGTAAATTTTGTAACGCCCCAGCACCGGTCGATAGGGGACGGTTTCGCGCAGCTCGCGGATGTCGTCGACCGAGTTGTTGGAGGCGCCGTCGATTTCGATGACGTCCACCGCTGTGCCCGCCGCAATGGCGCGACACGAGTCGCAGACTCCGCAAGGCTCCGGGGTGGGCCCTTCGGCGCAATTGAGCGACTTGGCCAAGATGCGCGCCAGAGAGGTTTTGCCCACGCCGCGCACGCCCGAAAACAAAAACCCGTGGGCCACGCGATCCATGCGAATGGCATTGGCCAGGGTTTGCGTGACATGGGATTGCCCCACGACTTCGCTAAACCGTCCCGGACGACACTTTCTGGCGAGCACCAAGTAGGACATCGTTACAAGTCGAGGACCAGGCCTTCTTTGGCCGCAATGGTGTTGGCGAAGAGGGCCTGACAGAGGCGTTCTTTCTCGCTGATCCGCTGGTCGTCGTGGGTGGGGTCGTGGTGAAACAAGACGAGGGTTTTCACGCCGGCTTCCCGGGCGATTTGGGCGCCGACCTCGTAGGTGGAGTGCCCCCAGCCCCGCTTGCTCATCCCGCCTTCCGCGCCGGTGTACTCGTCGGGGAAGTACTGCGTGTCGTACACAAAGACATCGGCGTCGCGGGCGAGCTCGCGCACGTTGGCATCTAAGGCGTCGCCGTGTTCGGTGTCCGTGCAATACGCAAAGGCGCGCCCTTTGTACTCAACGCGATATCCGTAGCAGCCATTGGGGTGCGCCATGGGCAAGCCCTTGATGGTGACATCGGGCCCCAGCGACACCGGGCGGCCGTCTTCGAATACTTTGAACTCAATTTGCGCGGCCAGATCGTCGAGGGTGATGGGGAAGTTGGGATAGTTCATTTGCCCGGCCAGGGTTTCGCCCAAGGTGACCGCCAGGCTGTTGCCGCCGTAAATGGCAAAGCGATTTTCGGGGATGAACGCCGGTGTAAAAAACGGAAATCCCTGAATGTGATCCCAGTGGACGTGACTAAAAAAAAACGACGCGACAACAGGGCCCGGACGCTTCATGAGCGCATTGCCCAATAAGCGCAGTCCGGTGCCGCCATCAAGGATAATAAGCTGGTCGCCCGCCCGCACTTCGAGGCAGCTCGTGTTGCCCCCGTAGACAACCGTGTCGGGACCCGGCGTGGGAATGGAACCGCGGACTCCCCAGAATGTCACTTTAAACATGACGCCTCGTTTGCAACGCAGTGACTGCGCTGGGATGCGCACCAAGGAGTTGGGTGTGCGCTAGAGGTCATCCAGTGAAGAGCCAGAGCCCGCATCTTGCGTGGCCGCGGGGGCGTCTGCTGCTTGTGTGGCTTCGGCTTTTTCCTTCATGTCGCTGACCGCTGTATTGGGCGCAAAGGTGTTGATTAAGGCAAGAACGATGACAAACAAGACCGTGCCACCGAGAATGGCGTAGACCATTTTTTTGGGTATCAGGGTCGATTGCTGTTCAAAAGGCGTCAGTTCACCGCTCATGGGTTTCCTCCTTCGCGTGTGTGGGAGTACGCGTATAAATGATGTGCGAATTTACGACAGTGACACTGAAACTGTCAAGGATTTGCGCGCTGCACGGAGGACTGTTGTGCGAAATACTGCAGAAAATATCGAATGGCGGGCGCGAGGATTTGCTGGTGGGCGGCTTGGCCCTCTCCGGTGTCTGCGACAAAGGCCGTGGTGTGCCCCGTTTCGTCGGCAGCACAGGCGTAGGGCTGGTCGCGCAGCGGTCCCGGCGTGACCTCGGGGCAGGTAATCGGCGCCAGGCCAATGGGCGCAAAGGCGCGGCCAAAATCGAAGGTGGACTGGTATTCGGGGCGTTGGCGCGGACGGAAGCCAGCGGTCTCCACCGAAAAAATATTGACCGTCGGTATTTTTTTGTCGCGCAAAATGCGGTTGGCGGTTTGCCATCCCGGGCCCAAACAAGTGTCGAAGAACCCCACAGCCTGCGGGGCGATGGTGTGGATGCTGTTCAGTCCGTCGCCGCCACAACCCGCAGCCCCGGAGTGCCCAAAGGCAAGCCAGTCTCCCGGGACAATGTCGCGGGCGGCCAACTGGGCCACGACCTGCTTTTGAAATGCGATGGGGCTGAACAGGGGCCAGTTGCCTTGCACGAAGCGAAAGACCGGTATCACGAGCACCAACGGGGGCACCTCGCCGCTGTCGACCAGGGCGTGCACAATGGCGGGCACCTCGGACACAAAGCGGTAGTCGCGGGGGGACGCGGTGGGGGACGGCTGTCCGTGAAAGGCCAACACCACGGGATAGGTGCCGTTGGGCGCCACGCCGCGCGTAAAGATGATGCGGTGCTGATCTTGCGGGTCCGACATTTCGTAAGCGCCGGCTGCCCGGGCTGAGGGGCTCCAGGCGAAGCGGATTTCTTCCAGCGGCGGTGTGTCGGTGCTCGCGGTGTCGGCGTTGGCGTTGACGTTGGTGTCGGTGTCGGTGTCGGTGTCGGTGTCGAGGGGCGCGGAACCCGTCGCCGCAGATTGTGTCGAGGCGTCCCCGGTGCCTCCGGTGTCCGGGTGCGGGGTCGCAGCGGCGGTATCCAGCGCATCCGGCGCATCCAGCGCGATCTCCGGTGCGATCTCCGGTGCGTGGGAACCCTTGGGGGGAGCGCCGCATTGCGCGGTCATCACCAGAAAACACAAGGGCCAAAACATAGACAGGTGGTGTGCGTGGTTCAACATGCCGGCAGTGTAAACGGAGCGCGTACCGGTGTCAAAAGGTGACGAAACCCGCAAGCACCAACGGGCATTCGCGGCTTGTTTGTCGTTGCCTTCGCTGTTGTTATCATCTTTATTGCCATCTGCATTGTCATCTACAGTGCGGGCATTTTTTGCTACACATGGTGCGGATATCGCGCTGGGCGTGGAAGGCTTGGGGGTGCGCTGCGGAGGTCGAGGTATGAAGCGCTGCTGGATAACTTGGGGGGCGTGCATGCTCATCGGATGCGGCCTGGCCAAGGACTTCGATGACTTGGCCGCGATGCCAACGTCCCCGCACGACACCGCCGCGGACCCAGACCTCAACACCTCGGAGTCGGACAGCGCCAACAATGCCCCCGGCGACACCGACACCGCGCCCGCGCCGCCCCGCGACAGCACCGGCACGACACCGGGCGATGCCAGCGACGACACCGCCAACACCGAAGTCGACAAAGACTGCCAACAGATGGGCTGGGAGTGCGGCAGCGGTCTCAACAACCGGGGGCGCATGCTGCACTGCGACGACGAAGGGGGCTGTGCCGCCTCGGGCGAATGGTGCGACGCCCACGTGTGCCAACCCTGCGACCGGTCCAGCCACTGCGGGGCGTCCTGCGAGGCGTGTGCAGACGACACACCGGTGTGCTTCGAGCGCGCGCCCGGCGTCTTCGCCTGTGTGGCCTGCGCCACGGACGCCGACTGCCGCATGGGAGCGGCGCCGCCCTTCAACAGCCCCATTGGGATCTGCACGCCGGAACACACCTGCACGTGCTGGACCACCCCCGACAAGGAGCGGGAGAGTTGCAGCAGCACCGATCGCTGTCCGGCGGGATACGTCTGCGCGCAAGATGTGCTGGGCAAGGTGCATTACACGTGTCTGCGCCTGTGCGACGCGCCTTCCGACGCAGCGCAAGACGGCCTGCAGTGCACCACGCGTACGACCCCCGACACCCCGCAGCTCGTCTGGGCGCCCCTCATCTCCTGCTTTGCCCACGCCCATTTCGCCGTGAACTGCGATGTCGACGATGACCGTTTTAATGCCAACACCTGCCGCCTCTCCAACGAATTCAAAGACGCCATTTGTCATGACGCCGATGACGGCGTGTTCCGCTGCACCTTCCCCTGCCTCGACGAAGACAACAACCCGAGTGACAATCGATGCCCCGCCGCATCCAGCGGGTGTAGCCAAGACGCGAGCCACCCCTACTGCGAGCCCAACATCACGGCCCCGTAACGGTCGCCGCCTGTCCCTGCGGCACCTCGCCCCAGCCCGCCTTCTGCAGCAGCGGGATCACATCCACCGCACCTTGGGGCTCGCGCAAAATGGCGTCCTCGAGATCGCGCACCGGCTCCGGTGTCACGCCGATCTCCTTCAATTGCCCGATGGCCTGCAAGGCGGATTCCCGATCGCCCTGGCGCGCAAAAAAGACCGCGTCCAGGTAGTGACCAAAGGCGAGCATGCGCCACGTCTCGGGGTCGCGCCACCCCTCTCCCAGCCGCGTGTAAAGACGACGCATGCGCTCGAAGTGACGGGGGGCGTGGTCGCGCACATCGGCGCGGGACAGGGGTTCGGGCATGGCGCGGTACAGCACGCCGTCCGGGAGCATGTGGCGAAATGCGTCCGCGGCAAACCAGGGCGCGGGCTCGACGCGCAGCGGGGCTTCGGTGGCCAGGTCGGCGATGGCTTCGGCGGTGAGGGTCCCCTCGACAAACAAACTGCGCGCCAACCGCAACAGCGGCTTGTTCTCCTGCAGCACCGTGTGCAAATAACCGGGGTATCCAAACAAATGCGGATTGATCACTTGTATGTCCATGCGGTGGCCGTCCACGTGTCGCTGCGCCCACAGCACAAAAAAAGTCTTGAAGTAACTAACGATGGCGATGCTGCCCTGCGGCGCCCCGGCAAAGGCGGCGTCGGCGTAGTGGCGCGTCGCGTGAAACTGCGAGAGATCGCACCGGTGGTAGTGTCGCCTGGCCGCATGCATCGAGAAGGCGAGCAAGCCCGCGATCAGCACGGCCGACAACGCGGTGCCCAGCCGCGTCATGCGCTGCAACACGTGAAAGACAACCATAAAGAAGGCGGCAGCAGCGGTCACCGTGAGGGCGAACAGCGGCAGCAGGTATCCGTAGTAATCGGGGTTGAACAGATCGTGGCCCATGATGGCGCGCAACAAAAGGGAGACGCTCGCGGCGGTGAACAACACCAGCCCAGCCATGCGGGTGCTGCGGCGGCGCAACAACAAATAAAAGCCCGCCAGCGCCAACACCACCGGCAAGGGACCGATGTCGTGCATCATCGACAACAAGATATCGAGCGTGCGCGCGTCGAGGCCATCTAAGTGCTCGGCGGTCATGGACTTTTGGTACACCCGCGCGGACACCACCCACCAGAAGTCGTACAGCGAATGGACCCCGCCCAGGGCGATGGGGGTCCGGGCCAGCGTGCGCAGCGGCAAGAAGAGATAGGGGAGCAGCCCCGCCGCCCCGATGAGTCCCAAGCGCAGCGACTGGCGCACCGCACCCACTCCCCCGCGGTAACGCGCCAACGCCACCAGGGGAGGCACAATGGCCGGCGCCACCGACAGGGTAATAAAGTGATGACTGCTCAAGCCCAGCCCACCGACGAATGCGCTGACAGCGAGCCAGCGGAGATCGTTGCGATCGCGCTGCAAACAATAATGCACCAGCGGAAACAAGGCGCCGATCACCAACAGGATTTGCAGGGCGTACACCTCTTGGCGGTTGCACTGAAACCACCAGGCGTGAGAGGTGACCGCCGCCAACGCAGCCGCCAGCGACAGCAGGGCGCGAACCCCGGGGTGCACCTCGGCAGAAACCGCCAACAGGATGCGGGAGATCATTTTGTACAGCAGCCCCGCCGCGAGGGCGCCAAAGACCGCGCTCGACAGGGAGACGCGAAATGCAATGGTGCCAAAGGGCAACAGCGTAAAAGGCTTGACCAGCATGACCCACAGGGGGTGGCCGGGGGGATGGGGAATCCCGAGCATCCAAGCCGACGCCGTGAATTCGGGGCTGTCGAGCCACCAGCTCTCAGGCGCGGCCGTAAACACACCGAGGGCCAGCGGTATCAAAATGGCCAGCCGCTCACACACGATGTCGAGGGCACTCCGCGAGACCTGGGACATGGGGTTCAACGCTTGCTGCGCGCCCACGTGGGGCCAATGTCGCGGCATTCGGGGAGCTGGTGCACCGGGCACAAAATCCGCACGTGGAAATGATCCCAGTGGGCCGATTCTTTGGGCTGCTTCAATATCTGCTGTGCGCGGCGCACCAATGAGGCGGGCGCACCGGCGTTTTCGGCCTCTTGCAACAGACGCCGCTTCAAGGCATCCGAAACGAATATCCACTGCACGTCGGCGCGCTTCGATTGCAACAGCGCAGACACCAGCGCCCAGTTTCGTTGGTCGTCGAAGCGATACTTCATCGCCGGTTCAACGGAATACCCATTTTTGTCGAAGGGGATGAACACCGTGGGTTTGGCGGGGTTGCCATTTCGATCGCGCATGTAAAACGCAAAGTCCACATCGCGGCCATTTTGATGCGAGCCGTGATGTTCGATGCGCCCGCCGCGATAACGGGAGAGAACGCCCACCTGCAGCGGAATGCCCCGGTGCTTGCGAAGCACCTGTGCGCCGGCGTCCGCCACCAACTGGACGAGCTCGCGCGTGCCAAAGCGATGGCGGCGCTCCATGGTGATGTCCATCACCTCGTACCCCTGTCCCCGCTTGGGCAAAGCCGCGCCTTGCTGCAAGCGACCATCCATCGGCAATCCAACAGAGCGCGTGGGCTCCTTGGGCACAGCGGTCGTGGAGGCGCTGTAGAGACCACCCGCGAACAGGCACAACATTGACACCAACAACAGGAGAAGCCCCCAACGCGCGTGTTTTAACGATGGCCGCAGTGCATTCATATTTCATGATTAAACAGATTCTCGGCCCCGTTTCAATTTTCTGTCCCAAACAGCGCCAACCGCCAACACAATCCCCGCGAAAGCAGCGTCACGTGCGAAGCTGTCGTAAAATTCCGCTTTCATGCTTTATAAATGTTCATTTCTGCTCAAAACAGGTGACAAATCATTCTTTCGCGCTGGTATATTGGATGCATCACCACAAAAAGCGGCAACGCAAATTACCAAATTAGGAGGCTTGTCATGAATGCGCGATGGCCATGGACAACATGGGTGGTCTTGGGCGTACTGGGCGGATTGTTTTTGTGGGGAGGCTGCTCAGATGAGGAGCACTTCCCCCCTGCCACATCGGGCATGGACGATGATGGGACACAGCCCCCTAACAGCTACAATAACGACTACAATAACGATGGTTATAACAACGATAACTACAACAATAACGGTTATAATAACGATAATTATAACAACAATACGCCGGGTTCCGATAACAACCCACCCTGGCCCGACAATAACAATAATAACTATAATACAGACAACACGGCGCCCATCGACACCGATTACGTGCCGCCCAGCACCGACAACCGCAGCGATCCCATCACACCGGTCTCCTGCGACGGCTCGGGCAATTGCTTTGGCACGTGCTGGGGCTGTGCGCTGAGCGGTCCCTGTGCGTCGGCAGACGCTGCCTGCAAAAACAACACGCAGTGCGCCGCCATGCAAAGCTGTCTGTCCCCCACCTGCGATTCGTTGAGCGGCAGCGCGTGGCAATCTTGCTACGACAATTGCAAAGCCCAAAACCCCGCCGGTGAAACACTGTTGCAGCAGCTCTGGGCCTGCGTGTACTGCAAGGGCTGCGCCCAAGATTGCGCCAGCGTGGGGTACGACTGCAGCAACTTCCGCGACACCGACCCCCCTCCCAGCACCGACACCGGCGCTCCGCCCAGCACCGACACCGGCGCTCCGCCCAGCACCGACACCGGCGCGCCCCCTAGCACCGACACCGGAACACCGCCGACGGGCGCTCCCTTGGCCGCCAACGTCAACATACAACGCGTCGACGCCTACCAAGCCTTTCAAATCCCGCTGATGAACAACGGCTCTGCAGCGCAACAAAACAACAGCATCGTCGCCGGCAAGGACACCCTCTTCCGCATTTACGCCTCCGCCCAAGGCAGCGCGTCCTCCTCCGTTGCGGCCCAGCTAACCATCAACACCGGTTCCGGTACGCGCGTGTTTCAAGGCACGGCCACCACGATTAAGCAAGGCAATGAAGCCACCTTAAACAGCACGCTCAACGTCATCGTCCCCGGCGATGACATCACCACCGACATGCAAATCCAAGCCGCCGTGGTAGACCTCTCCAGCAACCCGGCCACTGGCAACACCCAAAACGCCGCCTGGCCCGCGTCGGGTCCCACCCACAAACCCTCGGTGGCAGATCCCCAAGCCCCGCTGCGAATCCGCATCATTCCCATCAGCGTGAGCGGCCTGTTGCCCGACACCGACACAACCGCGATGACGCGCCTGCGCAATCGCCTCATCGCTCAGCACCCGTCCAACACCGTGGTCCTCGAGCTGCGTCCGGCCATCACCGGCCCTGCGCAAGTCCCCCCCCTGGACGGCCTCACCTACCCGGGCGACACATTAGGTCAGGATTCTTGGCAAGGCCTACTGGACCAAATCAGCAACCAGCGACAGGCCGACAATCCCCCTCCTGACTACTATTACATGGGCTTGGTCAAACCCACTTCCAATTGGCAGGGCTACTGTGGAAGAGGCTGCTATGCGGGCCTGAGCTGGGTGCTTAAGTCAGTAGTTGTCAATCCATTCAACCAGCGCGCCAGCGTCACCGTGGGCTACATCAACGAAAACACCAACTACAACCTCAACACCATTTTGCACGAATTGGGCCACGCCCAGGGTCGCGACCACGCCCCCACCACAGGCAATCCGCAGGGCATCGACGATAAATATCCCTATACGGCCGGTCGCATCGGCGTGCAGGGTTTCGACATCGTCGAGAGCAAGCTCTATCCCGCCAACAGCACCTACGACCTCATGGGCTACCAAGAGCCTCAATGGATCAGCGACTACACCTGGAACGCCCTGCTGAAGCGCCTACAAGACATGCACCGCACCTACCCCGTCGCATCCATCCACGCCCCCATGCTCACCTTCGAGATGCGCACGTGGCACAGCGTCGATGTACACCCGGGGGCGAGCACGCACCGCGAGCCGCAACAGTTCGATGTCGCACCAGATGGAGGTGAAAATTTTACTGTCCAATTCCTGGACAACCGCGGTGTTGTCTTGGGCGAAACGGTGGGCAGCATCGTCATGCTCAGCACCTACACCGGTGGCCGGGTCTTCTACACCCTGCCCGATGACCTGCCCGTTGAATTCGTCACCCAACTGCGCTTCGAAACCCAATACCTCGGCGCCATCACCGTCGACGTCCCGGCCGGACTCTACAACTAATCCACAACCAATCGCTCGCATCTCGGCGCCGCCTCGCGGTGCGGACACGCGAAAAAACATCTGCGAAAAAAATGAAACGATAGGGCGCTGTTGGCCACAGCGGCAGGGCGGGATTACGCGTTTTTCCAGAACCCGTGCAGGTTGCAATAGGCGCGCGCCGTGACTTCGTCAGCCACGCAGCAGAACTCTGCCACCGGGGGATCGCCGGGCTTCAAGAAGCGAATGTTCGACACGCCGCAAGCGACGAGCTCGATCCACTGGATGTAGTGGTCGTCATCCATGGGGTGCGCCACGCTGCCCACCGTCACGCGATATCCCTTGTCGGTTTTTTCGATCATGGGCACGTGTTTTTCGGTGGAGGCGTCTTGGGTGTTTTCGGCTTGTTTGGTCATGGGTTGACCGCAGCACACCAGGGTTCCGGCCGAAGCGTGCAATACCTCGACAATGTTGCCACAGCGATCACAGCGATAGAGGTCTCGTTTTTGGGTTGCCATTGATGACTCCTTTTCAATTGGGTTGTGTTTCGGGTGAAAATCAATTCACAGCTTAATGCCTTTGGGGGGCAATGCAAGACGGCTGGGCACATAAAAATCGCATTACAAACGCACGGGCCCCAGCGCCTTGGGCGGTGCCGATTTGCGTTTCGGCTTGGGCAGTTTCCGCATCTCAAACCACTGGTCGAATACCAAAAACCGGCTCTGCGATGGCAACACGAATCTCCGGGTCGGATGCTGGGGCAGCCACCTTGAGAACTGGCTCGTCTCCAGGGCCACCTCCACCACGTCTTCGGGCATGCCGTGAATCGCGACATGGGCAATGCCCGCGTCGTCGGTGTGCGCCACCACTGCGCCGTTTACCTGCACGGGCACTTGCGCCAAGCCGTGGGCGTGCACAACCAAGACGTGCGACCGCTGCAATGGCGTGCAGACGAAAGACAGCTTTTGGGTGGCGGTGTTCGTTGCGGCATCCACCCGGAAGATGCGCCGGAGCATCACCTGCTTTTCTGCGTCCCCCTGCAGCAGCGTCCCTTCGGGGCAAACGCACAGCACACGCCGGCTCTCGCCCTCCTTTCCCGTCGTGGTCACCTGCGCCTTTCCCTGGGCATCGCTCACCACCTCCGCCGCATCATCCAAGACCACCCGGGCCCCTGCCACGGGCTCGCCATCCCCGTCGCCAACCGCCACCGCGAGCGCGAACACAAACGCCGTTGGCTCCTTGGGCGCACAAGACAACCCGCACAACAACGCGGCCCCACAGCACCACGCCACCCACCCCGCCTTCATGGCCGCTCCGCCAGGTGCAGGCGCTGCACTTCTCTTTCCAAAATTCTTTGCGCCACCCCAAACACCTCCGCATCGGGTTGGGCGCGCAACAATCCATTGTACCGCCCCAACGCCTCGTGGAACGCGCCCAGCAAGAGCGCATCCACCGCCTCGCTTTCACTGCCCGCAATCGGTGCCACCGCCGGCCGATGCTCCGAAGAGCCATCTGCGACGCCCGCGCCCTGCCCCTCGCTATCCTGCGGCGATGTCGGCAGCTTTAGAACCGCATCCGCGTCATCCCGATGGGGCGCATCCACGCCGCGCGCCAACGCCAACCCGCCCACTATTAACAACAGCAGCAACAACAGGACCGCCCGCGACCATCGCCGCTCCTTTGTGCGCAACAACACCTGCCACAAATGCATCCAAGGGCGTTGCGATCTCTGAGACCACAGCACCGTGGCATCCTGGGGCGCCTGCGCATCCGACGCTGCGGCGCGTCCCCCACTGTCAGGCGTGGGCGTAACTTCGACATATGGCTGCGTGTCGGCCAGCTCCGGCGTGTCCTCGTCGCGCTGCAATACGGTCGTCGCGGCCTGGAACACCGCCACGCGGGTGGCATCTGGATCGAAAAAGGGCTTCATGTGCTCCCCCCCTGGGGCTTCGCGAGCGCGCTGCGGCGCACCAACACCCCCTGCGCGTCTTCCGCAAAGACTCTGCGAAAAACAAAGTTTCCATCTTTCAATTTGCGGCTGACAGCGACGATCTCGGTGACGCGCCTTAGGCCGTCTCGGCTGCGTTCAATTTGCACCACAAAGTTCACCGCCGAAGCGATTTGGCTGCGCAGGGCATGCAGCGGCATCTCCTCTTGCGCCATCAGGGCCATTGTCTCAATGCGCGCCAGGGCATCCACGGGCGAGTTGGCGTGCACCGTGGTCATGGATCCGCCGTGCCCACTCGTGATGGCCTGAATCATGTCCAAGGCTTCGGCCCCGCGAATCTCTCCCACAATGATGCGATCGGGACGCAACCGCAGCGTGGCGCGCAACAACTCGCGAATGCCCACGCTTTGCGCCACATCCACCGTGGACGCGCGGCTCTGCAGGTACACCACGTGGGGCCTATTGATTTCGATTTCGTGGGTGTCCTCCAATACAACAATGCGTTCGCGCGCATCGAAGAAACCCGCCACCGCCTGCAACAGCGAACTTTTTCCGCTCCCCGTGCCACCCGAAATCACCAGGTTGGCTTTGCGCCCCACCGCCTTGGCCAAATAAAAGGCCGCCTCCGCGCTCAAGGTTTTTCGCTCCACCAATTGGTTGATCGTCAGGCGGGTTTTCGAAAAGCGGCGAATGGAGACCGTGGGCCCATTTTGCGCCAGGGGCGGCATCACGGCTTCCAAACGCGAACCGTCGGGCAAGCGCGTTTCGAGGATGGGGTTTTTCTGATCAAAATCCTTTCCGCAGCACTGCGCAATGTTGACGAGCATCGCATCCAAGGCGGAGGGCGTGGGAAATGCGCAGTCCGAGCGAAACAGCACGCCGTCGCGCTCCACCCAGATTTCCCGGTATCCGTTGATCAAAATTTCGCTGACAGCGCCATCGGTTATCAATGGACCAATGGGCGCCATGAAGCGCTGCAGGGACTTCTGTAATGCGGTTGATAAGGCCATTTCAAACTCCTTTGGGCAATGGGGCGATGGAAATGCCAGACTCCAACACAATGATTTCAAACAATTCGCGAACGGCGGGCGAATCGGGACAGCGCCGTTGCAATCGGTTCAAATTGCGCAGCGCCGCATGGAGCAGATGTGCCCGTACTTGCGCCTCTATCAACGCCACCAAGAGCACAACCTCCTGCGTGTCGTCGCTTTGGGCCAGCGCCGCTTCCCAATAAAAAGCCGCGCGAAAATAATCGCCCTGCGCCATAAATTGCGACGCCTGATCGGCCAAAGTCGGGGAACCCGCACCCGTCTTGGTCGCCTTGGGCACACCGCCACAACCCGCGCAAGCGAGCGCCATGCAAATCAATACTGCCGCGGCCCTCATCGCTTGGCCCTCGGCACCGCACGCTGTTGCGCCAGCGCTTCAAAGACATGTGTCTTGGGCCACGACATGGCCTGCAACCACGGCAACAGACAACGCGCTGCGGCGGTGCGCTCTAACGGGCTGCCGCTCTTTTGCGCGCTTTGCCAGCTCCGATAACAGCGCCGATATTCGCCGTTCAACTGTACGCCAAGCGATTCGGCGCGAGCCGAGAGCTGCTGAGACTGATCGGGCGCCTGGGTGTCCAACAAGGCGGCCGCGCGAAGCAAGTGCGCCCATGCCGCCATGCGATTGCGCGCCATGTTGTTTTTGCGGCGGAGCAGCTCGTCGGCTTGCGCGATGAACCACTCGGGAGCCGCTCGATTGCCCGAAGCAGACGGCGCAACGGGAACTTGCAGCGCAGCGGGCAACAGCAGATTGTCGGCGGATGCATCGATGGGGGTCGCCTCCGCTGGGCGATGCAACATCCAGATGGCCAACAGGGCCGCGAGCACCAGCCCCGCAGGAAAGAAGACCCGCCGCAACACGGGTGTTGGGGGCGGGGAGTGCAATTCTTCCTTGTGGTGCGGTGTCAGGCGAAAACGAACCGCCCCTGCCGACAACTCAATCCGCCGCTCGGAGATGCCGACCTTTAACGGGTAGCCCAGATAGAGCAATGGATTGGTGAGATCGGGGCGGGGTTCCACCCGGACGTAGCGCCCCTCTCGCTCCAGCCATGCGGCAAACAGCTCTTTGGATACCGATTCATGGCGCACCACCAGATGACAATCGCTCGAACGCCCCACCAAGATCGGAAAGCGCTCAAACGTGTACACCTCTTTGGGCGCACCCCCCATAACGACTTCGATTTGCAATGCCATTTTTCACTCCACGGTTTTTGGTTCTGTGAAGCGATATCGGCCAGTTTTTCGAAAAGTTTCCTGTTCTTCTCAAAAAAGTTAAAA
>LSQX01376301.1_pt1 | contig 16707 bp, 13 predicted proteins | sample 654561 | NCBI WGS metagenome assembly LSQX01 (sample SAMN04489861, study PRJNA283612) | anaerobic digester metagenome | isolation source: 4 biogas reactors fed with cattle manure at either 37C or 55C with and... | place: Denmark: Kongens Lyngby | collected 2014
AAAAAAACTAGTTTTGCGGCATTGACAAACGTGGATGCCGACTGTATAATATGTAAGTCGGCAATCAAGCCAATGCCTGCGGGTGTAGTTCAATGGTAGAACATCAGCCTTCCAAGCTGATTGCGTGGGTCCGATTCCCATCACCCGCTCCACTTGTTTTTTACGACAGTTCACTATCCATATAGGCAGTGTGTTGTTGCATCCAAAATGAATATGTGCCTGTAGCTCAGCTGGATAGAGCAACGGACTTCTAATCCGTAGGCCGGGGGTTCGAATCCCTTCAGGCACGCCACATAAATATAATGTTGAAACCCTTTAAACTATAGCGTTTGAGGGGTTTTTTCTTTTTTAGTGTGACTTAGTCATCTGATTTCATCTGATTTCATCTAATTTCATCTATTGTAGTACTTTTTGACTACTATTTGACTACTAAATGCAATCATAATCAATATCCATAACCTGAATAACTTATATTCGTTAGTTAGAACAAATCATTGTCGCTTAATACTGCCTCCAGAACCTACTTGCCTGCCAACACAAAAGGCAATACAACCTTGTGGTTATGGATGGAGATGTTTTATACAACAAGCCCAGGTATTCTTCGAAGCAATTATACAAACAGGAAGTCGTTCGGTATGCCCTGAAAATGAATTGTTTGAAAATATGCCGCACAGTAGCAGGGCAAACCCATGAATGGTGGCATGGCTGATTTTCATGACTCGCGATGTACCTTTGCAATGCTGCGGGCAAGCGCATGAATAGTAACATGGCTGGACCCCATTAACCTGGTCCAGTGCCATGAATTACAATTGAGTTTAATTAGATGTAAAGGTAATTAGGCTGTGTATTTTTAAGGAAAAGACTAAATTTGTAGTCACGGTGTGCAAAATTTCAAGTTTTGGCCATAAAATTGCTCGTTCTATGGCTGCTAGACTAAATAACTCAATCGAATCCAATATTATGTAGCACAAACACTCGATAAATTCATTTTCAGCACAAATACTCGCCCAAAACTTCAAATTTTGCACACTGCGCTTACTGATTGTTACAATTGCTGCTTCCATATGCTATTCAGAACACAATGGATGCGGTTTCAGGAACTCATGGCTATATTGTTGCTGTGAGCAGAGAAACAGTAAAAAGTACCCCGGTCCCACTGTCACATAGTGCCGCCAGAACAGGCTGCTCTGAGCTGCTCAATGATCTCCCCTTACAAATATGTTTTGTATGAAAATACCTGTGAAAGCTGCCGGAATAAGCAACTCAGAGAACTGACCACACCGTCTATGGATCAATATCCTTGGCGTCTATGATATCATTCTCCAACTGCCTGTCAAAGTGATTCCCTACAAATACTCCAAGCTTCCTTCTGAACTCCGGATCCTCTTTAATCCTTCTATTCAGCTCATCCGTCAACTCCAATTCACGTACATTAAACCCATCATAGGAGAACATGGTTATGATAAATTTGTCTATACCATTCTCATCCTTGCCGAGCATTTCGCTGAATGGAACGGTTTTTTCTTTAAGCTCCGGGTTATACGGATCACTATAATCATAATAGCTGTATGTCACAGAATCATCGGTAAGCTGTAATACATCATAGCTGTCATCCATGCCAATGTTATTGTTGAACCTCATAATTAAAATAGGGTACTCAGTTTTTTCAAAATGCTCCTGGTCTTTCACATCATCTTCCAAAAGCATCGGTTCGATTTCTCCCCAACTCGTAAGAAACCTTGAGCCACTTTTCGTAAAGCTAAGCAAAATATCCCCTTCTTCATAAATATCAAACATGCTATCTGGCAAATAGCTGTCAAAAATTAGATCAACTGAAAGCCCATTTCCAACAACCTTAGCCCGAAGTCGTTTCGCTGTTTGAAAGCCGTCAATATAAATATCAGCATAATAGTCATGATTCTCTTCATAGATTATCAGTGAATAGAACATGTTTTGGTCAGGAGGCGCATATTCAGTGTAGGAATAATCACCAACCCAGCTTTCAAGTGAGTCCTCATCTATACCGTCACCGGTATTACCCTGTGAGCCGCCGTTTATTCCATCCAAACCACTATTCTCTTGTGACTTCGTAGACTCCCCGGCATTCGATGATGAATTTCCTTGGTTATCATCCAAATCACTGTTTGTTGGATCTGCACTACCCCCGTTGGCTTCCGGGCTACCGGGAGCATTCACTCCGTCAGAATCGACTACCCCATCTTCGTTTCTATTTTTCCCCTCCCCCTGCGAACATGCAGTGCACGCAAGAGCAAGTATAAGGCAAATAATTATTAACCATACCATGGCAATTTTCTTTTTTAGCATCTAATTTATGACCTCTCTTATTGGAATAAGTTATTCATAATTATACCATATTTCGGAATAACTTGTCGTACTATTTGAAGAAATCAATTCGCTTCACTCAGGGAGTCAGGTGGAGACTGACTGTTCACCCTCATACATTTTGCCCCGCTATTTGCCTTCTTATCAGCTGAAATAGAAGAGCTACACTTTGCAGATTTTGGGTTTGACCTGGTCATTATCAATTTCTATGATGGCATAGGACTCCTTCGAATTGCTTCGCGGATCGCTGGTGCTCCCTGGATTGAGCAGGTAGAATCGATCATTAATAACGAGTTCTGGTATGTGGGTATGGCCGAACAGCAGTATATCCGCATTCTGCTCCTCAGCTTTGCTGATTAACCTCTCATAATCCCATTTGACAGAATATCTGTGCCCATGTGTGATGAAAATTCTTTTACCACACACCTCAATTATCTTTTCAGCAGGCACATTGTCTATCATAAAATCGCTATTACCATAAATATACTCGATGGGTATTGTGGGAAACAGTGCCGACAGCTTCTGAGCATCTCTGAAGTAATCGCCCAGATGTATTATTAAGTCTACTCCCTTGTTTGAATTGATAGCTTTTTCAGCCTTACAGGTATCCCCGTGAGTATCGCTTAAAACTAAGATTTTCATAATAAAAACAGGCAACTAAAAGTGTTAACACTGTATAACCTAAATGTGGTTATAGCTACCTGTAGCTTCCCTCCAATATGCCAAGTATCTTTCTAAGTGCATTTCCACGATGGCTTATACTGTTTTTCAAATCAGCATCCATCTGTGCTATAGTTAAGCCAAATTCCTGTACATAAAATAGCGGATCATAACCAAATCCATTATTTCCCACTGGTTTTTCTACGATGTAGCCCTCACATAGTCCTTTGACCACATGTTCTTTACCATCAGGAAAAATCAACCCAATTGCACATACGAATCTGGCCGTCTTTTTGTCTGCCGGAACTCCAGCTAGCTCTGATAGAAGCTTATTGTTCTTGTCAGCGTCAGTGGCTCCTTCTCCTGCATATCTCGCAGAATGTATACCCGGCGCTCCCCCGAGGTAATCGACCACTAGACCTGAATCATCGGCAATGACGGTCTCCCCCGTCACCTTCCATACAGCCCTGGCTTTGATTAATGCGTTTTCCTCAAATGTATCCCCATTTTCCTCTATATCATCGGTCATACCCGCTTCACTCATGGAAATAACATCATAGGGCAGCTTTGACAGTAGCTGAGCTACCTCCTCCAACTTCCCCACGTTTTTTGTTGCCACTATGATCTTCATTCTTTCATCATTCATTGCCACTTCACTCATTACTGCTACCCCTTTTACATTTCAAATAGCATTAGATAATACTCAACAACTAGGCTGCTTTTGAGTAAATCATTTATATACTATAAACCAAATAATCTTATCTGTCCATAACATCATTTATAGTCACCGGAATCGCCAGACCTGCGGCAATATTAGTGCCTTCAGGCAATTCAACCTTACGTCCTTCCACCAGGATACTGATTTTCCTGACATTGTCGCACCGTCTTAATGTATAAGCAAGCTGCTTCAGTATAGCCTCTTCTCTTGCAGTGCCTCCGTAGTTAAGGAATTCCTTGCTGAAATTAAGTGTTATTACACCGTCATCTACATAGCTACTGATAAGACTTACGCCCTCTGGCATTTCCGAATACATTCCCGCCTCTGTATCATTGCTTAGTAGCTTATTTATTAATGCTTCTGGCATAGGGTCTGTACCACCTCCACTATCTATCACTGATACCGGAAGGGGATATGTAAAGCCTGTATTAGCCTGCTTCATAAAATATATGTCCAGCTTCCTCTTCCCGGCTATTAATTGATTAGGACCAGGATTAGTATTTATCATAATATCTTCTCTTCCTAAGGGATATGTCAGATCAGTGCCATATTTCAATAGCCCCTGCTCATAGCCGTTTATCAATATTCTAACCTTTTGTATGGTCTCAAATTCCGTCAGTGTATAGACAATAGCTGCAATAATATTTCGCTCAGAATAGGCAGTTCCGTAGCTGAGTAGATATCTGTTAAAATCGATTGTAGCTATTCCTTCCTTAATATCAATGCCCAAGACCTCAGTATGCTCAGGAAGTGTTGGATAAACGCCATAATAAACTGTCTCCTCTCGAATCAATGGATTATCTATGGTAAGGCTTATTGCTGCTTTGGCGACACCCAGCTGTGGTTGTATCCATCTGGTCATCGGTATCACAGAACCGTCAGTATCCTGATAATATACTGTAACAGGCCGCCTTGGTTCAGAAAAGGATTCGTCTTTAACATTCGTTACTGATTTATTGCCACTGTTTTGATCAGACTGATAGCCATAGGAATCGGATGAAGCATTTTCATAGTCGAATTCATCTATAAACTCTTTATTGTCTAGTACACCTCCAACCGACGGGTTAATGCCACCAGCAGGACCCTCATCGTCATTTTCAGAGTAAATAGAGCCTGCCACTTCACTACCTTCAGTGTCCACGCCATCACCATTACTGTTATCAATAACTGGGTTACTTGAGGAACTAGCCGGAAAATCTAAATCAGCGGCAGTGGAACCACTACTATCAGATAAACTGCTATTGCCTGCATTGGTAAGAGCGTCGCCAGAACCTGAAATGGATGTATCCTCCGGATAATCCGATTTCAGACCATCTACTCCATTTTCCCTATCTGCTCTATTTCCCTCCGTACTCTGGTCAAGCCTAATCAAATCCCCTTCTGTCAAAGTGCTTGACGGTTCCTTACACCCTGTCAAAGCTAGTGCCATAATCAATATTGCTACTAAAAAAGCTAAAACTCTTTTCATATTGTCCCTCCTAATAAATCATTTCATGGAGATTATGGACAACTTCGAAGAGTTTTAGTATTTCCCGCCATATTTTCATAGTCATCAAAGCCTTAGTTAATATCCTTCATGACCCTAGTTAACCTCCTTCAGAGCCTTAATAGCCGAATTACATAGAGACTGGGCAGCTTTTTGTCTAAAGTCATCCCTTCTCAGCAGAGCCCTATCTGATGCGTTAGTTAGAAAGGCCACCTCAGCAATAACTGCAGGCATATTGGTTTCTCTCAATACTATAAGGTCTGGTCGTGACCTAAGACCCCTGTTGGTTGTTTTTAGCATAGATAGCATATCATCCTGTACAATTTGTGCCAAATCTTTGCCAGTTAAGCCCTTTTTATTGGAGGGGCAGTAAAGAGTCATTGTTCCGTCGGTTTTCTTTGAATTTGTTCCATTGTTGTGTATGCTGATATATAGCTTAGCGCCAAGCATATTAGCAATATACGCCCTTTCATAATTATCCACATTGGTGTTTTCGGACCTAAGCAGATATGTCTCAACCCCCTTCTCCTTTAACAACGAATCCATACGCTTTGCCATATCAAGGTTAATATCCCTTTCAATCAGATCCCCATAGGCCGCTCCCGAAGCTGTACCTCCATGTCCTGGATCTATCACCACAAGCTTTTGACCTACAGTGGCAGGCTTGATAACAGTTATCGCAGTATCTCCCGATTCGCGTGTATAGATGAGATACTCGTTGTCTGGATTGCCGGTAAAAATCAACGAGGTGGTTCCATTTCTATTATCCCTTACTTCAAGAGAATCTAGATGCTCATCATTTATGTCAAGTATACCTTCACCTATATCTGCATTTTCTGTTGGAAATGTCGCAGTGAAGACCTGCCTCGTCCTGTTTCTCGAATGTGTATAAAGAGGCAGCAAATTCTTTGTTCCAGATGTTAGCTCCCCATTTTTGATCAAAAAATGTACTCTGTCCTGGTTACTGTAATATCTAATGTTTTTGTAGGATGGCAGTTCTAAAGACAGAATCAGCCCGTCTTCTCTTTCTTCTGCCCTATATTGAAATTGTGCTGTCAAACCAATAGTAATAACAGCATCCGACTTGCCTGACCATTTGTATTCCATATAGCTTACCTTGGCCCCATCTACATCTAGATGCTTATCAGCCCCAAAGACATCAGGGTTTGAGATTGTGACAATAAGCGTTTCTGGATTTGTTAGTCTTGACACAGAATAGCTTTCACAACTACCAAAATCAATAGTAATAGCTTCATTTAGCCCGCTACCTATCTTTTTTATACTGCTGCCTTCGGCAAAAACAATGGCATTGTCAGACTTCGGCACTTTAGCTGTCGTGATATATACAGTAAGTCCAGTATCCGTTTCTTCTATTGTATAATCATAATCCTTCTTGACATCTAGCACTACTCTTCCGGTATCTTCTGTAAATTGCGAGTATCTAATACTTTTTAAAATTTTGCCCCTGGCCATTATGGAACCATAGCCTGCAGATACATTTACATTCTCAAAATCGATAACGATTCTATCCGGGTCACCCAATATTTCAGTCCTTAAGTCAGAATAGCCGGAGGCTTTAATATGTACTAGATCGTAAGCACCATCAGATTTGTATTCAATTTCACTAAGGATGCCTTTTTCTTCCATACTTGCTTCCACGTTTTCACTTGCAGATTGAGCTATAGATGATGAGGCTATGATGGAGAATATTAGTAGGAATTGGAGTAAGACTTTTTTCATGATGACACCTCTCCGAATTTTTTTCATATGTGTAAAGGCTTAATGTGACGTACTCCCGCCGCCTGTAGAGGCGGGGGTCTTGTTGGAATGATGTTAGCCTATATACACAATAACACAACATTCGGCAATAATGGCTGTTTTGACACAGCGTTAATATTAATTTAATGTTATTGTAATAAAAAGTCCTGAACCCTGTATCTATGTCGTCAAAAGACGCCGACCTATATAGATCGGCGATGAATGAAGACGAAATAACTAACTTCCTTGGTCAGATGGAATTCAGTCTCCACCTGACTCCCTGAGCAAAGCGAATTGACTGGCAGAGGACTGCTGCATCTTGCATCATTTAAGGTATGTCCAGCTCTTCCTGCTCATACCATTCACTCTTCATTCTTATACCCAAGTGCTCATGTGCCAGCTTTGTTGTCATTCTTCCCCTTGGTGTCTTATTTATAAATCCAAGCTGGAGCAAATATGGCTCGTATACATCCTCGATAGTATCCGGCTCCTCACCTATGCAGGCAGCAAGTGTATCAAGTCCCACAGGCCCTCCTGCGAATTTCTCAATTATACTGATCAGTAAATTCCTATCCGTGCTATCAAGACCTATAGCATCTACCTCCAGGGCATTGAGAGCCATAGCTGCCACATCTTCATCAATAACACCTGCCGCCTTGACCTGTGCAAAGTCACGAACCCTCTTGAGAAGCCTGTTTGCTATTCTTGGCGTTCCCCTGGATCTTTTTGAAATCTCATTTGCTCCCTTTTCATCTATTTCAATGTTGAGTATTGCAGCTGATCGTTTTACTATTAGCCTTAACTCGTCATTACTGTACATCTCTAGCCTGTTTATAACACCAAACCTGTCTCTCAGGGGCGAAGTCAGGAGTCCTGCTCTGGTGGTGGCACCTACAAGAGTAAACTGGGGCAAATCCAATCTGATAGATCGGGCACTGGGCCCCTTGCCGATGATAATATCAAGGGCATAATCCTCCATAGCAGGGTATAGTATCTCCTCAACACTCCTATTAAGTCGGTGTATTTCATCTATGAAAAGCACATCAAAACTGCCAAGATTAGTCAATATAGCTGCCAAATCCCCCGCCTTTTCAATAGCAGGACCGGAGGTTACCCGTAAACTAACCCCCAACTCCGCAGCAATAATTCCCGCCAAAGTTGTCTTTCCAAGTCCTGGAGGACCATATAGCAGTACATGATCCAGTGCTTCTTTTCTTCTCTTTGCTGCTTCAATAAATACGCTGAGATTTTCCTTGACCTTTCTCTGCCCTATATACTCACTTAATTTTCTAGGGCGAAGACTGGTCTCATCAATATCCTCTTCAACCTCATTTGTATCTATCAGCCTTTCCTCATCCATGTAACCTTCCCCCATAATAATCTGATTTTATCGCACAAGCCCTTTAAGAGCATTTTTCACAATTGCCTCAAGCTCCAGTTCATCAGAAAATACTGAAGCTACGGCCTTGCTGGCCTCTATATGCGAGTACCCCAGAACCATAAGAGCGCTGACAGCCTCCGATAGTCTAGAGCTCTCATTGGATATTTGGGCTATGTCATTCATAGCGTTTACATTCAGTGCCAGCTGCTCCTTCTTAATCTTGTCTTTGAGCTCAAGTATTATCCTCTGAGCAATTTTGGGACCGATACCCGGCGCCCTTGTCAGTGTTTTTGTATCATCGGTGATGACAGCAAGTCCGAATTTGGAGGGAGAAACAGAGGACAACAATGACAGCGCTGCCTTTGGTCCCACTCCCGACACAGTTATCAGTAATTCAAAGGTGTTTAGCTCTTCATGTGTTGCAAAACCATACAGACTCATCATATCCTCTCGGACATACATGTGAGTATATGCCTTGAATTCATTCCCTGCTTGGCCTGCAACCTCAAGAGTGGCTAAGGATGTATTTATCTTATACCCTACCCCTCCAGCCTCAATGATTATGTAATCCTTTCCACTTGCCTCAAGCCTTCCTTTTATATATGCGTACATTATGCACCTCCTGAGAAACACTTTATCTTTCCTGACACAAATATCTTATCGTCCTAAACCATCTCATAGATTTACTTTGTCTGTGTCGCAAGGACAAGGACAGTGCGACTCTATCTCATACCGATATTCGAGAGCTTACAGGAATGACAGTGACAAATCGCAATTGCCAACGCATCTGCCACGTCGTCGGGCTTGGGTATTTCAGGAAGATTCAAAATCGCCTTAACCATTTGTTGAACCTGCATTTTATCAGCTCTTCCATAGCCGACAACCGACTGTTTTACCTGTAGAGGTGTGTATTCAAAGACCTCAATTCCATATCTGGCAGCAGTCACCATTGCAACTCCCCTGCCGTGGGCAGCCATTATTGCTGTTTTAACGTTTTTATTGAAAAACAGTTCCTCAATTGAAACAGCATCAGGCTTAAATTTTTCAATTATACTGTTCATCTGTGTCTCAATCTTTAAAAGCCTATCTGAAAATGACTCCCCTACCTTTGTCAGGATTGCGCCATATTCAATAGGCGAAAATTTGTTCCCCTCATATTTCAGTATACCATACCCTGTAATTGCAAATCCAGGGTCAACCCCCATAACAATCATATGCTCTCCCACGTATATGTATATTTATAATTTTTATTGAATAATTATTCATTGTATTGTATAATTATTTTAAATTTACTACAATATTAATGTTTAGGATGTACAATGTGATAAAATGACCATACGGTATACATCACACACTAATTATTCTAGCATAGATGCGGAGGAATTGATATGAGTCAAAAGGAAAAGGTAGTACTTGCTTATTCAGGAGGATTGGATACATCCATCATCATCCCATGGCTGAAAGAAAACTACGACTATGAAGTAATTGCAGTAGCTGGCGATGTTGGACAGGGAGAAGAGCTGGCTCCACTCAATGAAAAAGCTATAAAGACCGGAGCAAGCAAAATATTCATTGAAGACCTAAGAGAAGAGTTCATAACTGACTTCGTGTACCCCACCATAAAAGCAAATGCGGTGTATGAAGGAAAATATCTTCTAGGAACCTCCTTTGCACGTCCGATTATAGCTAAAAGGCTTGTAGAGATAGCTCTTAAGGAAGGCGCAACAGCTATATGTCACGGTGCCACCGGTAAGGGGAATGACCAGGTCAGATTTGAGCTGACAATAAAGGCTTTGGCACCACACTTAAAGATTATTGCTCCCTGGAGAATCTGGGACATTAAATCAAGAGAAGATGCCATAGATTATGCTAATGAAAGAAATATTCCCATACCTGTTTCAAAGAAGGACAACTACAGTATGGATAGAAACCTCTGGCATTTGAGCCACGAAGGCTCCGACCTGGAAGATCCCTGGAATGAGCCCCAGTATGATAAAATGCTTAAGCTCATGGTATCGCCCGAAAAGGCCCCCGATAAGCCTACATATGTAGAAATTTACTTTGAACAGGGTATACCAAAAAAGGTCAACGGAAAAGAATACTCACCAATTGAGCTGGTAGAAGTACTCAATAAGCTTGGCGGTGAAAACGGTGTAGGTATCATTGACATGGTGGAAAACAGGCTTGTTGGCATGAAATCCAGAGGAGTCTATGAAACACCCGGAGGAACTATACTTTATGCCGCTCATAGAGAGTTAGAGCTGCTCTGTCTGGATAGAGACACTTTACACTACAAGGATATTGTAGCTCAAAGATTTGCTGAGCTTGTTTACTACGGCCAGTGGTACACTCCTTTGAGAGAAGCCCTATCTGCATTTGTAGATAGTACTCAGGAAACTGTTACAGGCACGGTACGCATGAAGCTCTATAAGGGTAACTGTATTCCCGCGGGAGCTAAGTCTCCATATTCTTTGTATAGTGAAGAGCTCTCTACCTTTGGAAGAGACGAGGTTTACAATCAGAAGGATTCCGAAGGCTTCATCAACCTTTTTGGACTTCCCATGAAGGTAAGAGCCCTCATGATGCAGGATAAGGAGTAGTAACTGATATGAAACTATGGGGAGGCAGATTTGCTGCCAGTACAGATAAATTAGTGGATGACTTCCACTCTTCCATAAGGTTCGATTCAAGAATGTATAAGCAGGATATACAAGGTAGCATTGCCCACGCTGAAATGCTTGGCAGGTGCGGCGTTATACCTGTGGCCGATGCTGAGCTTATTTGCAGCACCCTTAAAGGTATCCTAAAGGATATAGAGGATGGGAAGGTCCATTTTGAAGTGGACGCTGAAGATATTCATATGAATATTGAGAAGCTCCTTATCCAGCGTATTGGAGATACCGGCAAAAGGCTTCATACCGGAAGAAGCCGAAATGATCAGGTTGCTCTGGACCTTCGTATGTATCTAAAGGATGAGATCATTGAAGTGAGGCAAATGCTATCAACCTTGTTGGAGGCTATTTTAGAAATATCCGAGAAAAACCTGAAAACAATAATGCCCGGATATACTCACCTACAGAGGGCGCAGCCAATAACCCTAGCTCATCATATGATGGCTTACTTCCAAATGTTCAGGCGTGATATTGATAGGCTTGACGATTGCTTTAGGCGAACAGACGTAATGCCACTGGGTTCAGGGGCCTTGGCCGGGACCACCTATCCTCTGGATAGAGAATTCGTAGCAGCCAAGCTGGGATTTTCGGAAATAACTGAAAACAGCCTGGACGGAGTAAGTGACAGGGATTTTGCTATTGAATTGGCATCCTGCCTTTCCATGGTAATGATGCATTTAAGCAGACTTAGTGAGGAGCTGATACTCTGGTCCTCTGGAGAGTTTTCATTTGTAGAAATGGATGATGCCTTTAGTACGGGCAGTAGTATCATGCCCCAGAAGAAAAACCCTGACGTAGCAGAGCTGGTCAGAGGAAAAACGGGACGTGTTTATGGCTCCCTTACGACACTATTGACTATGATGAAATCCCTTCCTCTTGCATATAACAAGGATATGCAGGAGGACAAGGAAGCCATTTTCGATGCTGTTGATACAGTAAAGGTTTGTCTTCCGGTGTTTGTGAAGATGCTATCCACTATGAAGATAAATAAAGATAATATGTACCATGCAGCACAGGGCGGCTTTACCAATGCAACGGATGTTGCTGATTACCTGGTGAAAAAGGGGATACCCTTTCGCAGTGCCCACGAGATTATTGGGAAAATGGTACTTTACTGCATAAATAGCAATAAGGCTATAGATCAGCTGACAATGGAAGAATTCAAGGAGTTTTCACCAAACATAGAGGCTGATGTCTATACTGAGATCAGCCTGGAGAAATGTGTTTCCGGCCGCAGTATCCCAGGAGGGCCTGCTGCTGAAAGCGTAAGGGCCGCTATGGATAGCGGCCGCAAGTTTCTGAACAATTGAGATAAACAAGGGTAATACCCTTGTTTATCTCCAATAAAAAAACCCGGCTTCACCGGGCTCATGTATCTGGAATTATCTCTGTTTGACCTTCTTGTCGAGGGCCTTACCCAGACTGTACCACGAGTCCCGCAGCTTGAATCTTAGTTCTTCGTCAAATGTACGTTCAATTACATCATTAAGGTTGCGTCTCATTTCGCTATACTCGATAAAAACGAATTCTTCCTTAAGAAGTAGCTCATTCATAGCATCAATCCAATTTGTTATCAGCTCTCTACCAGTAAAATCATTTTCTGGTAGCTTCCTCTTTAGGTGTGCGACAACCAGCTTAACCGCCTTGCGCTTGACATCATTATCCGTCTGAACCTTCTTTACAGTTTTCTTTTCTTTAACAACTGCCTTTTTTTCAGCTTTTCCATCCTTCTGAACAGCCATTCTATCACTCCCCTACTGGATATATTATTATTTACCTGTGCTTGTTAAATAATGACGATAAGTTTAAGCTGACAATAACAATTATATAATAATATGGTTATAAGTGCAAACTTTATACCTTGTACTGTGTTTATATCTATGATTTTATGCCCTTTCAATTGTAACTGTACTACCCTCTCCATCAATGGTTGGGGGTGTCACGGCAAGTCGGTAACTCATCCGAGCCTTCAGCTCTGGTACATGGCTTATCACGCCAATTACACGCTGATTGCTACTAAGCCTCTCCAGAGAATCCAATACGGTATCAAGAAGCCCCTGATCCAAGGTACCAAAGCCCTCATCCAGAAAGAAAAACTCCAGCGGACTTTGCCCCTTAAGCTGTATCTGCTCCGATAATGCAAGAGCAAGAGAAAGGGAGACAAGGAATGTTTCTCCACCTGATAGAGATGATACCATCCTGTGTATTCCTCCATTGGCATTATCCCTTATAATAAAGCCCGACTCAGTGTCCAACTCCAGTGCGTATTTGTGTCTGGTAATGTCGTCCAGTGTTTGTGATGCCTTCGCAGCAACATATCTAAGCCTTTCCTCTGCAATGTAGTCAATGAAGCTGTTATCCTTGCGGTGCCGTGCCTTCAGTAGCTTCTGTATCTGATCGAAGAGGCCATATTTATGGTTGACTTCATTATATACCTTTTTAATCTCTACCCATCTTTTATGCTTTGCCTTAATATTGCTAAAACTACTCTTTGCCACTTCGCTTGCTGAAGCGGCGCTCTTTGATTGCTCAACAAGCTCCATATATAGTTTTTCCATCTGTTCCCACTCTTCCTGGGTAATGGTTCTGGCCTCTAGTTTTTTTTCTAATAGCTGCTTTTGGGCTACTAAATTTACTAATACTTGTTCGTATTGCTCTATCTCAGCCTTTAATGCTTTTTGTGTCTCAGGCTTGATAATACTGGCTTCTGCCTCTTCAATCCCACTAAAACCATTATCCGTAAGAGATGTAGTAAGCTTTACCATTTCATTTTGTAGACTCTCCTTGTAGATATTCAACTGGTTCTCAAGGAGTGATTTTTTTGTATTGAGCTCATTGCAATGCTTTTCAAACTTTTCAAGTCTCTGTGAATATTCCTTTTCGTCAGCTTCAAATCCCTTGAGTCTTTCATCAATAGAACGCAAGCCTTCTTCGATATCAGTACCGCCTGTCAGCTCATTAATCCTCCTTTCCTTATCACTAATCTGGTTAGTCAAGCCCTTCAGGTCTGACTCCAGCTTAATATGCTCAGCATTAAGCTTTGTAAGCTCTACATTTGACTGTTCAATCCGTTTTCTCGCCTCATCGGCCATCTTCCGTGTTCTCTCAAGCTCTTCTTCCATTCTGCTAAGGCTTCTATCATTTTCGGACAATTTTTTCAGCTCTGCAACAGCACTTATGATTGAATGTCTTACAAGAAACTCCGAGTGTCTCAAACGCATGGTATCTAGTTTTTCAGACATTTCCTTTAATTCATCCTTCAGTTGCTTCTCATTGTCATGGTTGACTCTAAGCTCAGATTTTATTCCATTTTCCGAGATTAGAAGCGCCCCTATTACATTATTGTGTTTGTCCAACTGCTCCTTGAGCGCAGTATGCTCTTTTTCCCAGACATCAATCGCCTGGAGCTTTTCCTTTATAGAAGCATCCGCCCTATCTATTTCCTGACATATTATTTCCAACTCCAGCCCCTTTAGCCGCTGGGGAAGCTTCTGTCCTTCAGCCTCAAATTCTCTCTCCTTGTTCTCTAACTCCCGGATTGACAGTTCCAGCTGCTCCCGCTTTGCCTTAAGGCTCTCTACAGAAATAAGGGCATCCTTTTCTCTTTCCTTTAATTCATTCTCAGCTTTGGTCAGCATGGCTCCAACGGCTTCTGCTTTTTTCTCAAGCACACCAAATTCCTCTGAGCTACCATAAGTAGCTGGCATGGGATGAGAGGACGAACCGCATACCGGGCAAGGCTCACCCTCCTTTAGCTTCGTGGACAAGGTGTATGCCGTGTGTGTATCAAGCTCCTTAATGCATTGGTCAAGCTCTCTGTGGCGTTCTTCACATGTAGCAGCAACTGCCAGCCTGGCATCTTCAAACTCCTTACACAGGTGCTCTAAATCCTTCAAAGCAGATTTCTGAGCTTCATTTTTTACAATCAGCTGGTCTATTTCCTTCTTTTTGTGCACCATCATCTGATATGTGCCTTGTGCTGTTCGAACATACTCCATTTTACCAAGGACAGATGCCCTGTCTCCCGGTTTGGCTTTAGTAAGAGCCTGGTAGCCTGACGATAGCTCCTCCTGGGTTTTTAGACTATCTTCAATCTCCTTTTGTACATCGGAAAGCTTCTTTTCAATGTCCTGTGTTGCTTTTTCAATGGTTGCCTTTCTCGTCAATTGCTGATTCTGACTCTTATCCAGTCTTTCAATCTCTCCCTCGATAACCGCTCCCGCCTGTATTTCACTCCTGTACTCCGGCTTGGTCTTTAGGGCTTCTGTCTCCTTTGTTATATCACCAAGCCTCTTTTTAAGCTGATCATATTCTTCCTCTGCTCCTTTTATATCTTCTATAATAGCGTCTATGGCTTTCTTCGATTTGCTTTCTAACCCTGTCAGCTCATGACTCCTGGCTGACAAGGAGGCTATCTCCTGTCTCACTGTAAAAGCATCCAATAGCCTAGTCCTTTGCTCCACAAGCCGTGGCTGATGTATAGCCGATTCCCGCCTAATTCCTTCATATTGAGTCCTTGTTTCAGTAAGCTTGTTGGTTTCACCAGGCAATTCCGCCATGACCTTCTGTAGCTGGGTGTTTGTCTCATTTAGCTGTAGCTGCAGTTCTCTACTTTTATTAATCATGGCGGCAAGGCCATCAGCTTTGACTGCTTTATCTAGCTTCTGCCTCTTACTAACAATTTCGGGCTCCAGTATTTTATGCTCCCTTTCCTTCCTGACTGTATCCTCCATATCCCGCACCAGGCTCCAAATCTCTTTTGCCTGATTGTATAGGACTTCCTGCCCCTTCAATTCTCTTTCAACATCATCCTTTAGCTTAGAAGCCTCTTCCATTTCTCTTTTTGCTTTCTTCAATGCATCTTCAGAGGCGTCTGTATATCCGGACAGCTCACCTGTTAGCACATCTATCCTGCTTTTTAGTATGGCAATTTTCCTGGAAATTTTATCATTAAGCTGCCTACCGTATTCCTCCAGATAAAAAACTCTTTCCAGCATGCCTCTTCGCTCCGAATTGTTCAGCATCAGAAAGTCCTGAAAACTGTTCTGAGGGATTACAACCGCTCTTGTAAAATCATCGTTGTTCAATCCCAATAGCTCTCTGATTTTGGCACTTGCCTCCATGGCCTTATCACACAGCGGTATTTCTTCGCTCTCTGTAATCTGAATAAGGCGAACCACCTTGGGTTCACAAGCGTTAAGGGAATTCTTTTTTCTTTGATAGGTTCTTTCCATCCTATATGTGGTTCTGACACCGTTTCTGTTAAGTTCAAAGGTGTATGCTACCCTAGCAGTCCTACACCTGGAATTAATGATCCCCTGTGTTCCACCCTCAGCTCTTTTTACCCTGCCATATAATGCGAAGGTTATGGCATCAAGAATTGTGGATTTTCCGCTTCCGGTAGGACCGAATATGCCAAACAGCCCGGATTCCGCCAGTGTGTCAAAATCTATTATCTGAGCTTCAGTAAAGCTTTGAAGGCCCTCTATTTCAAGGATTTTAGGTCTCATTGGGCACCACCTCCCCCATTGCCACTCTCCATGTCGCTAACATCCGCGACGCTAACTTCTGTGACGCTACTTTCCGCGACGCTACCTTCCATGTCGCTAACTTCCGCGACGCTAACTTCCGTGACGTTACTTTCCGTGTCGCTAACTTCCGCGACGCTAACTTCCGTGACGTTACCTTC
>LSQX01324287.1_pt1 | contig 16703 bp, 13 predicted proteins | sample 654561 | NCBI WGS metagenome assembly LSQX01 (sample SAMN04489861, study PRJNA283612) | anaerobic digester metagenome | isolation source: 4 biogas reactors fed with cattle manure at either 37C or 55C with and... | place: Denmark: Kongens Lyngby | collected 2014
GCTAAAATGAAGACTAAAAAGGGTCTAATCATAGCAGTTGCCGTCATCGTGGCTGTTATAGCGATAGTAGTTGTGATCATTTTACTAGTTAATGACCGGCAGCAAGAGGAGATGCGGCTAGAAAGAGGTCTGATGAGCGAAGCCAGCCTCGGGGTTACACTTGACACTTCAGATGATAGTATGCTGAGCTTGGAATATCCTGATCTATTCTTTGCTGACCTTGATTTAACAGGGGCAAAGTGGGTCTTTGCCCAGTCACTCATGTCGGAAGACTTCAGATTCGGTGCCTATGCTGCTTACGACCTAGTTACAAGCAATAATCAAAAAGTAGGTTACACCCTCATAGAAGTAGAGTCGGGAGACATTATAGAATTGGGTGGGGGTATCTGTCCGGTTCACCGTATCAAGGAAAAAGTGCTGGAACTGTCTAATCTTGAGTTTTTCTATATGGTGTACCGGCCGGCTCGCTATGAGGTTTGCCTCAAGCTAAATGACAAACCCAACTGGTGCTACTATGATGAGTTAATCAATGAAGTAGTTGAGTTTGATCCACCCATTCGCTCGCTGGAGGAAGGTCGCCGGGTAGTGGCTGATCAGGAGTAGGCTGTCAGACCTGTAATTTACCTCGACCTTGACTAAGCAGTGCTGCGCTTTCACCGGAATTAAGCGCGCCCAATTTTTCACTGCTTGCACTTGGCTTCTAGTGGATATTGAGGCGCTTCGGTCTTAATCTCTTGCCCTCCGCCATAAAGCTTTCACAGCAAAAGGAAGGGTCGTCAGCTGACGACCCTTTTCTTTATGCCGAAATTTACTTGCGGCTTAGTTTTTTCAAAAATTCTTAGGAAATATCTATGATGCTGAGATCCTTGTCGCTAAACACATCTGCCGGGCCGACGATGCAAATGGCGTTGTCTTCCACAGCCTGCGCCAGAACCTGCGACAAATTCAGCAGGTCTTCCGTCCCGGTGGACATAAGTTCACGCCGTGTTTCTAAGGTTTTTTCCGCTGAATAGCCAGTAAGATACCAGACATCGGCGGTATCTACCTGTCTCTTGTGCGAGAGGTGCGGATCCAGATCCGCAACTGTACCTATGATGAAGCGCTCAACATCACCATCGCTTTGAGCAAAGTCCTGCAAAAACTTAGCCGACTCTTGATAAGTCGTAAGAGATGTCCAAGGCTGCGGGTCGCGGTAGGAGTAAAAGAAACAATTGGCTGTCTTATCGATGCTAAAGCCACAGCCGTAGGCCCCACCCTGCACGCGGATCTTATTCCAGAGATACTCCATCGTGAGAATCTTATTCACTGCTAACCATTCTCCGGAGTAGCTGCCGCCGACCGGGCGTGTGTCGCAAGATAAGCAGGCGTAAGAGACCGCCGAAGGAATTATTGCTCCTTCACGCAAGGGGTAAGAAACAGCGTATTCTGCGTATTCGCGGGTCGCCGCTGTGCCCTCGGGGAATGCCGCCGCTAAGAGTGCTGCCAAATCCTCTGCCGGATAGCCGCTGATACTAGCTGTCAGCCGTTCGCTGCCGAAATTCTGTTGTTGGAAATCTTCCGCCCAGCTGAGAAATTGTCCCCATTCGGCGTTAAAGTCTGAGATGAAATTCTTAAGCCAGAGGATGGAAGAAAAGCCGGAAGCCGCTTCAGCTGCCGCTGACGCTGCTGAATAATGTCCCTTAACCCGCATAATTCCGAAAGCATGCGCACTCGAATTCGCGGCTTGACGCAGGACTTCGCGGATTTGCAGCAAATAGGCATTCGCGCGATAAGCATCATCAAAGACTGTCTCCCTGACGATTTCACGGATGAGATCGATCGAGTAAGACAGTTCGTTTTCCAGCACACTGCAGGTCACGACGTAGTAAAGCTTGCAGCGCGCAGAATTATCGTAATCCGGTACCGGCATGAGCGAAAAGGAGAGACCGCCAATATGCGTCTTGACCTCGCGTTGGATTTCCTCCGCATCACGTTTGCTGGTACCCAATCTCCCCATAAGTTCGCTGAGGAAATTAATACGCGGCAAGTCCTTATATTCAGCATCGGAAATGTCAAAATAGAGCTTTACATACACAATGCCTTCTGTCGGTGAAGGATGGCTCAAGACTCGCAGTTTGTCCGTCTCGATTAACTTCGTCTCCAGATATTCGGGCTCTTCTTTCAAGTCTTCTAAAGTCAGGCAGGGTAATGTAGCCAACGCTTCGGGACTGTCGCTTGACTGCTGCCATTCTTCAAGTTTAGCTTCCACTTCAATCAGGGCTGCTTTCTCCCCTGTCGACCAGAGCTTACTTTCTTGTGCCAATCTTGCGGCTTCACGAGCGTCTCGTTCCGCTCCGTAGGTCTGCGAAGGCAAGGAATGCAGCTCCACCAGGGCTTCGTTTTCTAGTAGCAGCTCGCGCAGCAGGTTTTCAAAATAGTTAGAAGCGATCTTTTCTTTCAGCGCTTCGAAATGTTGCGACGGAGTGAAATAGAGGGCGGGATCACCGCCATAGAGCCAAGAGTCCATGGCAGCAATGCTGAGGTAAACCCCACGTGGTTCACTGGGATCCAGCTCCCGGAAATACAGCTTGTTCAGCGAGGCTAAGAGATCGGCTTTGTTGATGCCGTTGTCCACTAGATCTGCTACAGTGCTGAAAATTGTCTCTTTTATTTCAGCGAATTTTTCTTCCGCTGTGTTGTGTGCTTCAAGACCAACCCAAGGTTGAGCGATCCCATCGGCAAGGTACATTTCAAAGTTTTGCGCTAGACCTTTGTCGAGGATAGCCTTTTTCAGAGGTGCCTCATTCGATCCGGCGAGTGTATCGCTAAGAATTTTAATCGCATATTGCTTCTCCACATCTTCCCAAGTGCAGACAATACCTGCAAGAGAAAAGCGGGACTTGTCGGCCGGATCCTCGTCGCTCGCGATTTCGTAGTAATGCTGAGCTTGGCCGGCGCGCGGAGTCTGATAGCCCACGTCAAAGTTCTGTTCCTCTTTCTCGTACTGACTGAGATAATCGCGATCCAGTTTCTCCAGTACCCGTTCGAGCGGCAGCTCCCCATCGAGGAAGAAGCGTGCATTCGCGGGATGATAATAGTCCGCGTGAGCCTTTTTGAAATCTTCATAAGTCAGATCGACGATATGTTCCGGATCCCCACCTGAGTTGTGGTAATAGCAAGAGTCCGGGAAGAGAAGCTTATCTAATTCAATTTGCGCTTTGCGATCCAGAGATGAATTAGAGCCTTTCATTTCATTGAAGACGACACCAGAGTAAGAAGGCTCCTCCTTTTCGTCGAAAGAATAGTGCCAGCCTTCCTGATAAAAGATGTTGGGATCTTCGAGAACTCTGGGCTGAAAGACTGCGTCGAGATAGACATCCATGAGGTTGAGAAAATCCGCTTCATTTCTACTGGCCAGAGGATACATCGTTTTATCGTTAAAAGTCATTGCGTTGAGGAAGGTATTGACTGAGCTTTTTAAAAGTTCGGCAAACGGCTCCTTGACTGCATACTTTTCAGATCCGCCCAGAACTGCGTGTTCCAGGATATGAAAAACTCCGGTATCGTCTTCCGGGATGGTTTTAAATGCGACCGAGAAAGTTTTGTTCTGTTCCGGTCGATCTAACCAGACCAAGCCTGCACCGCTTTTTTCATGCTCCAGTTCGTAATAAACAGCCTTTAGCTCGCTGATTTCTTCTACTCGTTTGACTCTAAAGCCATGTAAATATCCATCTATCTTCATAGTCGTTTTTTCTCGCTTTCTGCTCTGATTACTATGCGCTCTACTTAGGAAAATACTTATACTAGTTTTCGTTCTCGCCTGACACGCTAACGTCTCTGACTAAAACGGAAGGTGCAATACAGCCACTCATTTCAAGTTCGAGATCGGAACCGACAGCTTCGATCTTTCTAAGTAAGTCTACGAAATTTCCTGCAATTACTATTTGATTAAGCGGCCTGCTTAACTGACCGTTCTCAATTAAAAAACCGCTAGCAGGTACAGAAAAATCGCCTGATATAGTGCTGAGCCCCGAATGGAGACCCTGTAAGCCGGTAATGTAGATGCCGTCACCTGCTTGTTCGAATAAGGCTTCACGTGATAAGTCGCCCGGTAAGAGCGTTAAGTTAAAAGCTCTGGGCTTACTAGGTCCTTTATAGCTTCGTTGAGCATTGCCGCTTGAGGTCACTTGGGCCTGCTTGGCGCTCGTCTGATCATAAAGGAAATTCTTCAATACGCCCTTGTCGATCAAGGGCAAGTAAGAGGTGCTCACCCCTTCGTCATCAAAATAGCGTTTAGCGGAGCTGAGTTCTGCTAGGGGGTCGCTCACAAGATTTACAACTGCCGAAGCGATCTCCTCTCCTAGTTTGTCTTGGATACTGGACATGCCAAAATTTACGTTTTCGCCGGAAAAGGAGGGTTCAAAAGCGTTCAACCAAGATGCCATCACACGGCGATCCAGTACCAGTGTTTTCTGGCCCGAACCCGTACTCTTAGCTCCGAAATTTGCTTCTGCATTTTTCACGGCTTCTCTCGCAAGAACTTGCGGATTGACTTCGCTTATATCTTCAAAGAAAAGATAGTCCCTCCCGCTTTTCATCTCTTCTGCCCGTTTGAGGATGGCCTCAGCGTAGGCAAGGTTGATCTGGTGTGTGGATTGCTTGTTTAAACCACGTGTGTTCATGATCAGTTTTTGAACGGTCTGTTGCACGATAAAGACTTCTACTAAATGCACTTCCTCAGAAGAACTTAGGCCTTCCGTTGCGATCTGCTTACCTAATTCTAGCCAGCTAGCCGCTTGAAAGGGCTTGTCGTGGCTGAGATCTACGTTAACAATTTCGTCTGTCTCAAGTAAATCAGGCAAACCCGCCTTCTCCGGCTCATTAACAGACAAAGTCTGCTCGGCCATAGAGAGCAATTCCGGTATGGCCTCTACTGTTAGGTTCTCTGTGTAAGCTGCGCCGATCCTGTCACCTTGCCGCACTGTAAGTGCTAAACCTCCGCTAGAAGCTAATGCGTACTTTTCCAAATTTTCGTTTGAATATTCGATAGTCTTCTCACTATCGCGGACTAGATAGGCTTCCATGTCGGAGAAAGTATTGCGACCGTTTTCAAAAATTTGCTTGATTAAATCTCTATAATCCATCTGACTCTCCTATTCACGTCCGCCCACTGTCAGCGAGCTGATGCGCAATGGCGCCTGCCCTAAACTAGCGGGAATCATGCCACTGCCGGCACCGCACATACCTTCGCTGAGTAGTAGATCTTGACCTACCATGTCAATTTTCTGCAAAACCTCGAGGCCTGTCCCGATTAAGGATGCGCCTCTGACAGGTTGGCTTAGTTTTCCATTTTCGATCAGATAAGCTTCTCTGACAGCAAAGTTAAATTCTCCAGTGACCACATCGACGCTGCCGCCACCTAAACTCTTGGCGTAAAGACCGTACTCAGTATCAGAAATGATCTCTTCGCGTGTGGACGAGCCTGCCTGAATAAAAGTATTGTTCATTCTTGAGGTGGGAGCAAACTTGTAAGATTCGCGCCTTGACGAACCGGTACTTGCGCAGCCCATGCGTTTGCCGCTGATGCGATCCACCAGATAGCCTTTGAGAATGCCATTCTCAATCAAAAGATTCCTCTGAGTTGGGGTCCCTTCGTCGTCGTAGTTGCTGGAACCCCAGCTGTTCTCAATAGTGCCATCGTCAATAGCAGTAACAAGCGGTGAAGCAACTTGCTGTCCCAACTTGCCAGCGTAAACCGAGCTGTCCTTAGATACGAAAGCGGCCTCCAAACCGTGACCACAGGCCTCGTGGAAGAGTACGCCGCCAAAACCGTTTTCCATTACGACCGCCATTTTGCCGGACGGAGCATAAGCTGCGTGCACCATAGTTTTGGCTGCTTCGGCCGCTTTTGCAGCCATTTCGGGAATATTAATACAGTCAAAAAGTTCAAAACCCTTGGATGCGCCATAGCCTTCCATGCCGCTTTGGTAATCTGAACCGAAGCTCGCTACTGCATTAATCATATAGCGTGATCGGGTGCGTCGATCCTCAACCCAAGTACCTTCGCTATTAGCAATCAGAACCTTCTGATCCCAATCATGGTACGAGATTTGAGCCTGGCTGATCTCAGTATCATAAGCCATGGCTGCGTGGTAGCCCTGTCGCAGCAGATCAATTTTTTCCTTTAATTCTATTTGATCGGGATAAATTTTTATGGGGGTGATGCCTCGCTCAGGGGCAACGCTAAAGTCTAAAACCTTGAATTCTTGTTCTGCATTGAAAGCCACTGCTGCCGAGCGCGCAAGTTCCACAAGCGATTTGCGACTGACATCATTGGTGTAGGCATAGACAGTGTTTAGGCCCTTGACCAAACGCAGACCAAGTCCGTAGTCTCGGCCGCTGATCGTGCGTGGCCTCCCATCTGTGAACTCAGCTTTGTTCACTGTCATGTCTTCTAAGAAAATTTCGGCGAAGTCTGCTCCACCGGATAAGCCGATGTCTAAGACCTCTGCAACTAGGGTTTGTGCAAGCATATACTCTCCTTGTCTAGCAATTCGTTTGCTTAAGACAAGTATACACGAGCATCAAAAAAGCGGCCCTTGCGGACCGCCTAAAATTAAACAGATCCGAGGCACCACTCCCGGATCTGCTCTCTCAAATGGAGGAGAAAAGTATGAAAAAAGGATAACTAACCCTAATCATGTAATTGCATTATATAGAGCATGAGTGTACAAGCTGCTACACATTTATGAATAAATAAAGAACAAATAGCTTAATTACTTATTCAAGCTCTTTATATGCTGCTCCTCCAATAGCACTTTCGTTTTCCGGTTCTGATATCTCCATGCCGCCATCTGTGGAGGCTATGCGCATGGTCACTGCTGAGTGTGTATCTTTGAAAGAAGCGGAATCAAGCTCCATGACATCGGCTCTGATCGTACAATATTCATTGAATATTTCAACAGCCTTGTCTTTGCTGGGCTTCTCATCTAGGACAAGGATGATGTAATCGCTGCCCAGGTTTTGCACGTTAATACTGCTTTCACTGACATTCTCTTCGGCCAGCTCCACTACAAGTTTCTCTGTGATCTGCTGATGCCGCTGATTACGGGTTGAGATTGTAGGCAGCAGTACAGCAGCCAAGATTCCTAGTGCAAGCACAAAGGCAACAATCATAATCACCTTCATACGTGAAGGGATCGTGAGCTTAGGCAAGTCCTTAACCTTGGGCTCAAAAGGTTTTTCCTGAGTACGCGTACGCGGGGTCGGTGCGGGAGCGGGAGCTACTGCTCTACCTCTGCTGACCTGCTGCACTAGGGGTCCTTCATATTCCGGTTGTTCTTCGTTAGGAAATTCGAATTCGTCAGGGCTTTCTAAAGCACGCATTCCCTCACTAGTGTCGAAAACACAGTTGCAGAACATGCAATGCGATTTATCATTTTTATCGTCTACTTGAATCAATGAGCCGCAGTTAACGCAGCATGCATCTTTAATAGCCATCTATATTCCTCTCATTTGTATCTAAGTTTTTATTAAGCCATGGTGTATTATATCAGAAACACATTCTATTCAGAAGCGCTGTTATCAACTGTGACAGCTTGCCAACAGAATTCAGACGACAATAAAGATTAGGAAGCCTGCAATGACTAATGATGAGACCACTTCAAATCTATATATGCAACGAGCAATTGAACTTGCGCGTGAAGCCGCCGCTGAGGGAGAAGTGCCGGTAGGCTGTGTTATAGTACTTGAAGGTATCATTCTGGCCGAAGGCAGAAACAATCGAGAAAGTTCGCAAATGGCAACCGGCCATGCTGAAGTGCAGGCGATAGAGTCTGCCAGCCGCAAGGTTAATTCCTGGCGTCTGTGTGACGCTGATCTCTACGTCACTTTGGAGCCCTGCTTAATGTGCTCAGGTGCTATCCAACAAGCACGCATTAAACGTCTGTTTTTCGGAGCTTATGATCCCAAATCGGGAATGGCAGGATCTGTTGCTAATGTCTTTGCTTTGCCCTCTAATCATGAGGTCGAAGTGAAAGGCGGAATCATGCAAGAAGACTGCGCACAGTTGCTACGCGATTTTTTTATCATTCGGAGAAATAATTGTGAAAAAGAATAATAATGAAAATATTAAGGATAAGCCGAAGCAAATAACTATGTATGAGAGAAATTTGCCGGCCAAGATAATTTATCATCTGGGTATGTTTTTGACCAGAATATTTGTGCGCCTGCGTTATAAAGGGCAAGAATTTTTGCCCACGGATGCTAAGTATGTTATAGCTGCTAATCATCAATCGCTTTTTGACGGTCTGTGGTTAATGGGCGGAGTTCCACGCGAACATTTTACTGTTTTTTCTTGTATGGCCGGCGCAGATCTAGGTGAGGATTACGGTCTGATCGGCAAGATCATGCTGCGAGTCGGTCGTTCGATATTGGTTGACCGCAATGGAAACCCCATCCGAGGATTGATCGCAGCCAAAAAGATGCTGGAAGATGGCAATATCGTGATGATTCATCCTGAAGGTACGCGTAGCTATGACGGCAAAATCGGGGAGATGATGAACGGTGCTGCTTATTTGGCACATAAGACCGGAGCACCCATTATACCCACATACATTAATGGTGCATACGAAATTTTCTCCCGCTACATGTCGGTGCCCCAACCGATACATCTGAGACGCATGAGACGTAAACCGTTGACAATTGAATTTGGGGAACCGATTTACGCTCAAGATTACAAATCAATAGATGAACTTATGGCTGCGGTAAACAGCTGGCTGCATGCTAAAGAGGAAATTGCTCTCGCAGAAAAAGATCCCGAGCTGGCTAATATTAAAGCTAATAGGAGGAGCTAATCCAGAACATAATCCGTTAATGGTCCCAGCTTGCTCTTCTGGATTTTTCCTTCCATTCGAATGTGATCGTTGCCATATTCGATCTTATCTACCACCCCATAATCACGCACGTAGGCTTCCAGTTCAGAAGAACTGTAAGGTATTTCGGCGACGAAGGAGAACATCTTACTCTCCGCGAAGAGCGCCAGCGCTTCTTTCAGCTCAGGCAAGCCCTCGCCGGTCAAGGCAGATATTTCGTAGATTCTTTCCTGCTTGTCGTTACGTAAAGACATGATCAGGTTATGGTAGGCACTCTCTGATCTTTGGTCAATCTTATTAGGCAGATAAAAGGTATCAATAGCGCCAGCTCCCAGTTCCATGAGCTGCTCATCCGCCACCTGGCGATGCATAGCGGCCTCCTCATCCGAGGCATCAATCAAATGCAAAATTAGATCCGCTTCGACTACTTCTTCTAAAGTAGCTTTGAAAGCCTGCTTAAGGTGTTTCGGCATATCACGAATAAAACCCACCGTATCAATCAGGACGAAACTGATACCGTCACGCAATTCCAAGCGACGAGCTGTTGGGTCAAGCGTCATAAAGAGCCGATTCGCCGTCGGTATGTCTGAGCCACTTAGTTTGTTCATTAGGGTAGATTTTCCGGCATTGGTATAGCCGACGACAGCAGCAACTAATGCATCTTGGCGCTGGCGAGAGCTGCGCTGATGCTGGCGTCTTAGCTCCAACTGTTCTAATTCTTTCTGCAACTGACTCATACGGCGCTGAATGACACGACGATCTTGTTCCAGTTTGGTTTCACCGGGGCCGCGAGTGCCTATACCTCCACCTAGACGCGAGAGCTCAACACCCTTACCTACTAGCCGTGTCAGACTATAGCGCAAACGCGCCAACTCAACTTGAATTTTTCCTTCGTCTGTCCGGGCATGTTCGGAAAAAATAGCCAGAATAACTCCGGTGCGATCATGTACCGCCGCTTCAGTCTGCTGGGCAATATTTCGAAACTGAGCGGACGACAACTCCGCATTGAAAATCAAATGTTCCACGTCTGCATTCGCGGCCATCTCGCTGATCTCAGCCAATTTCCCGGATCCGATATGAGTGCTGCCGTCGATTTTTTTCAGACGCTGTGTCGCCCTACCGACTACTTCAAAGCCGCAGGTTTCAGCCAAATCTTCCAACTCGTCTAGTGAACGTTCAACTGTATCTTCCTCGCCGGGCAACGCCACAGCGATCAAATAAGCTCGATTTGAACTATTTTCTCCGTAGAAATTCTTTAACGACATAAAACCTACTTTCTCCACTCTGTGGAATTTCGCTCTTTTCGAAACAACACCTTAGATATACATGTTACGATAATAAACCATCAATAGGATTGGAATGGTAGCAAAAATGGACTTCGATATCTTTGATTCATTTGATAATGATGAAATATCAGAATTCCCCAACGACATTGAGATGACTGCGCTCTGGCTAAGCCATATCATACGTATTCGGCGCAAATCATTGTCTTTGACGCAAGGAACGATAGCAAGCGCCTTAGGTTTGGGCATGTCGGCAATCTCTTCGATAGAAGCAGGCAACTCTTTTGCCAACATCAAACGAACTCTCAAAGTAATGAATTACTTACGACTACCCTTTGCGCCAATTCTAATGTCGATAAATTCTCAAATCATGATACACAGCATAGAGGGTTTCGCCCCTACTCTTCTTAACGACGGAAAATCGCTCGCATGGAATCATCTGGAAGTGTTTCAAGCCACTGATCCACATCGCCTTGTCGTTCTGGATAAACAGTCAGGAAAGACTCATCAAGTGACCTTATCATCGCCTCACGATACGGTAGATCCGGCATCTTCAGAAACAGAGTGATCATACCGCCATAGATGTCATTAAAGATCTTATTATCCTTTTCCTGATCGCTCATGCGCACCAAACCAAGGAGTTTTCTTCCAAAGCTGGGATCCGCCTTACTGACCTTTATATACACCAGCGCCGAATCTTGCAAATGCTTGCCAATGGCATCCAACCAGATATCACCGGCGTCTCTCTGGATCTCTAACAATTCCTTGTCATTGAAAAATTCTTTAATTTCTTTACCGGCACGTTTAATATCACTTTTTGTCTGTTTGCCGGTACCGAATAAATGGGAGTATATCCAAGGTAAAAGGAAGCGATCACCTGTCTCGTTCTCCTTGCCCTTTAGAGCAAAAAAACGAAAGTCATGCAAACGTTTTTCTATTTCTTGTTTTAAATCGTCTCTGTTATCCACAAAGCTCTCCCTTCAAAGCTGAAAACTAAACTGTTTCCGCATCTGTCTTATATTTACTATTAAATAAATAGATGTTTTTATCTGTAACTACTGCGTCCAGAACTTCATCATAATCTTCACGGGGCACGTTATCAACAATCTGTTCCTCAAAACAGATGCCAACTCGCGGCACATCTCTATTTAACTTAGGTAATAAGCGATCATAGTAGCCACCACCGTAGCCGATGCGATACCCGTCTTTACTGAAAAGCAGGCCCGGAACCAAAATGAAATCAACAACTTCAGGATCTTTGATACGCGATTCGTTTTTACGCGGTTCTAAAATACCATACGAGGATTCTTCAAGTTCGTCGTAACCATGAAACATCGACAGGAGAAGCTCTTGGCTCTCTTCATCAACGATGGGGACATAGACACGTTTGCCCATAACTCGCATCACATCAATTAGGTGATGAGTGTCCACTTCGTCACGGAAGCTGATGAAGCAGCTGACATTTTCTGCCAACATGAAGGGCTCCCACTTGAACAAGCGTCGCTCAATTGCTCTAGACTTTTCCAGACGTGTCTCCGCATCAATAGCTGCACGTATCTCCCTGCCTTTTGCGCGGTATTCTTTTTTCAAAACTGATAAATTCTGCTCTTGTTTATCCATTCAAATATTACTCCTTCAAAATTTAAGCGTTCGCCTCAATGTTCTCAATTTCTTCGATCGGCTCTATTTCTTCCCGCTTAGGTAACCAATCTACCCTTTTCATGTAGATCAGGTAAACAATGATGGTCAAAACATAGGAAAGAGGATAGGCCAAAAGCATGAAGTCAAAGGTGCGATTCAATGGCAGTATGACATAAACCCAGAATACACGAAAGCCGGACATACAGATCAAAGTTACTAGCATCGGTACCATGGAGCGGCCAACTCCGCGTAGTGCGCCACCGATCACCTCATTAATCCCGAACAGCCAATAGATGCTCAGAATATACAGCATCACCTGACGGATATAGAAAGTGACAGCAGGATCGGGGTTAAAGAGTGCAGCCAAAGGTCCTGCAAAAATCAGGAAAAATGCACCTAGACCGCCCGAAACAATTACGACTAAAACAATCGCTTGACGCAATCCTTTTTTTGCTCTTTCTATTTTTCCTGCTCCGATATTCTGTCCCATAAAGGTCATAGCTGCTAGGGCTACCGCATTAAGTGTCACCCAAACAAAGCCGTCAATTCGTCCGGCTGCAGCATAGCCTGCTACTGCTAAGGTACCAAATCCGTTGACTGCGGTTTGAATAATTACATTGGAACCCGATATGAGGACACTTTGCAAGCCCGTCGGCACGCCAATCTTCAAGGCTCGCTTACCCACAGGGCCGTGAAAGGCAATATCGCGCAGATACAGTTTATAGCTTTCGTCCGTTTTGCTTAGACTCATCATTACCAGCACAGCGGCGATGATATGCGAAATAACCGTTGCCCACGCAGCTCCTACAACACCCCACCCGAAGACTGCGATAAAAAGCAAATCTAGCAAAATATTAGTTATTGAACTTACTGCTAAGAAATAGAAAGGTCGCTTTGAGTCGCCCACTGAACGTAATATTCCTGCACCCATGTTATAGAGGAGTGAAGGAATAGAACCTGCGAAAAATATACGCAGATAAACACTGGCATCGGCCAAGATCTCTTCTGGGGTATTCATCAAACGTAAGAGTGGCGTCGACAAGAAAAAGCCGGCAACACTCAAAACTACGCCTGACACCAGAGCAATCGACATGGATGAGTGCACCATACGGTAGAGCCCGTCTTCGTCTTCTGCTCCATACATCTGAGCTACTACAACTGCGCAGCCGGTAGACAAGCCGATGAAAAAACCGATCAGCATATTCGATAGCGATCCGGTAGCTCCAACTGCAGCCTGCGCCTCAGTTCCGATAAATCTGCCTACAATCAGCAAATCCGCAGTATTGTAGAGCTGTTGCAAAAAGTTGCTCAACATCAGTGGCAAGGCAAAGATTAATAATTTTTTCCAAATAGTTCCTTCAGTTAAAGCAACATTACGCACTCTCATCCGTTTAGTAACTCCTTAACCTAATCTACCTTTAAAGTCCTCATAGGAGAAACTCTTAAGCGTCTTATACGTTTTCTTGTCCGGATAGACACCAATGGAGGGCAAAGACATACCGTTAAAGGTGTTGTTCTTCACCATCGTGTAAATAGCCATATCTAAAAACACAATTCTATCACCGGGCAAAGGAGGTACATCAAAAGAATATTCTCCAATGATATCCCCTGCTAGGCAGCTGGGTCCTCCAAAACGAATCACGTATGGCAGTTGATCTGCTTCTGCCCCCTCGTACCAGCGTGACTCGCCGCTGCGGCTTGCGTCTTGGACCAAAAAGCACTTCGGTGTATACGGCATTTCCAAAACATCCGGCATATGACAGGCGGCGGATGCGTCGAGAATTGCTGTGGTGCTGACATTTTTCACCAAATCCAAGACCTCGGAGACGAGAAAACCAGTATCTAGGGCAACCGCTTCACCAGGCTCGAGATAAACTTCGGCACCGGTTTTCTCCTGCACGCGTTTAATACTGCGCAGCAGGCTGTCGACATCGTAATCTGCCCGCGTTATATGGTGTCCCCCGCCCAGATTAAACCATTTCAAATCTTGAGGAAACGCACCGAATTTCTTCTCGATCGCATCCAACGTATTTTCGAGAGCATCGGCATTCTGTTCACACAGCGAATGGAAATGAATGCCCTCTATGCCTTCCAAAAGCCCGGCTTCCATTCCTGCTTTAAACTGAGCTGCAGTTATGCCCAGACGAGAGTTGGGAGCGGCCGGATCGTAGATCGCATGTTCCAGCTCCGAATATTCGGGATTGATCCGTAAGCCCGGAGAGATCTGTCGACCTCCGGACAAATTGTGGTCTAGCAGACGGCCACGGTATTTTTTCCATTGGCTGAAGCTGTTGAAAACAATTTTATCCGCCAGCCCCAATAATTTATCAAAATCCGACTCCTTAAAAGCCGGAGAATAAACGTGGACCTCGCTTTTTTCACCCATCTCACGGCCCAACGTGGCCTCGTAGAGTCCGGACGCTGCTGTGCCGCTGAGATATTTCCCAATCAGTGGGTAGAGAGGATAAGTAGCAAAAGCCTTCTGCGCCAAGATTATTTTGCAGCCGCTAACATCCATAATAGCTCGCAGCAGGCGCAAGTTATCTTCTAATGCACGCAGATCAATCAAATAGTATGGAGTAGGAACATCAAAAAACGGCAGGTCTTCGGCTGCCGGACGATTTTTCTCCTTAAAAAGCTGGCGCGGATCCAGATGTTCTACATTCGCATTCATCAAATATCATTCCCTCTGATTCAGTAATTATTTCTTTTTCAAAACTTGGGCCAGGAATGTCCCCGGCCCATAATTACTGATTCTTAAATATCTTATGGTACTAGGACCGGATCGCGATCCTCAACATAAGGCAGACCAAACTTGTTCATCCCTGCCATGAAAGGATCCGGATCCATTTCTTCAACGTTAAAGACCCCGGGTTTACGCCACTGGCCCTGCAGGACCAAGGATGCACCAATCATCGCCGGAACTCCGGTTGTATATGATACTGCTTGTGCACCTGTCTCTTTGTAGGCATCCTGGTGATCGGAAATATTATACAAGCGATAAACTTTCTCCTGGCCGTCTTTGACACCTTGGAAAATACAACCGATATTAGTTTTACCGTGAGTACGCGGTCCTAAAGTTGCGGGATCCGGCAAGACTGCTTTCAAAAATTGCAGTGGCACGATTTGCTGGCCCTCAAAGTCGATCGGCTCAATTGAGGTCATACCAACGTTCTCCAAACATCTAAGATGAGTCAAGTAGCTTTCACCAAAAGTCATAAAGAAGCGCATCTTCTTGATGCCTGTAATGTTTTCCGCCAAAGATTCCAACTCCTCATGGTAAAGGAGATACATGTCGCGCTCACCGATCTCTTCAAAATCATAGCTGCGCTTTATTTCGAGAGGTTCCGTCTCGATGAATTCGCCCTTTTCCCAGTAGCGCCCGTTGGCTGTGACTTCGCGGATATTAATCTCAGGATTGAAGTTGGTCGCGAACGGATAGCCATGATCGCCGCCATTACAATCGAGAATGTCAATTTGATGAATTTCGTCAAACTCATGCTTGAGCGCATAAGCCGAATAGACGCCGGTTACGCCCGGGTCAAAGCCTGAGCCCAAGATTGCGGTCAGGCCTGCGTCGCGGAAGCGATCACGATAGGCCCACTGCCACTTATACTCAAACTTGGCTGTGTCGAGCGGTTCGTAGTTGGCAGTATCAAGGTAGTTGACTCCGGCCTCCAGACAGGCATCCATAATTGTCAAATCCTGATACGGCAGAGCCAGGTTAATCACTAACTCGGGCTTATATTGGTTTATAAGTTCCACCAACTCCGGGACGTTGTCAGCATCTACCTGTGCTGTTTCAATTTCAGTCCCGCGTCCGTCCAATTCTGCCTTAAGCTGGTCGCACTTAGATTTAGTACGGCTGGCAATCATCAAATGGGTAAAAACTTCACTGTTCTCTACACATTTATAGGCACAGACTCGGGCTACACCGCCTGCACCGATAATCATCGCTCTACTCATTAAAAAACCTCCTTAGGTGTCCTGTAATATTTTTCTCTATGTTTGTATTTTTTTAGATATCCCTATTCTATCAATAAGTTTCAATTGAAAAGCTAATTTCGCTTGAGACTCATAAAACTAAGATTAGCTCACGCAAGAGCTTCACTGCCACAGCTGTAGAAGCTCCCGAAAGATCCAGCGGAGGTGTTAGCTCCACCAAGTCACATCCCACTATATTTAGTCCCTCCAGCTGGTAAATAGCCTTGAGCATTTCCTGATAGGAAACCCCACCCGGCTCCGCCGTGCCTGTACCCGGCATAACCGAAGGATCAAGCACATCTAGGTCAAGAGAAACGTAGACAGGTGCTGATCCGATAAGCTCCATTGCCGCCTTCAGCCCGGAAAGGTCAAAGGGGTGAAAATCTAAATTCTCTTCGGCAAAGGCAAACTCTTCAGCCAGCCCGGAGCGGATGCCGAGAGAATGTATACGCTTTTTGCCGAGCAAGTCATAGCAGCGGCGTATTACTGAGGCATGAGAATACTCAACTCCAAGGTAATCGGGGCGTAGGTCTGTGTGTGCGTCAAAATGAAGCAAGTGCAGATCAGGATACGCTTCAAAGGCTGCTCTTACCGCTCCTAGGGAGAGGGTATGCTCCCCGCCGAGCATAATTGGTGTTTTTCCTGACTGCAAAATTGCGGCACAAATTTGCTGTACCATCCGCAGCGCTTCCCCGGTCTCACCGAAAGGCAACTCCAAGTCGCCTGCATCATGCACCCGCCTGTCCTCCAGATCACGCTTCAATTGAGGGCTCCACGTCTCCAAGCCCCACGAATCCCGTCTCATTTCTGCAGGTGCAAAACGTGAACCTGGGCGAAAGGAGCTAGTTGAATCAAAAGGGGCACCGAAAACGACATATTCGGCCTCGGATAAAGTTGCGGTATAGCCGCAAAATCTCAGCAAGTCCGGACGCTCATGTGCCGG
>LSQX01216759.1_pt1 | contig 16700 bp, 15 predicted proteins | sample 654561 | NCBI WGS metagenome assembly LSQX01 (sample SAMN04489861, study PRJNA283612) | anaerobic digester metagenome | isolation source: 4 biogas reactors fed with cattle manure at either 37C or 55C with and... | place: Denmark: Kongens Lyngby | collected 2014
AGGAGTATTACAAGGGGTTTTAACCCCTGATTATATCTTTAACCGTAGTTCCCAAAGAGCTGGGTATTGCGTTTTATCAAGTTATGGAGTATAATTTTTTGCATATTGAAAAGATGCCAACTTGGCTCAGTTGGTAGAGCAGCTCATTCGTAATGAGCAGGTCTCTGATTGTTGATAAGGCAGACCATTAGAAAACACAGCCGAAGCGATTCTATGACAAACATATAGGGAGCGGTAAGCGACCCTCCCTCATATATGCTACTGTGGCTCAGGGGTAGAGCAGCGCACTCGTAATGCGCAGGTCGTGAGTTCGAATCTCACCAGTAGCTCCAAAAAAGACATAGCTTTCCGTCGGGGAAGGTGTGTCTTTTTTATTGATCAATTTCTTGGCGTGCCTCCTGATTACAATGGCACATTATCCACTGCCCATTGAAAATGGGCAAGCCGCATGATATTATTTCCATATTACTTGCACGTTATCTTTCGTATACGAAAAGCCTGTCATACGGCATAAGGGCGATTGGAGGCCATAAAATGAAAAGAATATGTGCGCTATGTTTGATTGTTACAATGATCGTTGCAACGACAGCCTGTTCGCAGCAGGCCGGGCCAGCAGAAATGCCGGCTTCCGCGCAGACGGAAACGCAGAATACGCCAACAGAAACGCCCACCCCCAGCCCTTCTCCCACTTCTGAACCGAAGCCGTTTGTGCCGATGGACATATTCGGCAGCGAGTTTAACCCATATGGTATGGAAATGCCGGACACTTTCACGGTATTCGAGGCGTCTTTCAACAAAGGTTCGACAAAACCAGGAGCCAAAGATCAATTTGTCCTCTCCATGACCGGCAGCGGCGATATGTTTGCCGCCGTCGCCTATCAAGCGGATGTTGCCGGTTTGAGTGAGGACGATAAAAACGAGCGTATCAACGAGTATCTTGACGGCGGCTTTACGGAATTTGAGGGAGCAAGCGGGCAGATTATCACTGTAAAGCAAGCCGATTCAAACGACGACCGCTATGAGTATGTGAAAGCTGACGGCAGTCATGGACAATCAGGCGGCGGCTGTGTTATCGAGATAACCTTCTATGTGGATGCCGCCGACGTTGAAAAGTATGCCGACCTTGTGCGCGATAATTACAACCTGAACGCCTTGACACCTATCGCGGACTATCTCGATGTTAAGACGGATTTCAGCGAGTGCGGCATCGGCGTGAATCTGCATAAGAATGAAGTCCGCGCTTACGGCGTCTATTATATTCCCAATGTTGACGCTGTACAAAAAAGCATAGCGGAAAATGTGCAAGGCGGTTGGTGGGAATGGAACGGCATGATGCAAACCTCTATTCAATATGGCCCGATAGACAGCAAGCTGACCTTCGACAGCAAGGGCGGAGCGATAACGATAGAGCAAAAGCATATCGACCTCAACGCCGCGGCGGGCGAATATATCGAGGCGGAGGTTTCGCTGGCAAAATTCGGCTTTGGCTTCGACGATGCGGGTACCTGCGGCGTGTATGAGCAGCATGAGCCATACTATATGTCGGTTGCCATCCATAGGCCGGAATGGGGCAAGTGGAACGGCGACTGGAACATCGAATACATGGATGTTGTGAACGGTTATACCATGTTAATGTGGTATTATACGAACGAGGGAAAATGGCACATCGCGATTGAAGGTGACAATGGCGGGTCATATGACTACTACCCCGTCACAGGCAAACACGACGGGCACCCTGAAAACGTCCCACAGGTGTTCAACGCTGTTTTCGGCACGCAGGGCGACGACTTTTACGGCAAGCCGTTGGCCTACTTCGAGCAGGTGACTCGGGAGCGTTTCGGCATGAGCGTCAATGAGCTTTACGCGCTGTCGATCAGGTAGCCGGGCGATATGCCGCCGTGTTTTATATCGGCGACGCTGGGTATAACCTCAAGTAAATAACGCTTTAGGGCTGCTTGACAAGGCAGGGGGAGAAGGATAGACAAAAATTTCCCTTATTTCTCCCCGCAAGGGAAAAACAAGGGAAAAGACACAAGGCCAACGCTCAAAAATGATACGCAGTGCCCTGCCAGTCCGGGAAATCTTTTTTCCATTATCTCTCCAAAGGGACTCCCCACAAACTATAGGCATTGCTTGCCTCTCTAATCATTACGTGCTGATTAAAATTTTGTGATGATAACTGGTGCTCTTCCTCGTACTTAGGCATCCTCCAAACGCTGATTTTGCTGCTGAAAGACAGAGCAAAACACCATAAAACCGTAACGGATTATAGTGTCTTTCAATGCTGCATTAAATTGTTGATTATGCTTATTATGATTGATATAATAAACTTGTGATTGTATACCTATGCTTCGATGAACGGTGGGTGATTATGTGGACAGGATATTGGGTATTGGCCCTTTCATATCGGCGATTGCAGCGGTTTTTTCCGTTTTCGTAATCAGCTTTCTCAACGTGCATATATTTACACGGCGTAAAAAAACCGGCGTTACAATATTTGCCAACACAATTTCAGCGTTTGTGCTGTTAAGCATGATTTTTTATGCGATCAGCATGGCTGTATTCGTGTTGCCTATGTCCAATGTGTATACCAATCTGTCCCGTTCTTTTATTTTGTTCGCGGCTACCGGATTAATAACTCTCGCAGTAATTTTTATTGCATCGAAGAAAATACGCGGAACCTTAGCTTTTTCTCATAACATTCCGAACACATTAAAGAATATCGACGACATCGTGTTTATCTTTGACGATAACGGCAAAATGACATATATAAATTATAAAGATAAGCTATATGAGCTGCTTGGTGATAATGATAACCTTGCCATGCTTTGTGAGAGCATATTTGACCGTTGCGGCGTTACGCTTGATAATCAAATAAGTTCGGAGAATATCCTGGACGCCTTTGAACTGCCCTTGCATTTTGAGGCGCTTAAACGAGACGCTTTGTTGGCCGTTTCGCCAATACTTCCAGGTAGCAATTCGGGGTTTATAGGAGTATTACGCGATGTAACCCAAATAAGCGAAAGCCGACGTAAGCTCTTGCGGCAAAATCAGGAACTGCAAAAAGCAAATGCCCTTTTATCGGAATATATAGAAACAAAGGCGGAGCTTGAAGCGGAGAATAAACGCCTGGAAATCATCGGAGAAATCAAAGCGACCCTGATATCAGATATTGAATCCGCTTTAGTGAGCCTTCGGGCAATCAGTCCTAAACTGCATGATGATTATTCCCATAAGGTTGAAATGAAAAGATTTGCCGTAAATCTGCGTGAAATATACAAAACGGTGCGGCAGGTTGTCAGCCGTATAAACGGAGGTGTACAAGCCAAGTGATTCGAATACTTCTTGCTGATGACCACACCCTGTTTCGCTCTATGCTTGAAGAAATGCTGATGCGAGACAACGGGCTGACGGTTATTGCTTCCTGCTCTGACGGCGAGGAAGTAATAAGCTGCTGCCGCAGCAGCTCGCCCGATATCGCTTTGTTGGACATTGGAATGCCCGGTATCGGCGGCATGAAAGCACTTGAGGCAATCAAAGAAAATTGCCCTCAGACGAAGGTGGCTATGTTGACCACCTTTGAGGACAGTGAAAATATAAAGAAAGCCTTGCTTTGGGGTGCCGATGGGTATCTGATTAAGGATATGGAACCGGAAATCCTTGTCATGAGTATAAAATGCATCAATGCGGGAATGGTGATGTTTCACCACGAGGCATATAATCATTTAAAAACGTCTGTTTCCGTCGAGTCACAGGACAATCGGGTACGTATCGGGAAAATGGTCTTTGATGGTGTTGAGATTAATATCATGCGCCTTATCGTACAGGGCAAATCAAATAAGGATATCGGCGCGGCGCTCAACTATAGTGAAGGAACAATCAAAAATAAGGTTTCTAAGATTTTGGCAAACGCGGGATTAACCGACCGGGTTGAATTATCTGTGTTTGCAATAAACAACGGTATTGTATGATTTTATGTATCCCTTGGCAGCTTGGCATGCACAGTAAATCCCGCCTCTCCGTCGCTTGTGAACTCCACAAGCCCGGAGAGGTTTTTTATTTCCGTTTCAATGCCGGAGAGTCCGTAATTTTTAATAATATTAAAGCAACCTATGCCATCATCTACCGCATAGATATCAATTTCGGCAGGCGAAAACCTCAAAATGAGATACATATTCTTCGCCTGTCCGTGACGAATAGCGTTTGTGACGGCCTCTCTGCATAATTGATATACCGCATGGTGTTGCGTGGGAGAAAGCCGATATTCCTGGCCGTGGATTTTGATATCAACATGAATATTTTCACTTTTTAGTTGCTCTAAATCACTTTTTATCGTATCAAAAGCCGCCCCCACCGACTTTCCGTCAAGCGCATCGCCTAATTCAGTTAAACTGTTTTTCAAAACCTCCTCAATCTGAGAAATCTTTTTTGAAGCTTCATCTGCCTCGCTGGAGGAGGCAAGCTCCGCCGTGCCGATGGCAACAGTCAGGTTATGGCCTAAAATATCGTGAACGTTTTGCGCGGTTTGGGTTTTTATTTTTGCGTCGTTCAGCTTTTTTACAGCCTTTGCAGCACCGGAAAGCTCTTGGTTGATTCCCTCAAGCTCCTGGCGCTGTTTTGTCAAAAGTGTTCGATTTTGAATAAGATCCGTTTTGTCACCGAAGCACAGAAGCATCCCGCCGTTATCCTGACGTTGTGCCGTAACGCCAAGCCACCGTCCGTCGGTTAAAGGGATATCCTCGGACCCTTCGCTTTTTCCGTATTTCATAAGTGCCAAAGCTGATTTTTTGTCGAACAGCTGGGAGTTTTCAATCAATGCGGATAGTGTCGGCGGCTTTTCAGGACATGCCAGCATAGAATAGAATGTGCTATTTGCGCCGTAAAGACGTAGATTTTCATCGCAAAAAACAATCCCTTGGGGCAGCGTTTCATACAGACGGACAAAGGAAATGGGCGATAAATCGAAAAAGCGGTATTTCAGAGTCGGAATTGTAAAAAGCATGAGCGAAAATGAGGCGGCGAGAGGAGAAGCGTCGAACACCGGAAAGTGGAAGATCCACAGCAGCAGGTCGAGCTTAAACAGAATGTAATACATATTCCACAGCATCGGCAGCAGTACCACAAAAGAAAAAATCCTGCCGAGACTGCGCTTTTTATGAAATTGCGGCTGTTTTGTGTACCCTGATGCAAGCATCACAATCCCGATTATCAGGTAGATATATTGAATACTATGAGCGATGTAGAAGCTTATTCCGAACCTGTCGCGATATAGATCAAAATATGTATAAAAGGTCATGTGAAGCGGATTTGTCGCAAGTGTGATAAAAGCTACGGCCGGGGCAATAGACAGGAGCATAACAAATGTCTTTGGCGGCAGAACACCTTTCCGGTAAATATACGCAAAGACAATCAGGCATATTCCCATACAGTCAATGGCCAAATACTGTATTACAACAAATAGCCATCGCAGCTCAATTACAGGAGAAACTGTTTTGAAAATTTTCGCGATGATCCAAAGAGCAATTGTTCCCACAGTGGAGAGATATGCGTATAGGAACACTGTTTTTTTTGCTCTGGAAAACACATATGCAGTAAATAATACCAATAATGTCAGCGTCAAAAAATGAGACAGCAGGATCGTGTTCAATTCAATCGCAAGCTTATCGGATATTTCCACAATACCACTCCCCTCATTGCGTTCGCTGTTAAATCCATTATAGTCCCTACATACAAAAAAGGAAACGTATGAAACCCCATCGGAGGTCATGAATTTACCTTCTGTGGGTCATTTTTTTATGACCTTCGCCGCAAATGAGTGACCAATGAGGTGACGGAGGTTACTTGAGCCAATAATGCAGTCAGTGATACCCTTGTTATGTAAGCTACATTTCATAATCGTACTCGATAAACACGATAAAGGGGAGAGAGAAATAAAAAAGGTATTTGCAACAGTAATTGTCATTTGTCTTATGTTTGTAATCACATCGTGTTCCGGCGGAGAACCCTCAAAAACGCCGGAAAGCGGGAATCCGTCTGCACCCGATGAAACCGGCAGTCTTTTTGATTCACTCGGCGAAAACTCTGCCGAAGGTGATCCTGTGGCGCAGACTCAGGGAACACCGGAAAATTCCGGGCTTGTAGGCTGCGGTCAGATATTCAGCACCGAGGGCCTGAGCTACAACATCATCGGTTTAAGGACGGAAGTCTTTGAGGGCAGCGAGATGCTTTTTCTGAAAATGGAGATTCGCAATGACGGTGCTGAAAACAAAAACTATGAAACCCTTTCCACATTAGAGCTTTATGATGAGAAGGGCGAACTGTGTGACAACGAAGTATTTGCCCGTGTGGAATCGAAGTTATACGGCGACATACTTCCCGGCGGCAGATTGGTAGGTGAAGCTGCTTTCAACATAACAGATCGTGCAGGCGATAATTTTGAACTCCATATCGGTGAGTTTTACGAGTATTCACCTGCAATCGCAATCAAAGAAAGCGATATCGGCATGACCTTTGCGGAGCAATTTGGAGAAAGCGCACCTGATATCACATACATCGATTTTCTTGAATCTGACGAGCTTACGATAAAAATAAACGGCGCCTCTACCGTTGTTGACGACGGTGGGCAAAAACTGCTGCTGATTGATATTTCGGTTATGAATAACGGAAGCGAAAGCACAGACTTATTTTACGGTTTATACTTAGACGGAGTTTACGCAAAAAGCGGAAGCAAATTAGATAGCAGTCAAGGTAGGTACTGGGACTACCCCAATTATGAGATCGAACCGGGAGATACAAAGGACGGCGTATTGGCGTATAAAATTGATGATGGCGATACCGAATTTTATATGATTGTGGCGCCGGATTCAAGTAACTACAGCCAGAAGTTCACCCTTGGATTCTCGGCTGAATAATGAGGAGGGTATACATGAAAAAGTCAGTAATTTTAATCTTAATCGTTAGTCTTTTGATGGTGGCAGTTGCGGGTTGCGGAGAAGTCGGCGCTCCGAATAAGCCGGAATCCGTGGGCGGCACGCCTACAGAAAACACATCAAATTCCACGCAGGAAATTACGCCTGTGACACCCGATGGCGGGGATAAACAGGAAAAGGACTCAGATTTTAGCGGCGTATTTAAAAACGGCGTAATTGCAATGGAATATTCTATGTTTGGTATGACCGCATCATCAGTAACCTATTATCGTGGAGAAGATTATCGCACAGTAATAGAATCAGATACAACCGACATGCCAATAATCATGATTTATCTTAAAAGTGAAGATGCGACTTACCGCTTTAACGAAGAAAGCAGCAAAGGGGATAAAATTGTAGGCACACTTGATGGAGACATAGATTTTATGCAAGAAGGCGTATCGCTTTACGCTGCTGTTTTAGAAGCAAAATCAGAGGGCGAGCCTATCACGATCACCGACGAAACGCTCGACGGCGAATCGGTAAAGTACATTCACGGTACTTATACGGATGAAGAAGAGGGCGGAACTGCAACTGTAGAAATGTGGTATTCAGAGAAATACAATTTACCGCTTAAATACGAAATATCATCAGGCGGAATGTCGGTAATGGCTCTGACCGTAACGGATATCAAGGTTGATAATTCCCTTGCAAACGATTTATTTGTACCACCTTCTGATGTGGAATTTACTGAATTTGACTCGGGCGGCTATATAGATGACTTTTTAGAGTATGACTATTCATCTATTGATAAGGATCGGGATATGTCCGATTTCGGCCCTGTGAATTAAATAATAATCCATCTGGTAATAAGAAAATAAATTAATAAAAAGAAGAGAGGTCTTTAACATGAAAAAACTACTATCGGTGTTACTTGCATCAATGCTTTTAGCTGCAATGCTTGTTCAACCGGCAATGGCATTAGGCGAAACGGGTTCTGTTGTTAGCGTAGGCTTTAATACCACTTATGTAATCAAAAATGACGGTACTCTTTGGGGATGCGGTAAAGATTATGTAGGCACAGGCGGCGGTTTCGGTGACCCTGAGACTGAAATGACACATATAACAGACGATGTAAGAAGCGTTTCAGCGAACGCTAACACCACATTGGTTGTAAAAAAGGATAACACCCTTTGGGGCTGGGGATACCTCTATGGTTATCCAAGAACCCCGGATGAAAAAGACCCAGAATTTCTTTATCCTACAAAGCTGAATATTGATGATGTCAAATCAGTTTCGGCAGGATATTACTATATGCTTGTATTAAAAAATGATAATACATTATGGATTTCCGGCGAAATGTATAAGGGTGACGGCACGGAGACCTGGGCATACGAGCCGGTGGGATTTGAAAAAATTGCCGACAATGTTATCGATATGTTTGCTGCAACCGAAGCGGTGCTCTATGTTAAAGATGATAACACGCTTTGGGGTTATGGCGAAAGCAGAAAGGCGGTTTTGGGTTACCGGGAGGATGGACCTGATTATCTTGAGCCGAAAAAGATTCTTGACGATGTGAAATATATCTCAGCAAACGAAGCAGCAACCGCCGTTTGTGCGATACGACTTGATAACAGCCTCTGGGCATGGTCTGATGATGGCTTGTGGACAGATAATAAAGGTTGGGTAGACGATAAGCTGAATGTATACAAAGTGACGGAAAATGTTAAAATGGCGATTATCAATTCTAGTAACGGATTCGTTGTAAAAAATGATAATACCTTGTGGGGCTGGGGTTACAGTTATCAAGGCGCAGATGTCAATAATGATCGGATTCTTCGTAAAATATCCGACAATGTATCTTCTATTTCACACGGTTACCGCCATTTAGCGATTATTAAAACAGATAACACTCTATGGACTATGGGCGGAAATACAGCTTTGGGCTATTCCAGTGAGGACTACTGGTATAATCCTTTGACAAAAATCATGAACAATGTGCAGGATTCGCCATCAAGTTGGGCTGTTGCAGAAGTTGAAGGTGCAATTAACGCCGGTTTGATTCCCAACGACATGCAAGGTAATTACACCAAAACCGTCACCCGTGAGGAGTTTTGTATTTTGGCTATTCGTATGATTGAAACAAGAGCAGGAATGGATATTGGCGCATACCTGGATATGGTAGGAGTTGAGATCGCACCCTCGGGAACATTTGAGGACTGTGATACATATGAGGTTCGTGCTGCCAAAGCGCTGGGCATCACAGACGGAACATCCGCCACAACATTTACCCCCGATAAAGAGCTTACACGGCAGGAAGCGGCAAAATTTTTAACAGCTACGGCAATTGCCTGCGGTTACAACGTGACATTAAGCACCCCGGGCTTTTCAGATTCCTCCGCAATTGCGGACTGGGCAAAGCCCTATATCGGCTATGTGTTCGACATAGGAGTCATGAGTGGCGTCGGGAGCAATAGATTTGACCCATTAGGATCTTACCAAAGACAGCAAGCATTTATGACCATGTACAGAATTTGGCAGGTGATAGCGGAAATTAATGCAGATACGGCAAAAGAAAGCCTCGCTGGGTAAATGTTATGCTTCGTAGATAAAAGTTGCTGACACGGCTCCGGCCAGCGACGGCGGCAGCACGATTAAGAAGTATCAATACTCCGCATCCACCAGCGCGGATAGCTGGCAGGATATTCCCGGCTCCGGTCCCGTCTACCACCAGTTACACGATCACCGGCCTTGCCAACGGCACGACCTATACCGTCAAGGTGCGGGCGGTGAACAGCATCGGTGCAGGTACGGAAGCATCTGTAACCAAGGGCACGGCCATTACCGATTTGAAGGGCGGCACTGCCACTATTGGCATTGCCTACGAGACCAAGAATAACGGCATCGGCAGCCTGTACGCCGTCTATGTGAAACCCAACGGCCAGATCGAATGGCTGCAAAACTCCAGCTACACACAGGCGGCAGGCTCATCTTCAGCACCGGCCACTTCTCCATCTTCGGCGTGGGCTATAAGGCCCCGGCAACTGCCTTTACCGACATCAAGGGGCATTGGGCGCGGGAGAATATGGAGTTTGCGGCAAGCCGTGGGCTTCTCACCGGGCAGGGCATGAGCAGTTACACGGTGAGCAGCTTTAGCGATGTGAAATCCGGCAGCTACTATCTGCCTTACATCGAATAAAATCTTCCATAAACTGTATGATCCACGGCTTGGAAATAACGTGGCAATCATCAAATACCAGTGGAATGCCTTGCTGGAACCGCTCCAATCCCTGCATAAGCAGGGAAAGGGCGGCCCGATGCTGACAGGGGTTTGTTTGTATGTTATTGATGATCAAAGAGACAATATCCCTGCCAAAGTGCGGATTATGCCTTTGGCAGCCTGCAATCAGATAACGCAAAAATAAAGCTGGGTCGTTATCGTAGGAATCCAAATGGTACCACAGTACCGGCTTTTTAATCACCTCGGTTAATTGGATAAGCAACACTGTCTTGCCAAAACCGGCAGGTGCCATGATATGGGCAATGTCGGCTTTTGACCCTGTGAATCTTTCAATCAATCGGGTCCGTTTCATGATGTGTCGGCCGATTTTCGGGATCACAAGTTTATGGACTTCCCGTACAAGTTTTCATCCACTTTGGCTCACCCCCAGTATATATCGCAGATGCTCAAAGCACATATTCTGAATATGATTGATATTGTTTTTTGAACGTCATATGTCCTTTTTTCGCCTGCCGTCGATTGGTTTCTGCGCATCCTTTGGTACAAGCCATAAATTGCCCTTTTTCAGCGCACCGTCAATACGCCCGGCAACACAGTACATCGTGACCCTCCTGCCACTAATGCCCCATTTTTCTCCGGCCTCTTTTACTGTCAGATAATCCAGCATACTATCACTCGATTCTTGAGATTCTCGTTCTTTATATTATACCGTATACGCTTATAACCTTCAAGTTTTTGAAGGATGATATGGTTAAAACAATATTCGAGTGAAATAGGAATGCCAAACATAAAACCGAATATCCGAATGTCCCACAAGAGTGGCAAGCAGGGCACGGCGGTACACACCGCCGTGCCCTGCTTACGCGAAACGGACCGCGCGCCGGACTTCTTTCCAAACGCCAAGCTCTCCGCTCAAACAGGCGTCCCTCAGCTTTTTCAGGATTCTGTCCCGCGCCTTCATCACCGCGCTTTCGGTCATCTGGAAGGTGAACGCGAGCTCCTCTGGCGATTGCGCTTCATACCCGAATACGCCGTAAAGCCCGCCGAGGATTTCCCTGTCCTTGAAGGAACACGCATCAAACTCTTTTCGGAGAAGCTCCACATAAATCTTCGTGAAAACGGCGCGTTCAACATGGACGGAGGACGCCGGGTCAAGCGGCCGCTCCTCGCCATCCTCGTCTTCCCAGGATTCGTCCAGAGAAGTAAAAGAGAACTCTTTCTCCCTGATCTGTTTCTCAAAGCCGCGTTTGGAAAAGGAGAGCGGGAAAAGGCTTCGCTCCAGCTCCCGCCGCATGGCTCCTAAGATAAACGGGTACAGATAAGTTGTGACGGAAGCGCCGCCGTCCGGTATGTAGCTCGCCGCCTGCTTCAAAACAGCAACTCTACCGGCGGAAAGCAGGTCCTCAAGCATGCCGGGGCAGCGAAAACGGCGGCACAGCCTGTCCGCGCAGCTCTCGATGATGTCCGCGCATGTGCTTAATACTTCTTCCAACCCGCCTCCTCCTTTCCGTTCCGGCATTATTTCTTTACCGGCCGCCCCTGCGCGTGATGTTCAGAGACTGATACAGCGCCTCCTTATCCATGCGCGCCTCAGTTTCCCTGTCAGAGAGCCGCCCCGCCTTCGCCATATCACGGATGTCCGCAAGGGCGCGCTTCGCCGCCCGCCACTCCTCATCCGTAATCCTGTTGCGGTTCTTATCCGCCGTAACCCTCTGATACGCCTTGTTGTAGCCGCGGAGCACCGGGTTGCCCGCGGCCTTTTGCTTTGCCAGATTTTTCGCCCCCTGCTGCCGGCAGGTGCGCTTGGGATTATCCGCGAGAGGGCGGTCACAGTAAATGGTCTTATAGCCCTGCGTCAACAGGAAGAAGCGTTTGCAGTTCTGGCATCGGCGAATCACATGGCCGGCCATAACCGCCTTCATAAAATCCATCTTCAGAAACCCCTGCAGGGTCTCGGAGGAATACAACTCATAAACCGCGTAATGGTCCGGCTTGCCGGGGCATTCCATCGGGATGAAGCGGACGTCAATGGAATCGAAGAATGTGAAGGAGTGCATCGGGTTTCGCAGATAGTTGACCATCATTTTGTCCAGGCCGGGATGGGTGTAAAAATCATAGAGCGCGGCGGCGTAATTTTCGGGGTCGAGTTTTTTCAGCCGCATCAGAAACTTGTCGATGAACCGGAACATCGTCTGGTTGAAGGAATAGATATCACTGACAATTTCACGGAACTTGCCGGCGCTCCACCGGACGCCGCGCGGCGCGAGCAGCGCAAAGAGCTTGCGTTTCATCAGAAGATCTCGCATCGACCGCATGGCCTCTTCGTCCCCGCCTTGTCCAAGCCGCTCATACAGCGCGTAAAGCTGGTCGAACTCATCGGATGTGATGTTCAGAATATCCGCGGTCAGCTCTCCCAGCGGAAAGGTCTGCCGCTCCACTTCTATCAGATTCCCCTGAATGCGGAAATCAATCTTGTCAAACATGCCGCGCACCCCGATTGTATAGAATTGAGTTTTAACAGTTAATCCATTTTTCTTGTTTAGGCCGAAATGCTCCACAACCTTATTGTAAGGGATATTGTCGCGAAAATCAATCCAAACGATAAGGAGGTTTGAAATGGTCAGGAAACCATTCTTCTTTTTCTGGGGATAAAGCCCTGCACCGCCCTGTACGGTCAAATTCGCGGCGCATGGGGGTAAATGCCGCCCTCCTCTTTAAAACGGCGCACAGACGATTTTTACCCCCGAAATCCCGCCAAGGTACGCCCCAAAAGAAAGGAGACGACGCCCATGAAAAAGAACGACGAATGGAGCTTTTTCCGAAAGCCCAGCGGACAGATTGCCTATCATCCGAAATGTCTTCACTGCCGGAAAGCCTGCAAGCAGAGCTTTCGGGCAGTTTTGCTTTTCTGCCCGAAATTCACGAAGCGAAGATAGGCCGGGAGTACGGAAGCTCTCCCTTTGGGAGAGGCAAGCAAAGCGTCCGACTATACGCCGGCCGCTGGTAGCGGGGCGCTGCCCCACACCCCGATAGGCGCACAGTGTTTCTGCGGAAACACATTCGCTTCGCTCAAGGTGCGCCATCCAAGGGGTACCGGTCCCCCTTGGATGATCCCCCTGCTCTCCGAGGGGGCAGGAACGATGGAAAGGAATGATCGCTTTGAAGAAACTGAAAGACAAAACCTATGCTTTTCGGGTCAGCTCCGCCGACCTGGAAAAGATAAAATCTAACGCCAAACGGGCCAGATTGACAGTTACCGATTACCTCATCACCTCGGCGCTGAATAAAGAAATCGTCGTGATCGACGGTGTGGAGGCGCTCATCGGTCAGATGAAAGCAGCCGGTAAAAACCTCAACCAGCTAACCACACTGGCGCATATGGGCCGGATACAGTCCGTCCGCCTTGATGACGCCTTAGAGGCTTTCGGCGATATCGCCGCCGCGCTTCGCGATCTGACCGGGGAGGTGAAATGATGGCGACGCTCACCAGGGTCAAGGTAAAGCACGCCTCCTGCGGCAGGATGCTGGGCGCACTGGCTTACGTGCTGCAGGACAAAAAGGTTCGCTTTGAGAATGCCCGCATTGAAACGGGCCACAACTGTACCCCCTATACCAGCTACCTTGAGATGATGGCGACGAAGCAAGCCTTCAAAAAGACGGACGGCGTGAGTTTCTATCACTATATCCAGTCCTTCTCAGATAAGGAGAATATCACACCATGGCAGGCTAATGAAATCGCGCGGGAGCTTGCGGAAAAGCTGTTCCCCGACAGCGAATGCGTTATCGCCACTCATACCGATACCGACAATATTCACTCGCACATCATTGTCAACTCAGTCAGCTTCAAGGACGGCAAGAAGCTGCATATGTCGCCCACATCCCTTCAGGAGCAGCGGCAGATTAACGACCAGATCTGTATGGCGCACGGCTTCTCGGTGCTGGAACCCTACACCGGGCAGAAAAGAAAAAGGCGCCTGACGCCCGGCGAGTACCGCGCTGCCATGCGGGGAGAGAGCTGGAAATTCCGTCTGATGAGGGCCATCGACGAGGCGCTGGAATACTCGACGGATAAGGAAAGCTTCATTGCGAACATGGAATATGAGGGCTATGAGGTGCGCTGGGACGACGCGCACAAGTATATCCTGTTTACCGCGCCCGAGGGACAGAAGTGCCGCGACCGCAGCCTGCACGACGACACCTATCTCAAGGAAAATCTGGAGAAGCTGTTTGAATACCGCAGGATAAATGGCTTCACGCCTCAGACTCCGGAGCCGCCCGAAGGCTGGATTGGGCAGATGGCACAGGCCGAACGTCTCGCTGAAAGCTTGATTTCGCTCGGCAAAAACGTGGAAAGCATAGGCGACACGCCCTCTCCGCCCACACCCCGCTTATGGACGGACAGCAAGCAGAAACGGCGCGAAGCAATGAAAAAGCTCGCCCAGGGTCACAAGCTCCAGAGTGAGCAGGAACAGGAATACGGGCAGACCATGTAAGGAGAGTCTTTATGGAAAAATACACTTATCCAGAAGGTGTTTTCGCGGAAAGCACCGGTATCGATATGAACGTCACCATCATACGGGGTGTGCAGTATATCGTGTTCAGCTTCTTTGACGGCGACAAGCCGGTGGACGACAAAATTGGAGGCCTGATTAAGGCCTCCTTTGAAGTATCCGCCGGGGAGGAAATTACGGGCGATTCTTTGGTGGATAGTGGTATAGCTATTCCGCAAGCGTGACGGTATACTGTTGCTGTCATAGGATCGCTTCGGGAAAGGAGATAAGATGATTACGAAGCAAGACAAATATACAGCCGCTATCTATTGCCGTCTCTCCTCCGATGACGGGCAGCTCGGAGAGAGCGGAAGCATTGAAACACAGAAAACACTGCTGACCCAATACTGCAAGGAGCAGGGATTTGCCATCGGGGATGTATATTGTGACGACGGATGGTCGGGAACCAATTTCCAGCGTCCAGCCTTTCAGCGGATGCTCTCCGATATTGAGGACGGAAAGGTCAACCTGGTGGTGGTCAAAGACCTCTCCCGCTTTGGCAGGGAGTATGCACAAATGGGCATCTATATTGAGCATGACTTCGAGGAAAGCGGCACCCGGTTCATTGCCGTAAGCGAGGGTATTGATACCATCAACGGCACCGATAACATCCTTATGCCCATCACCAATGTCATCAACTCCCTGTATGCCAGAGACTGTTCCCGCAAGACCAAAGCGGCACACCGGGCAAGGGCCAAGGACGGAAAATACATCGGCGGGCACGCTCCCTTCGGGTACGGCAAAGACCCAAATGACCGGCATAAGCTGGTGGTTGATCCGCCCGCGGCTGAGGTGGTACAGCAGATCTTTCGGATGTTCGCTGAGGGGATTGGCTATGTGCGTATGACAAAAATCCTGCGGGAGAAAAACGTTCTCAACCCGCAGGCATACTTTAATCAGAATAATCCCGACTACTACAAAAGCGAATACTGGCGTAAGCCCTTCGACTGGCACGCCACCTCTGTCCGGGTAATCCTCTCTAACCCCGTTTATCTCGGCAAGCTCATATTCGGCAAGACCAAGAGCAAAGGGTTTTACAGCAGGAAACGTGTTCAGGCTCCGAAAGATGAGTGGATTGTGGCGGAGAATACCCATGAACCAATCATTTCACAGGAACTGTGGGATACGGTGCAGAAGATGATGGCGAGCAAGCGTCGGGAGACCAAGCAGGGCAAAATCCAGATGTTCGCCGGGCTGGTGAAATGTGCCGACTGCGGCTCCTCCCTCAACGTTTCCTACGACGCCAAGAAACAGAAATACAAAAACTTCTCCTGCTGGGTCTACAAGAACTACGGCAGCCAGAGATGCACCTCCCATGCCATCGGCTGGCAGACCCTGAACCGGCTGGTGCTGGAGGACATCCGGCGTCACGCGGCTATCGCATCCCATCACACAAAGCGATATACCGAGATGCTGACGCAGATCAGCGCCGCCAAGCAGAAGCAGGAGACTGACCGGCAGAAACGGGAGCTCAAAAAAGTGGAGAAGCGCATAGCCGAATTGGAGAAAATCCTCCAAAAGCTCTATGAGGATCGGGCGCTGGAGCGCATCGGCGAGGAACGGTATCAGGCCATGTCCACAGGGTATGAAGCGGAGCAGCGGGAACTCAATGAGAAGCGGCAGGCGCTTACAGCCGCCATCCATCAGGCGGAGGAGGTTTATAGCAATGTGGAGAGCTTCACCAGGCTCATCCGTCACTACACCGATATTCAGGAGCTGGACGCCAAAACCCTCAACGAGTTAATCGACCGGATTGTGGTGCATGAGAAGGTCACGAACCCGGACGGGCAGAAAAGCCAGAGAATGGACATCCACTACAAGTTTATCGGATTTCTGCAAGTGCCGATAGAGGCTTTGCTGGCGCCACCAATACCAGAAATGACCGTAAGAATAGACCCTGACGGTGAGCAAATATCCGCTTAAAATGGTCATCCTTAACTACAACTACAGGTCGCCGGTTCGAATCCGGCAGTTGGCTCCAACAAAAAACCACTTGAATAA
>LSQX01219710.1_pt1 | contig 16697 bp, 10 predicted proteins | sample 654561 | NCBI WGS metagenome assembly LSQX01 (sample SAMN04489861, study PRJNA283612) | anaerobic digester metagenome | isolation source: 4 biogas reactors fed with cattle manure at either 37C or 55C with and... | place: Denmark: Kongens Lyngby | collected 2014
AGTTTAAAGAGAAAAGCAATCTTTTCTTTTAATTGATAAGTTATGAAACGCAGAAGCTTTCTCAGGTCTGCCGGAGCTGCAGGGTTAGGTATCACATTTGTAACTCCGGGTACAGATCTATCCTCTCAAACAAATAGCTCCCGGTCTGTAACTGAGGCTCAGAGGAGTGTTCCCGTGAAAGATTCATATGAAGTTATTGTATGTGGTGCCGGGCCTGCCGGGGTCAGTGCTGCAGTTGAATCTGCCAGGAGAGGTGCAAAAACATTGCTGGTGGAAGCTCATGGCAGTTTAGGAGGTATATGGACTGCGGGATTGCTGACATGGATTCTTGATCATGCCGGTAAGACGGGATTTATGAGAGAGATAGAAAGAGAACTTATTGCACGGGGAGGGGCAAATAGAGAAATTGATACAGGCAGGGTTCTCTCTTTTGATCCGGAAGTGATGAAGCTTTTGCTTGAAGAGCTTTGTGTTGATGCGGGTATTGATATCCTTTACCATACAAGAGTTGTCTCATCTGTGCAGGATAGCAACAAAAGATTAACACATATAATCACTGAATCGAAGTCCGGTCGTGAGGCCTGGGCAGGTAAGATATTTATTGATTCTACCGGTGATGGGGATCTTGCAGCACTAAGTGGTTGCGGTTTTGACCTTGGGCGTGAGGGGGACGGTGCGATGCAGCCTTTTAGTTTGCTGGCTTTAGTGACCGGAATTTATTTTGATGAGATCAAAGATTTTTCCAGATGGGCAGGAGATTCAAATGCAGGTTCTCCCTCAAAAATGAAGTTCTTAGAAGAGATTGAGAGAGGCGGCTTTTCTCCTTCATACTTGAAACCTGCTCTATATCCAATCAGAAAAGATCTTTTTAAAATGATGGCAAACCATGAATATGGAGTATCTTCCATAAGCACGAAAGATGTGACAAAAGCTACAATTCATGCCAGGAAGGAGATAAATTCCATAATAAATTCCCTGCGCAATAATGGGGGTGTATGGAGAAATATCAGATTGCTGGCAACCGCAGAGCAGATTGGAACCAGAGAAGGACGAAGGATACATGGATTATATACTATCACAAAAGATGATCTGATAAATGGTTCCGGATTTGATGATGCAGTTTGCAGTGTTACTGCCGGGGTCGATGTCCACTCACTTGCCAGGCCTGAAAATAAACATTCACAAGGAGCATATAACGAGGGAATCAGGAGCAGAGGGTATGATATTCCCCTGAGATCATTGATAGCTGCCGATGTATACGGACTGATGATGGCCGGAAGATGTATCAGTGGCGATTTTTTTGCACATTCGAGTTACAGAATGACAGGTAATGCCGTGGCAATGGGAGAGGCAGCGGGACGAACAGCAGCTGTTGCTGCAAAAAGAAACATTTTGCCTCAGGAAGTTTAATTTTCAATAATAAGTTGTGACTTGAATATATCGTCTGCTGTGGTGAGCAGATTGGAACTATTATTGCCTGTTGTTCTATTGTTCCATTATTTTATCCCTTTTCAATTGGTTTAGTAACTGGCGGTAATAATGAAAAATCAAATTTATTTGGTTTCATAATATGGTTTTTTTATAGTAATTTTAATATTTTATTGACTATTAAATATCATTCCTATGAACAAAAAAGATTTTTCACGAAGAAAGTTCATTTCTGTTGTTTCCGCAGGATCTGTTGGCATGGCTGCTGCTACCTCTGCATCTGCCTTTGCCGGATATTCCGGGACTAACAGTAATGCAAGGAAATTAGCAATCCTTGGAGGCGATCCCGTTCGAACTAACAAGAGTTGGCCGGATTGGCCATATGTGGACGAAAAGGTAGTTGAGTCTATTGAGAAGACCACCCGTAGTGGCATATGGTGCCGTATACAATCAGCCAACGGTACTGTACCTACATTTGAAAAAGCTTATGCTGAATTGATGGAGTCCGGATATTGTGTTGCTGTCGGATCAGGTACCCAGGCTCTTCATACAGCTGTGGAGGCATTGGAAATTGGCCCCGGAGATGAGGTAATAACTTCTCCTTATACTGACCCCGGAACTATTGCTGCTATTCTTTCAGCCCGCGCACTCCCTGTGCTGGCAGACCTGGATCCCGACTCTTACCAGCTTGATCCTGCTGATGTGGAAAGGCGGATTAATGAAAATACAAAAGCTATTATGCCGGTGCATATGATGGGGCAGCCTGCTGATCTTGACAAAATTATGGCTATTGCTAAAAGACATAATCTTTTTGTAATTGAAGATGCATGTCAGGCGCATTTGTCAAGGCATAGAGGGAAGATTCTTGGAAATATCGGTCATCTTGGCTGTTTCAGCTTTCAGACCAGTAAAACAATTTCATGCGGAGAAGGAGGTGCTATTATTGGTAATGATGAGGAGCTTATGGACATTTGCTACACTGTGCAAAATCATGGAACTTCAAAAAGAGGCCGTACAGAAAGAATTGGTCCTAAATATCGCATGAATGAATTAGAGGCGGCAATACTGTTAGGGCAGATGGCCGGTGTTAAGGAGCGCTTTGAAAGACGCAATGCCAATGCCAATTATTTGTCAGAGAAACTGAAAGGTTTTCCGGGTGTAGTCCCGCAGAAACTTTATGACGGAACAGAGAGCGGATCGTTTTATCTCTATCCGATGACATATAATAAAGAGTATTTTAATGATCTCGACAGGGATACATTTTTAAAAGTTATAGCTGCAGAGGGAATAGGACTGAGTGGTTATATCAAGAATGGGTTGCATAAAGAACCATGGATAGATACAATTATAAATCAGAAGATGTATCAAAAGATGTACTCCCCGGCCAGGCTTCGTCAGTTTAAAGAGGAGATGGATCTGCCTATGTGTGATCAGGTGTGTGAAGATATGCTGATGCTATGGGCTTCAGGTCCTCTGTTAGGCACGAAAGAGGATATGGATGATGTCATAAATGCCATTATGAAAATATATGACAACAGGAATGATCTGAAATCCTTATAAATTATTGCAGTCTGACAAGTATGAATGTATTAACAAAAAGAGCTTTTTTCTTTGCAGCAACACTATTGATCTCTGTTTTTTTGCTTTATCATCCCTCTTTTGCCGGTACTGCATCTTCCGGGCAGCTATCTGAGCCACAGGTTTACCTGTCGGTCTTTGATGTTGATGCCACTCCGCCTGTTGGCAGCCGGTTAACTTATCAGGAGATGAAAAATTCCTGGGATTTGGGGCTGCGTGCAAAGGGATTGGTGATCAGGGGAGCAGGCAAGCCGGTGGTTTTATTGGTTGTCGACTGGATTGGAATTTCTAATGAAAGCCAGGATCGGTTTAAACAGGCTCTTGCCGAAGCTGCAGGTACTTTACCTGACCATGTGGCTGTGCATACAATACATCAGCATGATGCTCCTGTGTGTGATTTTACTGCCGAGAAAATTTTAAAAGATGCAGGTGTAAGCCCCGGTTGCTTTGACGGTTCTTTTGCCCGTGAGATGATTGGCAGACTGCAGATTGCCGTAAAAGAATCACTCGAAGAAGCTGCCCCGGTTACTCATCTATCTTTTGGGGAAGCCCCTGTATATAAAGTTGCTTCAAACCGGAGGATATTAAATGATGAAGGAAAGGTCAGAGCTTTCAGAGCATCATCCTGCAGAGACAGGCAACTTATGGCTCTTCCCGAAGGGGTAATAGATCCGATGGTATCGGTGGTAAGTTTTTGGAATGAAGAAAAACCACTTGCGGTTCTTAGTTTTTATGCCACTCATCCGCAGAGCTATTATCTGACACGGATTGCTAATCCTGATTTTCCCGGAATAGCCCGTTTTTACAGACAGTTAGAAGTCCCTGAAGCTTTGCATATTCATTTTAACGGAGCGGGAGGAAATGTTGCTGCCGGTAAATATAATGATGGCTCAAAAGAGAATAGGTTTCTTTTGGCTCGCCGGCTGGCTGAGGGAATGAAACAAGCCTGGGAGGAGAGTATTAAAATTGCCGTTACTGCAGAGATGATTAGCTGGGAAACCGAGCCGGTCTTTTTGCCTGCTGCAGAAAATGTAACAGAGATAGAACAGAAAATGACAGAAAAAGATCTGCCGTTTAATTATCTTCCCAACAATATGGGAAAGCTCGGATGGTACAAAAGGAGTAAAGAAGGAAAGGCTATTGATCTTGGCTGTTTAAGTATAGGTGATATCAGGCTTCTATTTATGCCCGGAGAGCTTTTTGTGGAGTATCAACTTGCGGCAAAGGCAATGAAACCCGGATATTTTGTAGCCATGGCCGCTTATGGTGATTATGGGCCTTTTTATATAGGCACTGAAAAAGCATACGAAGAGGGAGGATATGAAGTGGAAGACAGCCCGGTAACCGGTGGATCTGAAGCTGAGATTATGAAAGGACTTCGTAAATTATTAAAAGTCAGTTACTGACAAGAAGATAAAGATAAACCGGTTTTTTAATATTAATAAGCTGATTAACAATGAAATTAATAGCAGTCCACAGATCAGTTCCAACACTATTATTGCTGTTGGTTACATTAATACTTTTTCAATGCCGTTCAGGAACAGATTCAATAAGTTTTTATTCTGTATCTGATAAAAAGGAGGTGATCATCAGAGATATTTCTGACTGGATAAAACAGAGAGATAAGATATTACGCGGAATGGAAGATGCTATGGGTGCATTGCCCGAATGGCCTGACTCACCTGAAACGGACATTCAGGTCATAGAGGAAATTACCGGAGAAAATTATATCAGGTATACTGTTACCTTAAATGCATATAATGATGAAAAGGTGCCGGCATATCTTTATATTCCTTTTAAAAATGGAGAAGATGATAAATTTCCCGCCATTGTTGCTTTGCACCCCACAGGTGCGTTAGGTAAAAAGATAGTAGATGGAGAGGGAAAAGCAAACAGGGGATATGCAAAAGAGCTGGCAGAAAGAGGTTATATTGTTATAGCCCCTGATTATCCGAGTTTTGGCGATCTGACAGATTATGATTTTAAGACAGACCGTTATGAGTCGGGAACAATGGCTGCAATATTTTATCATATGAGATGTGTTGATTATCTTACTGAACGTGAGGATGTTGATTCTGAAAGAATAGGTGTGATAGGACATTCTCTGGGCGGGCATAATGCTATGTTCTTAGCAGCTTTTGATAACCGCATAAAGGTTATTGTATCAAGCTGTGGCTGGACTCAGTTTGAATATTATGATATTGGTGAGGCGGCTTCTGAAAGATATGGCGGCAGACTCGGCCCCTGGGCACAAGAGAGATATATGCCGCTTATTAAAGACAAATATAACCTTGACGGAGAGAAGATACTTTTTAATTTTCATGAGATCATTGCTCTTTTTGCACCAAGAGCCTTTTTTTCTAACTCACCGGTTAATGATAGTAATTTTGATGTTGAAGGTGTTAAAAAAGGAGTAGAAGAGGCACAAAAGATATATCAATTTTATTTAGTGCCCGACCGGTTAGTGGTGAGGTATCCGGAAGCTGAACATGACTTTCCGGCGGATGTACGCGGGGAGGCATATAGATTTATTGATAAAGTGCTTGAGCATAAAGGCCATTCCCTTGTTGATAATTGATTTGCATGGCCATTGAAAATAATTAATTTTAATAATATGAAGAAGAAATTTGCTATCTCAAAGTTTGTATTACTGTTTGTGTATCTGTTTATTATGTCAGGCTGCGTAAATAACGGCAATAACAGGGAAAATGGAGTGAACCCTAATATGTTTTCGGGCAGCGATACTGAAAGGATAAGGGCAGCCGTTGAGGCAGCCAAAGGGACAATCAACAAAGTAGTTATTCCTCCGGTAAATACAAATGGAACAAATATATGGCTTCTTGACAGTGCGATACTTCTTCCCGGTAATATGACAATAATTCTTGATAATTGTACTTTACAGCTTTCCGATAAATGCAGAGACAATATGTTCAGGAGTGAAAATGTGGGTGTCGGGGTTACTGATCCGGAGTGGGTAAGCAATATAAGCATAATTGGTATTGGAGATGTTATATTAAAAGGGGCTGATAATCCCAGAGCTACAGGTGACGGCAACCGGACCCTTGTACTTTCCAAAGAACCGGGAAGGGTTAGTTATGGCAGTGATGCAGGCAAAGAGGGTATAAAGCAAAAAGGCGATTGGCGTAATATTATGATATTAATGGCTTATGTTGACGGATTCAAACTTAAAAATGTAAATATTAAACAAGCTCATGCCTGGGCAGTCAGCTTTGAGCGAACTCTCAATGCAGATATTTCGGATATTACTTTTGACTGCCCTGAAATGCAGATAGTAAACGGGAAAGAGGTGTTTATTGCTAACAGGGATGGGATTGATCTCAGACACGGGTGTAAAAATTTCAGGATAAATAACATTTCAGGAACAACCGGTGATGATTTTATAGCATTGTCAATTTTGGGGTTAAGTTCTGAAAATAAGGAGGGTGGAACGGTTAACTCCACTATGGTTACATCGCGGCACTGGCGCGGATCTGAAGATGATACAGAAAATATAGTGATTTCGAATATCTCTTGCAATGCTCTTACGCGGGGAGTGGCTATCAGGGCTAACAGTACTGCAGGTATCAGAAATGTATTTATTGACGGATTGACCTGGGGTGGACGATATAATGCCATACTTGCAGGTGGCAAAGGGTACGGGGATCCGTCACTGCCCGGCAGGATTAACAATATCCACGCTATGAATATAACAGGTAACGGCTTATCATTGATACAGATAGAAGAGGCAATTGCTAACAGCTGTTTTATGAATGGAATTTATAGGGGGACAGGGGAGCAGATGGTGATATATAATATTGATAAAAGTGCTGTTAAAAATGTTGTATTTGAAAATTTTGTCCATATCAAACCAAAATAAAAAACAGTATCTGAATATTTATATACAGCGGTTTTTTGGTTTAATCCGGAATAGATACACTTTAGTAAAAATCCGGCAGCTGTATGATAAAATTTAAGTAAATGAAACGAGTAGCTTTTCTTCTAACCATATTTTGTATATTGTTAATAAACCAGGGTTTTTCGCAGTTGAAAGTTAAAAATCTGCGATGTGAATATCTGAAAAACCCGTTAGGGATTGATGTGGCAAATCCCCGGTTAACATGGAGTTTAGAATCGGAGACTCCCGGTACTTCAATTCTTATGAGCAGAGTGGTATCAGGAACCGATAGAGGATCGGTATTGAAAGGAGAGGGATATATTCAGACATTTGGAACAGTCTCCTCTTCCGGTAATATGATAAAATATTCAGGACCTCCTTTAGAACCTTTTACCCGATATTACTGGAGTGTTAGTGTAATGGATGAGAATGGTAAATGGTCGGGCTGGTCTTCTCCCTCTTATTTTGAAACCGGCATGATGCAACAGGATAATTGGAAGGGAATGTGGATTACTGATACACATGATTTTAACCTGAAGCCTGCTCCATATTTCAGGAAAGAGTTTACTCTGGATAAAGAGATTAAGTCGGCAAGGGTATATATTGCAGCAGCAGGGCTTTTTGAGTTATCGGTAAATGGCGAACGTGTTGGAAATCATCGCCTGGATCCTATGTATACAAGATTTGACAGACGTAATTTATATGTAACGCACGATATTACTGACTATTTAAAGAGAGGAAAAAATGTTATTGGTATTTTGCTTGGGAATGGCTGGTATAATCATCAATCATCTGCTGTCTGGTATTTTGATAAAGCTCCGTGGCGGGCGCGTCCTAAATTTTGTCTTGACCTGAGAGTTACCGGTCAGGATGATTCAAAATTGATAATTTCCAGTGGCCCGGACTGGCAGACATCACTTAGCCCGGTGGTATTTAACAGTATATATACAGCTGAGCATTATGATAGCCGGTTAGAGCAGGCAGGGTGGGATACTCCCGGGTTTGACGCTAAAGAGTGGAAAAAAGCAGTGCCTGCCGGTGCTCCTTCACAAAATATTGTTGCACAAACTCTTCATCCTGTTCGAAATGTAAGAGAGATCCGGGCAAAGAGTATGAAAAGACTGAATAATAGTACCTGGCTATTTGATTTTGGCAGGAATATGTCGGGAGTGGTCAGGTTAGAAGTTTCAGGGCCTGCAGGAACCGAAATCCGGTTGAAGCATTCAGAGCGTCTTGACGAGGAAGGTTTTGCTGATATGTCAAATATCGAAATCCACTATAGGCCGGTTGACAGCTCTGATCCATTTCAAACCGATATATTTATTTTGAAAGGCGAAGGGGAGGAGGAATTTATGCCCCGGTTTAACTATAAGGGTTTTCAATATGTTGAGATAACGGCCGATAAGCCTGTAAAATTGAAAGAAGAGAGTCTCATTGCATATTTTATGCATAGTGATGTTCCTTCCACAGGACGTATAAGATCTTCAAATCCTGTGCTGGATAAGATATGGGAAGCTTCAAATGCATCTTATCTCTCTAACCTTTTTGGGTACCCCACTGATTGCCCGCAGAGAGAAAAGAACGGGTGGACAGGTGATGCGCATATAAGTATAGAGACAGGTTTGTATAACTTTGACGGTATAACAGTTTATGAAAAGTGGCTGGCTGATCATCGCGACGAGCAGCAGCCCAATGGCGTGCTTCCTGCAATCATCCCTTCAAACGGATGGGGATATCACTGGGCAAACGGACCTGACTGGACAAGCACCATTGCCATAATTCCATGGAATATTTATCTTTTTTACGGCGATTCACATTTGTTGGAGCTTTGTTACGAAAGTATAAAAAAGTATGTTGATTATATTGATGAAATAAGTCCTTCGGGCTTGACTGATTGGGGGTTAGGAGACTGGGTGCCGGTGAAGTCGGTGACGCCGAAGGAGTTTACATCCACCGCCTATTTTTATGTTGATGCGGTGATTATGGCTAAAGCTGCAAAACTATTCGGGAAATGGGATGACTATAATAAATATACCACTTTGTCGGAAAAGATAAAGAGGGCTTTTAACGATAAATATTTTGACTCCGGAAAAGGAATCTACGGCAACGGCTTACAAACGGAGCTGAGTGTTGCCCTTCACTGGGGGCTGGTGCCTGAGGAGTACAAGGCTATAGTGGCGGAAAACCTTGCTAAAAGGGTTGAGGCTGACAATAAACATATTGACGTAGGACTATTAGGGAGTAAAACTCTTTTAAATGCATTGAGCGATAATGGTTATGCCGGACTTGCATACGAGGTGGCATCGCAGGAGACTTTTCCTTCGTGGGGATGGTGGATTGTAAACGGAGCAACTACTTTTTATGAGAACTGGCCTCTTGATGCTTCCAAAGATATATCAATGAACCATATTATGTTTGGTGAGATAAACGCCTGGTATTATAAAGCTCTTGGCGGTATTTTTCCGGATGAGAAACAACCGGGCTTTAAAAATGTTATTCTTAAGCCTAACTTTGTTGGCGGATTAGATGAGTTTGAAGCTGAGTATGATGGTATTTTTGGCAAAATATTATCCTCATGGAAAAAATCAGCAGGAGTTATCAGTTATAATGTAGTCATTCCTCCAAACAGCACTGCAACTCTTTTTCTTTCCGAAGTTGTTGAGATAACGGAAGGTAACAGGCCAATACCGGAAAATCCATTTATTGAAATAAAATACCGGGATAATAATAAAATTTGCCTGTTGCTAAAATCAGGAAGATACAATTTTAAAGTTATGCAGAATAATTAAAAATATGTGAAGTTGTTTTATCCTTGTTTTATTTGTTTCGGAAAACAGACTATTTAACTGTCATTATAGAAACATCAAGCTCAATAAATATACTGCTATCATTGATGTTGCCCCCTGGATAAGAGAAGCTGCCGTAAGAGTTTTATATCCTGTATTAACATCCATTCCTGAAAACTGGGTGACAACCCAAAAGTAACTGTCGTTTGCATGAGAGACCGTCATGGCACCGGCTCCGATAGCCATAACACTTAATACTTTTCCATATAGAGATTCAAGTCCGATACTTCCCAGCAGCGGTGCTATTAAGGCCGACGTAGCTACTAAGGCTACAGTGGATGATCCCTGGGCAGTCTTAAATGCTGCAGCAATAATAAATGGCAGGAATATACCAAGGCTGTACCCTGCCAGCATATCGCCAATAGTATTGCCAATATGTGTCTCTTTCAGGATAGCCCCAAATGCTCCTCCTGCTCCGGTAATCAGTAAGATTGGAGCAGCAGCAGAGATGCCGTCGCCAACCCAGCCGGTAAGGGTTTTCCTGTTGAATTCCGGAAATAAAAGAAAAGATAACAGAAATCCTATTAATAGTGCATTTACAGGTTCCCCCGTAAAACATAAAGTTTTCGATACCCATCCGTTGCCAAATGGATAAGAAGGGTATGCTGCAGCCGAACGGAGAGCAATCAGAATGATAGGTGCTACAATTGGTAACAGTGAAAGCACTGAAGAGGGCAGTTTTATCTCTTGCAAAACAGCTTTATACTCCTGCGGATCATCTTCAGTAGTTTTATATTTTTTGCCGGCTACTGACCCCCACAGCCATCCTGAAGTCATGGCAATCAATGCAATAAAAAGTCCGAAAAGGATTACCAGCCCCAGCTGATCATCAAGCCCCAGGTTTCCGGCAGCAGCAATCGGGCCCGGTGTAGGGGGCACAAAAGTGTGAGTAGCATAAAGTCCTGTTGCCAGCGCAATCGATAGTGCCACCGATGGTTTCCCGGTTTTATGAACTAAGGATTTTTTCAATGAGGAGAGAATTACAAATGCCGAGTCGCAAAAGACAGGAATTGAAACTATATATCCGATGATTGACATTGCCAGTCCGGGAAATTTTTTTCCTACACTTTTCATTACAATTTCCGCAAGTTTAATGGCTGCATTTGATTTTTCCAAAATCGTGCCGATAATGGTACCAAGAACAATGACAATTCCAATGTAGGCCATAATAGATCCGAATCCTTCGGTAATCGTGGAAGCTATTTTGTTAACAGGAAGACCTGCCAGCACCCCTGCCAGATATGAAGCCAGTAACAATGAGATAAATGGATGTAACTTTAGTTTTGTAGTTCCAAGGATAATAAAGAGCACGGAAATGATCAAAACGGCAACAAGCAAAATACCCTCATTCATAGTTTAACGATTTATCAAGGTTAAAAATTTAATCTTATCAGTGATTTCAAATTGGCTTAATTATATTTATAAGGTGAACCAATATGCAAAAATATTCGTTTCATCATATGATGGTGAATATTTTTCAAAAATAGTTAATTCTTATTTCGTATGACTCTATAAAACATATTAATTGGGGATTAATGGTTAAGTTTGCAGATATGGGCAGAAAAACACACGATTTTAAAATCTACGGAGAAGAGAATATTGATGCGGAAACCATTTATCAGATGGAAACTGCGATGAAACTTCCAATTGCTGTCGGAGGAGCTCTGATGGCAGATGCTCATGTAGGTTATGGTCTTCCCATAGGAGGAGTTTTAGCAACTTACAATGCTGTAATTCCTTATGGCGTAGGTATGGATATTGGCTGCAGGATGTGTCTTTCAGTGTTTCAATCATCACCTGCAAGGATAAAAAAGGAGAGAGAAAATATCAGGAAAATTTTACTTTCCGAAACACGGTTCGGTCTTGGTGTTTTTAAAGATATAAAAGAGCATGAACTTTTAGATCGTAATGAGTTTCGTGAAATTAAATTTTTAAAATCACTGAAAGGGAAATTTGCAGAACAGTTGGGCACTTCGGGTCACGGTAATCATTTTGTGGATGTTGGTTATGTGGTTATCAGCCGGCATTCAGATAAAATTAATTTGGATCCCGGCAAATATTTTGCAGTTCTCAGTCATTCGGGGTCACGTAATTTTGGCGCAAAGGTGTGTAAACACTATACTGATGTCGCCGGTAAGAAGCTTAATCTTAAAGGGGCTCCGGCCCGGCTGGCCTGGCTGGATCTGGATACTGAAGAGGGACAAGAGTATTGGGCTGCTATGTTATTGGCAGGAGATTATTCTCACGCTAACCATAGAATAATACATAAAAGGCTGGCAGATGCTTTTGGTGAGGAGCCTTTGGTTATTATTGAAAACCATCATAATTTTGCATGGAAGGAGGAGCTTGGCACGGGAGAGACAGTGGTAATTCACCGTAAAGGCGCCACTCCTGCCGGTGCGGATGATATAGGAATAATTCCCGGAACAATGGCATCGCCTGCATTTATTGTGAGGGGTAAAGGAAATGAGGAGTCGCTTAATTCCGCATCACATGGTGCGGGAAGGTTTATGTCGAGGAGGCAGGCAAAGAGAACTATTTCTGAGTCTGAGATGAAAGAGTACCTTCGAAAAGCAGATATTGAACTTATCGGGGGAGGTACGGATGAGGCGCCTTCTGCCTATAAGGACATTTTTGAAGTCATGGAGTATCAAAAGGATCTGGTAGATGTTTTGGGCCACTTTTATCCGAAGATAGTAAGAATGGAATAGTCAACGGGGGTGAGTTCTGAATTGAGTTTAAAACCGTTGTTTAATAGCTCTTCTTTTGTAGAATTGTTGAAGTCCGGACTTCAACAATTCAGATATCAACTTACATACTTTGTGAAATACTCCCCAATATTATATTCCTATTAAAAAGATTGCAGGTTTTTTATCAATATTGGGAATATTTTTTTTCCACTGTTGAATAGTTTTTGTTGAAATAAACTCATCGTTACCGGTCAGGTTGACGGCAATGCAAAGGAGTGTGTTTGCTGAACACTCTTCCAGCAGACTGCTTAACAACAGGTTATTTCTGTAGGGAGTTTCAATAAAAATTTGGGTCTGTTTTTTTCTTACGGCTTTTTCTTCCAGGATAGATATAGTTTTTTTGAGCTTATCTTTTTTTACAGGCAAATATCCGTTAAATGTAAAGTTTTGACCATTTAGACCTGATGCCATCAGAGCCAGTATAATTGATGAAGGACCACTTACCGGAACCACTTTGATCCCTTTTTTATGAGCTAACCGTACCACCTCTGCGCCCGGATCGGCAACACCCGGACATCCCGCCTCGGTTATTACCGCCATATTGTTATTTTCTTCGGCGGGTTTTAAAAAATTTTCTATTTCATGTTGACCGGTATGTTTATTCAGTTCAAAAAAGGTTAATGTGTCGATATCAATATTTTTATCAATCAGTTTCATGAATCTTCGGGCAGTACGTACATTTTCAACAATAAAGTATTTTGTTTCTGTCAGGATAGGGACAACTGCTGCAGGTAACACCAATTGCCAGCTACTGTCACTGAGCAGACTTGGAACAAGATATAAGGCGGCCATATTTGATTTTTTTTGTAAAATTACGGAAATTCACGGTTTTAATTACTGTTTTGTTAATTTTGTGAGCTTGAATTTATAAAAATGCAGATCGAAGCCACCTTATTGGGAACCGGGACATCTCAGGGAATACCTGTTATAGGGTGTGATTGTCCGGTGTGCATATCTTCAGATGAAAAGGATAAAAGATTAAGAGCTTCACTGCTCATAAAGGTAAACGGACAGAACTTTGTTATTGATGCCGGTCCTGATTTTCGTCAGCAGATGCTTAGGGAAAATGTCAGGAAACTGGATGCCATTCTGCTTACTCATGAACATAGAGATCATATAGCAGGATTGGACGACGTGAGGGCTTTCAATCACAAGAGCCATGATGCCATCGATATTTTTGCCGAGGAAAGGGTTCAGGAAGAAGTCAGGAAGGATTATTCATACGTGTTTGCCAGGTATCAGTACCCGGGAATACCCAAAATGAGATTGAATACCATTGGCGACAATAATTTCACTATCGGCAGGCTTGTTCTCACACCGCTCAGGGTTTATCACTACAGGCTGCCGATTTACGGTTTCCGAACCGGTGATTTTGCCTACATAACCGATGCAAACTATATCCCGGAACAGACCAAAGAGAAATTATATGGAGTTAAGCATCTGGTAATTAATGCACTGAGGAAAGAAAAACATATTTCCCATTTCAGTTTGCAGGAAGCTATTGATATTATAAGGGAGATTTCACCGCGAAAGGCCTACCTCACTCATATCAGCCATCAGATGGGTCTTCACAGGGAAGTGTCAGGAACCCTGCCTCCGGGAATAATGCTGGCCTATGACGGTCTTAGCTTTGTGTGCGAAGAATGAATTAATATTTGACCTTCCTTTTATAGGTTTTCGCGAGTTTCTTTTGATATTCTTTGGAAAAATAATAACGGTTTCTTCCAAGCTGTTTGGTGTTGGCCTTCGATGCCTTTATCCTCTTCTCATAATAGGGATTTTTCTTCGATGAAGCACAACCGCCCAGTAAGCTGACCGAAAAGAGCAGTATAAAGAAAAGTCTGATTATGTTCTTTAGGCGTGCCATTTTGTAAAATATTTTCTTAATGCTTTTTAAAACAGTAGCAGAAATCTTGCTTATGTTTTAAATTGCATCCGTTTTTGATAAATTTATTGATCTGTTTATGTTTAACTTCAAGATACTATTCCGGACATTTCTTCTTTTATCATTTATAATACCATGCACGGCACTATCCCAGTCTCTGTCAAAGGTCCATTTTTCAACACTTTACGGACTCAGGACCGACAGTCTGACTCTTTCGGACAGTACCGGATTATCTATTAAACGGGAAAAACCTGTTTTAAGTTTCCGTCTTGATGAAAAAATGATGTCTTCAGGCGAGGCAGAGCTTACGCTTACAGCCGACGGTTATTTGCTTCAGTTCGGCAATTCGGTCCGTTTAAAGGTAAATCAGCCCTCCGATGACCCGCGAGGCTGGCAATGCGATGTGGAATTTGAGAATATTTCTGCCGATACTGTTACAATAAGCAATGTGCTTCCCTTTGGATCCGACAGTGCATCAGTGTCTATAAGCGGAATGGGACCCGACAATCCGGTAAGGGCCTGGCTTTCGCGCCCGGGATACAGCCCGGTAAGAGTGATACTGCCCGATAATGCATGGGAGCTTGGCTATTCCTCCTTCGATGTTCGGAACGGAATTTCGGTTTGCGCCGTTTCCAGGCGCATGGCTACTGCAGGAGGTATTGAAAGGAGATACGAAACACTGTTGCCGCCCAAGGCGAAGGTCAGTTACAGGATTTATGCCGGTATATTCAGGGGCGACTGGCAGAATGGCCTGAAACTGATATTCAGGGACAGATTCCTGTATGATATCAACGAATTTGACAATACTTTCTATCAGCGACCCGATCTGGCCTGGATAAGGGAAAGTTACCTGATAGTGCTTCAGACGGCATGGGACAGGGAGTTCTTTGACCGTTCGGCAGGCATATACACTTTTTCGGATCTGCTCAGAATAGGGATAGACCAGTTCGGCCATATCGATGCTTACGGGATATGGCCAACATGGCCGCGACTGGGCCTGGATCATCGCAATCAGTGGGATCTCTACAGGGATCTGCCGGGAGGCATCAGGCAACTCCGTATTTTCGGAGGACTGGCCCGTCAGAACAATACCAGACTGTTTATTTCCTGCAATCCATGGGATGCCGGCGCCAGACCTGAAGGTCATATTAAAGAGATGGCTGGACTTATTGAAGAAGCCGAAGCCGACGGCGTCTTTCTCGATACCGGGGGTGGTTTGAGCCGCCGGCTTCAATCGGTAGCAGACAGTGTCCGCGGTGGAGTGATTATGTATTCCGAAGGTATGCCTGTACCGGCTGATATGCCCGGCATAATTTCAGGAAGAGTTCATAATGATATCTTCCTCAGTCCCGAATTAAACCTTAACAAGCTGATAAAACCCGACTTCTCCATATTCAGGGTGTGTGATGTGGGAGAAGACATACTTCATCGTGAAATTGCTATCTCCTTCTTTAATGGCTATGGGACCGAACTGAACCTTTTCCGTCCGGGAGGAAGGGATGAAAACTATCAGAAGGATCTGGATTTTCTGGCAGCCACGACTTTCATCCTGCGCCAGAACAATGACGCCTTCCTTGACAAGGACTGGACTCCCCTGATTGGAACCCAGGCCGACAGAATATATGTGAACAGGTGGAGGGCAGGGGAGAAGACCATTTTTACGGTATTGAACATGAGGCCTGAAGGCTTTGAGGGCAAACTGTTCAGAATCGAAGGAAACATTGCACGGCATTATGTGTCGCTCTGGAATCATGAGAATATTATCCCGGTCACTGAAGGAGGGACGACCTGGCTGACCGCAAGTGCAGAAGGCTGGCCGGCTTCAGCCTCCGGTACACGCGGGGAGGGATCGGTGGATTGCATTGCTGAATTTCCCCTTCTGCTGGGCTCAAAACTCAAAGGAGACTCACTTATTCTCCGGTCGGCAGGCGATAACAGGGTGCTGGTCTGGAAGGGAAATCCTTCAAATTCCACGGTTCTTAGGGAATTCCGCTTTGAGAGAGACACAATAATCAGCCTAAGGCAACTCTTTGGTTACTACCAGGGAAAGATAGTGGTACAGCTTCTCAACGGCAAAAACCTTCTTGACGAAAATATCCATTATCTCAGCGGAGGAAGACCATGGATGGTCAGCACCGTGGAACGGACCGTAAGGGCAAGCGGCATTGCCCCGGATATGGTACTGATCCCGGGCACCGAGTTCACATATGAACTAAGTGCCGACGAGGATATCATTCCATATCCGGGGCTAAACGGCCTGACAGTATCCGTCGACAGCTTCCTGATTGACAAATACCCGGTGACCAATGCCCGGT
>LSQX01146914.1_pt1 | contig 16696 bp, 16 predicted proteins | sample 654561 | NCBI WGS metagenome assembly LSQX01 (sample SAMN04489861, study PRJNA283612) | anaerobic digester metagenome | isolation source: 4 biogas reactors fed with cattle manure at either 37C or 55C with and... | place: Denmark: Kongens Lyngby | collected 2014
GCGATAGTTTGACATCGGCGCGCGCATATAGACGAAGAACCAGAGAATTCCCTTGCATCCGCAGGCTGCGGCGGCGCTGAGCTGCCAGCGCAGATCGTCTTCGTTCGGTTCGCGGTAGCGGTAATGGCCGACCGAAAGCAGCGTCGTCCAGAGAGGGAGCTTCGCGGCTTTAGCTGCGTCGGAGTAATACTTCAGGTTGAGGAAGAAGTGGTTGGTGCCGTCCTCTTCCGGGTTCATCTGGGTGTAGCAGTCATAGCAGAGCATTTTGAATTTGCCGTTGTCCGCCATATGGGATGCCCATTCGGAAAATGTATCGAAATGAAGTATCGACTGCTCTATCCCATGCCAGTAAGGCAGGAAGTTGATGAAAGGGGTGAGCTCGGGAGCGATTTCGAGCTGGATTTTATTCGCAATTATGCAGGACTGAAAGTCTTTCTCGGTCGACGGCTCGTCTCCGATATGAAAACCGATGGTCGCCGGGTGACGCCCGAAATCTTCGCAGGCTTCGGCAAAGCGTTTCCGATATTCTTCGGGGTTGTCCGCAGCTCCGTACCACCTGGCGCGGGAGTCGCAGATAATGGCTTTAAGTCCATTTTCTTCGCAGGCATCGAGTATATCGAGCATATCCTGTTTTTTTGAATGAGCCGGATTGTATTCCGGGCTCATCGCGAAGCTCATTCCGAGGTCTTTCCAGTCAAGAACATCCTTCTTTTTAAGGTCTCCGGTGCTTGTATAGTTCCAGAAACCTATCGGATATTTTTCCATAATGAACTCACTCCTTCGGTTATGAACGTTTTTCTGTTTATATGTTTTTATCAGCCCACGCCGTATTCTTCAGCCGGGAGAAGGTAGATTGTATAGTTTTTGTTGTTGCCGGGATATGCGTATTCTTTTGTTCCGGATTTGTCCATGAATACCGAGTAATAGCCGTAAACGGCTTCATACGGCAGATATTCCCAGGATTTCGGAACTTTTACGATGTGGCGGCTGAATTCAAGTTTGCCGTCGTCGTTGTATTCGCCGATAAGCACGGTCACGATGCGGAGTTTCTTGCCCCACTCGGCAAAGAGATCGAAGAGCGGGTCTTCGTTGTCCATCTCGTCGTAATACGCGTAGATGGTGCCGGAAGTGTAGTCGGAAGTGTAGTCGGAGCTGCCCTCGTCATCTTCGTAATCTTCGGCGGGGGTGTAGTAATAGCTGTAGTAGTATGAGTTTTCGATTATCTCGAATGTATCGCGGTCAATAATATAGGCGTCGCTGTTGTTTTCGCCGTAACCTTCTTCGTAATAATCGTAATAAGAGCCGAAATGATATTTATCGGCGGATTCTCCCGAGTAGCTGACTTCATCGGCGCAGCGGTCTTCTACCAACGAATAATCAAAGATATCATAGTCGTCGTCGTCTTCGAGAAGCGAGGAGTTGACCTTGATCACGCCATCTTCGTCTTCGTAGAAGTCGAAGCCTTTGTAATGAGCGCTGTAGGAGTCGTAATAGTCATCCTCAAGCGTGCCGGAATAAGCGATATAGGAAAGTTCGCCGTTGTAGTCAAGATAAAATGTGTCTCTTATCGTGCCGTCGTCATATTCGAGATGGTAGAATATGTTGTCGTATTTATCGAGCAGGACCGACAGGCGGTTCGCTTCGGTGATCTCGTCAAGGTCATATTCGATCTCGGTTGAGGGCAATTCAAAATCGGACAGAATATATTTGGGGCGGATAGCTGCGCTCAGTCTTGATGTGGAGCGCTTGTTTTCTTTAAATACGAAAGTAAAATCATAGCAATAATAGCTTTCGTCTTCATCGTTGAACAGCACATAATAATATGCTTCGACCTCATTGTCATCGGAATAATCGATCTCGAAGTCTTCTTCGTCGGAGCCGTTGTATTCATCGATGTAAGACCGTCTGAACGGGAAACTGTATGTTTCGGTTCCGTCCTTCTTTTCTACTACGACTTCACCGTATTCGATCATATCGTCGGTCGGAGCGATAAATTTGGAGCCGGGATTGAAAACTTCCTGAGCTGCCGAAACCTGATCTTTCGTCAGATACTCGGCGCCTTCGTTTTCATACATCCACTGCCAGTACGATGTAACGGCATACCAAATAAATGTAGTGTCGCCGAGGTCGACTTTTTCGTAGTCGGTGTATCCGGCGAGTGCGGAGGAAAGCGCGAAGGCATAAGGAGTGACATACTCAACAAAGTCATCCTCGCTGCCGGCAAAAACGGCTGCGGTGCAGTTGAAGAGCATCGCCGCTGCCATCAGAATCGCAAGCAAGATCTTTTTGTTTTTTCTCATTTGTTTTTGTCCTTTCTGTTTTCACGGAGATTTTATTTAAAAAAACTCTTTTATATTATGCAAAAACCGATGCGGCAGGATATTGCGAAATGCCGCTGTTTTAAGTATCAGTTTGATTCAAACGGGAGAAGATAAATCGTATAACTTTTGTTGCTGCCGGGATATACGTATTTTTTTGTTGCGGCTTTATCCATAAATACGGCGTATTTTCCGTGATAAGCCTCATGCGGGAGATATTCCCAGGTTCCGGGAATCTTGAAAGTAAAACGGGTGTATTCAAGCTTGCCGTCATCCCTGTATTCGCCGAAAATAACGGTTACGGTTCGAAGCTTATTCTTCCAATCGGCAAGGGGAGAGAACAGATCCTTGTGTTCTTCTGTGTCTATTTCATCATAATAAGCATAAACGGTTCCGCTGTTATAATCGAAAATGCCCTCTTCGGCTTCGATTTCATATTCGGCTTCGGTAAAGTAACTTGTAAAATACGTTTTTTCGACAACTTCAAAAGTTTCGCGGTCGATCACATATGTGTCGCTGTGATATTCGCCGCTGCCATGAGAATCACGAGAAAAATCTTTTTGTTCTTGCTCATTTGTTTTTGTCTTTTCTGATTTTTTCGGGATATTCCTTGTAAAATGCCTTGTCGTTCGTCCGCTTTTATTATATCTTATATAAATATGTTTGTCAATCCTTTTGCGAAAATTAAAAATATCTTTACACAAATTCAGTTTGCCGACGTTTAACTTTTTTTGTTCTGTTCACCAAAACGGCGCAAAAAAACCGCGGAACATACAAGTCCCGCGGATAATGACATATAGCTGCGGCAATGTTAAATCAAGTTACGGAGTTTTCTGTCTCAGCGATTTAAGATAATTCAGTTTGTAAAGTTATCGAAGTATCCCTGTATCAGTACTACCGGGGTTCCCTTGTCGCCGCTGCCGCTTGTGAGGTCGCAGAGGGATCCGATAAGGTCGGCAAGCTGGCGCGGGGTGGTTCCTTCGGATGACATTTTTCCTTTGAGCGAATTGTCCTTTTCTTTGATGCTTGCGGAAATCGCCTCTTTCAGCTCGTCGCCTTTAAGGTCTTTGAAATCATTATCGGCGAGATATTTGAGCTTTAGTTCGTTGGGAGTTCCGATAAGTCCCTCGGTAAAGGCCGGGGATACCACCGGGTCGGCGAGTTCCCAGATTTTGCCTTTCGGATCCTTGAAAGCGCCGTCGCCGTATACCATTACTTCGACGTGTTTTCCGGTCGCATCGGCGATCTTTTTCTGAATTTCTTCGACTATCGGCTGGCAGCTTCGCGGGAAAAGCTTGACGCTGTCTTCCGTAGCTTTATTGGAACCTAAAAGACCGTAGTTTTCGTTATGGCCGCTGCCGTTAATCGATTCGGTAAGGATATCGTCGAGCCCGAGGACGATCCTCGCTCCGCCATCCCTGAGAATACGCTTGGTGCGGGCGCGGGTATGAACATCGCAGGTAATCACGACATCGGTATAGTCAAGTATCGTTTTGGGACGGTTGGCGAAAATGATTTCGCATTCCGCGCCGCATTCTTTGATTATTTCTTCATAATATCCGACATAGTCGATTCCGGTAAATTCATGTCTGACAACTCCGAAGAGCTCGCGATAGCGCTCGAGAGTGAGAACGTCGCTGTACGGGTTGACATCGGTTGCATCGATCATATCGAGGCTGACAAGCTCGTTTCCGACTTCGTCGGACGGATATGAGAGCATCAGAACTATCTTCTTTGCGCCTTTGGCCATTCCGCGCAGGCAGACGGCAAAGCGGTTGCGGGAAAGTATCGGGAAAATGACCCCGACGGTTTCGCCGCCGGTTTTTCTCCTGACATCTTCAGCTATATCATCGACTGTGGCGTAATTCCCCTGCGCGCGGGCTACGATAGACTCGGTCATGGCAATGACATCGCGGTCGCGGAGCTCAAATCCGTCGAACTCCGCCGCTTCAAGTACCGCTTTCGGAACGAGCTGCGCGAGATCGTCCCCTTTGCGGATTATCGGACAGCGGATACCCATTGAAACAGTACCGACACGGCGCTCTTTTTTATCCATTTTGATGAGTCCCTCCTGAAATTGATCGGGCGCGGCTTTTCGCCGCTCCGCAAAAATAACAATTAATTATATCTTATTTTCCCGCCGATTTCAATGTAAAATTGATGTATAATCATTAACAATTTTTCATTCGGCGCCGCCGCTCTTTTCGTCATCGCGGTCGAGATTTGACAGAAGAGCTCCGTGAAATTCCGGAAAAGCGCGTTTCAGATTCACTATTCCGCCTTCTCTGCGAGTAAAGCAATGTTCCGATTCTCCTTCGAATACTTCATTGCCGCCGCTTGTCATTTTATACGAGAGCTTCATTCTGACGCCGGTCGCAAGCGACAGTTTCACCGCAACTCTGACTTCTTCGGGAAAGACCGCCGGCTTTATATACCTGCAGGACAGCGAAACCACCGGCGATACCACACCGACCTTTTCAAAGGTTTCAAGCCCGAAGCCGTTTTCGTAAAGCCAGGCACACCTCGCTTCTTCCATCCATCTGATATAATTGGAGTGATGGACGATTCCCATCTGATCCGTTTCGTAATACTGAACTTTATGACAGTAAATAAATTCCGCAGCCATTTCCAGTCCTCATTTATGCCGGTATACTTTTTTGTCGAGCGCGAAAACCCGCTGACTGAAGGTGCCCGGTTCGATCGAGTCAAGCGTGGTTCTGTATATTTCAAGGCGGCTGTCGGTAAGGTCGATCATAGACAGAAGCTCCGCTTCCGCCGTCATAGGAACTACCGCCGCGCCGAATTCCGGTTTGCCGTGGTGGGATAGCAGCATATGTTTTAAAAGCAGCGTTTTTTCGTAACCGACGCCCAGTTCGGCGGCGGCCTTCTCGGTTTCCTCGGCGCCCAGAACCGGATGACCGATAAGCTGGCCTTCAACCGTGTATTCCGAGACAAGACCGAGGTCGGAGATCGAAAATTCTTCCCGCTTTGCCAGATCGTGCATCAGCGTTCCGCAGAGCAGCAGATCTCTGTCCACAAATGACGAATACAGTCCCGCAAGAAAATCCGCGATTCGAAGCATATTCAGCGTATGCATCAGAAGACCGCCGGGGAATGCATGATGCACGCTCTTTGCCGCCGGTATCAGCCGGAGCGCCGACGCCTGTCTTTCAAAAACATACTCGGCAAGCGAGCGGTATTCGATATCTGCCATCGAAGCTATCAGAGAGCGTATCTCGTTTTCGGCGGCATCGATATCAATCGGCGCGGTTTCGGTGAGGGCGGATCTGTCGTAGGTTTCTCCCTCTGCCAGCAAAGCAATCTGAGACGCTATCATCTGAAGCGAGCCCTGGTATTCCGAGACTTTTCCGCGGAGTTTGACAACCTTTCCGGAATCGGACGGAGTGAGCGGCCCCGAGTAATCCCACATTTTAATATCCATCTGTCCGGTTTTGTCGGCGATGTTGCCGGCAAAATACGGTTTGCCGGTGGATGAGGTGCGTACAGCGGAATCTTTCAATATATAACAGCCTTCAATGTCGTCTCCGCTTTTGATCTCGATTATCGGCTTCTGAATATCCATATATTTTCCTCTCGTATAAGACTTATATATATAATACCACCGAAATTAAAACTGGATATAAACAAATGTATGCCGTGAAACAAATAACGCTGATTTTTATTAAATTCCTTCGCGGCTGTTGCATTTCCAGGCGGTTTCTGGTATAATATTCAAGGCTGCGCCGTGCGCGGGAGGGTCGTTCGGCGGGCTGTAATTATTATATATAAAGGAAAAACGATAAAATGCATCTTTTCTGTCTTGACCTTGAAGGAGTTTTGGTTCCGGAAATCTGGATTGCCTTTTCCGAAGCGAGCGGGATTCCGGAGCTGCGGCGCACCACCCGCGACGAGCCTGATTACGACAAGCTTATGCGCTGGAGACTAAGTATACTTAAAGAGCATGGTCTCGGGCTTTCGGAAATCCAAAATGTTATCAGAACGATCGACCCGCTTGACGGCGCCGTGGAGTTCCTCGACGAGCTGCGCACTCTTGCTCAGGTAGTCATTTTAAGCGATACATTTACCCAATTCGCCGCGCCGCTGATAGAAAAATTGGGAAGACCGACAATTTTCTGCAACTCGCTGCAGGTCGCTCCGGACGGTGAAATAACCGGTTACAAGATGCGGATAAAGGACAGCAAGCTTTCGACCGTCAAGGCGCTGCAATCGGTAGGATTCGACACGATAGCCGTCGGAGACAGCTACAATGATCTTGCGATGATCCGCGCCGGAAAATCCGGTTTCCTGTTCAAGTCGACAGAGAAAATAAAAGCTGACAATCCCGATTTGCCGGCGTTTGAAGAATTCGGCGAGCTGATGTCGGCGCTCAAAAAAGCCATATCATAAAGCCTGCCGCGGTAAAAACCGCGGCTTTTTTGTCAGTTTTTATAATGTTTTGCGCAGATGCCGCAGGCGCTGTATCCCTGCGCCAAAAGGTCATAAATTCCCTGAATGTCATCAAGTTCGACAACCAATCGGTTTTCGTCCTTGATTTTTTTCGCCGCGCGGCAGTTTGCGTCCAGATGCAGGCACATTGTAGAGGTGTTCAGGATAATCGTTATTTTGTTGCTTTTTTCGAGATTTTCCCGGTTCGGTGGTTCGGTTTCGGGTATCGGCGCCGGTTCTTCCGGCCGAATTGCGGGAGGCGGTGTTTGCTCCGGCGTCTCCGCGCGGCGGCAGTATTCGCATTTTACATACCCCAGCGCTTCGAGCTCCGCGAGATCGGCAATCATGCCTTCCCAGCGGTTTTCGGCGCTGATTTTTTCTGCATAAGCGCACGCAGTGGTGTGGTATTTTCCGGTGTTCAGGTTTACAGCCACCTTTATCTCGCCCGGTGTCAGCCGCATCAGTGCGTCTGCCGATGCTTCCATCGGCGATGCCGGCGGATTTTCCTTTGGCGGTGCTGTTGTTTCTCCCGGTTTTTCCTCAGACCGAGGCGGGACTTGGGCGGCCGGCGCATATGCGCCGGAAAGCGAATCTGAGGGAAGATCTTCGGTATCCTGCGAATGCTTCAGGCACCACGAACAGACGACATAGCCGTATTTTTGAAGGTTCGCTTCGCTTATTCTGCGGACCTGGCGGTTTTCATCGGATATCTTCGCAGCATAAGGACAGTCCGCGTAAAGATGATATTTCCCGGTCGAATGATTTATTATAAGCTCCGCCGCCGATTCCTCTTCGGGGATGGAGGAAAGCGGGTCGTCGGAGGAAGATGTGTCAGCTGCCGGAAGTGCGGATTCGGAGGAAGCGGTTTCGGGGGTAATTTCGGTCGGATTTTCGGGGATATCGGGGACAAAAGGCTCTTGAAGCATAGCATTTGCGGATTCGGCGAATTCTTCCGGGCTTTGCGGCGGATTGCCGGGCATTGTTTGCGCAATATAATCGTTCGCCGACATCGCCGTAATCGCGGTTGTCGCGGGGGTTATCTCAATTTCAACCGCGCGGTTATCTGCGCAGGATGTTAACAACAGGATGAGAGCCGCGAAAAGGGCGGTTGATTTCCGGCGCATTTGCTTTCCTCCTTTCCGGCCAGACGCTAAAAAGGAGCCTTTGGGCTCCGATGATATAAACTGACGTTATTGCTGCCTTTTCAGATACTTATATCACAGCAGTGAAGACGGCAATAAATAAATGATTATAATAAATTGCAGCATTGGTATCAACCTGACATTTTTATTATACCACTTCGGGTTTTAGATGTCAAGATGTTTGGTGTTCGAAAATATTCATCTTGTAGTATTACAATAGATGTTATCCGCGCTTATTGTAATTGCAGAACTTTCCCCAATGATTTCCTAATTTACTTATTTCTCTTTTTTCCGTAAATCGACTCAAGTATGATATACAAAGCGCCGAATAGAACTCCCGCTACCGGCCAGATAATCCAGCTTCGCTGCCAGTCCATAGTGATAAAGCTGTAAGCGAGGTATATGGATGTCGCGACAAGCCAATAGACGCCTATGAACGGTTTTATCTTTTTTAACAACGCTTTTTTGTCGGGATGATAATCATTTTCCTGCAGAAGTCTCGAATACGCGCCGCGGACAATGCCGGCACTGACAAAGAGATACACCGCAAACGCTATGATTGCCATACCTGCGGCGATTACGGCATATTCGCTTACATGAATCAGGTCCGGAAGAAAATCCGATGCCACAAAGACGGTCAAGGCGACAATGCAAAGAACGACGCCGATTACAATGTGTATGGCGAATTTCGGCATGAAGTTCTGAAGCCGTTCTTTCACCATGCCGTCAATGCCGTATGCCGTTTCAAACGGTTCATTATCCATCCACTCAAAGGCTTTGAGTTTAAATGCGTTCAGAAGAAACAGCGCGACGGCGCCGGCAACGATGAACGCGGCAATAATAAAGCCGAGCGGTTCCGCAACAGAATACTCACTCCAGATGCCGGACAGGATCGGAGCGATAACCGCCATGATGCAGAGCCATACCCCGAAAGCGATCGGCCTTGCACTGCGCAGTCTTGCGCCGAGAAATGCGTTTGCTTCTTCCATACTCAGCCTGCGGAGAGAACTTCCGGATTCTTCCGCCTTTTCCGGGACAACTTCGGATTCGATCTCATCTTTTACAAGATAGTCGGTGCTGACTCCGAAGAGATTGCTCATTGCGATAATCCGTTCAAGGTCGGGCGTGCTCTGCGCGCCTTCCCATTTGGAAATCGCCTGTCTGCTTACACCTAACTTTTCGGCAAGCTCTTCCTGCGACCAGTTGTTCTGCTTGCGAAGTTCGATGATTTTGTCTGCCAAGATCATAATTTTCACCTCATTTAAAATCTGCCTTTTCGGCTTTTCGTGACTATATTATAGCCGAAACGGCGGTTGCATACTACCAAGCGAACCTTGAACTTTCGCAACGGACGGTTGCAGCCGCCGTTTTTTATGCTACGGCGATGAAGCAGACTCGATAATAGGGCTCATTTTAATCCGGGCAGCGGTTTTCGGCGAACGGGATTTATTTCAAACCCCGTCGAGTTCTATCTTGAATACGGCTACTCCGTCGGGCGCGACTTTGTTGAAGAATTCCACGCGCTTTTCTGAGAAGGGGAAATCTTCCTCGTATCTGGCGACATAATCAAGTTTTTCTTCAATGGCGTATTTTGCCGGAAGTATCGGAAAGTCGGTGATATTCGTGACTTTGCGGATAGGATACCGCGACTGAACGTGAAGATCGTTGTAGTATTCCGCATAGGGATTATAGACATAGAGCAGATAGCTTCCGTCGCTGCGGCGCATGAGCGTATACGGCAGGTTGACCGTCAGCGGGTCTGTCTGTTTTTGCAGCCTTATAAAGATTTCTTTTAATGCTTCAAGGAAGCCCAGAGAAATCTTGCTGAAATAGAGAATATCGCCGAAATCTAGAAAATCGCCCTTGACCCTTGGGAAGGGAGTATAGTTCTCCGGCACCCATTTAAGGTCGCCCTGATATTCGGCGCGGGTATCCGGTTTATCGGGATATGAGTCCAGACCGGCAAACAAATCGGTTTCGGCGGCGGAGGAATTTAATATATCATCCGGGATAAACGCAAAGAGCTGCTGCGGATAGCGGACGTTTTTATCGGTGAGTTTATACTGCGGGTAAAGCGGCTCGTTCGTCCAGTCGAAATCCGCCGGAACGGTGCCGACGACAGCGTCCTTGTATTCTCGCACCGACTGCTTTTCGCTTTCGCCTAAAAGGTCGTAATTCGGCACGAACAGGGGATTTTTAAGCCCGCCGAGCGATTCTGGCTTTGTAACTCCGCTGATGACAAGTCCGTAACGGCTGAGTTCGGTCAGATATTTATGCGGCGACCAGCGGCGGGCGGCGATATACTCGGGCAGGAGATTATTATGCGCCATTTCCGACCAGAGGATCATCGGGCCGGATATTTCTTCCAAATCATGGCTGTATGCGTATTCAAACCAACCGCGCAGAGTTTCCCACTGATCCGCCGTAACTCCGTCGGCAAGGCAGACCAAAAGACCGGATGCGGCTCTTTTTATCGGCTCGCCGCCTTTCAGCAGCTGATAGCCGAGCATTCTGTATGTCGTGCGCTCGAGACTTGCCGGGCGGTGCGCCAGCACGTCGTATTCTTCGGTCGAGTCCTTTACGCCTATCATGGTAAGCAGGTGTTCGGGGCCGATATGCGCGCTCATCAAAGGCACCATGGAAACAAGCTTGTGAAAAAGTTCGGGCTGACCGGGAGCGCGGACGCTGTCCGGCAGGACGTTGAGCGTTACGCTGTCAACTCCCGCTTCGATAAGCGCGGGCAGATCCATTCCGACGACATAGAGAGTTTCAAACGGATCGGTAAGATACGCTCCCAGAATCGAGACTTTCGCATCGATTTCGGCAAGAGAGGAACAAAGTTTTTTGAGAAAGCCGTTCCAGCGCCATGCCGAAAACCTTATCCAGCTCTCGCGGTGTTCTCCCCATATCCAGGTACGGCGGGCGTTTTGCTGTTCGGACGAATCGGAATCCATGCCTGCGGCGATATCTTCCGGCAGCTTAAGACCTGTGTGAGTTACGAATTGATCGACATAATCCGCCGAATAATCGCGAGCGGAGCAGCTTGCGGGGACGAGACAGAAGCAGTCTGACAGATGAACGCCGGCAAGTCCGTAGTCTTTCACGGCTTCACGGCATTTTTTTACAAAGAAATCCTCGTAATAGCTGCCGTCGTCGAGGCGTTTCAGCACGTTCATGAAAATGGAGTTTCGTTCGCCGTTTATAAAGACGCCCCGGTTTTCGGTCAGCCACTCTTTATGGTAGTAGTTGTTCATGCTGCGGCCCATAACGCTGAGATAGGCGGCGATATTATGCTCGCGGAGAACTTTTACAAGTCCGCGGAGGCGGTAATTTGTCCAGGTCTGGCGATAGCGCAGGTGATTCCGCGCGCAGCCGTATGACGCGCAGAAATCCGGCGGGAATACCGTTTCCTCGTCCATTCCGTTATGGAGATGGAATATATCCGGATGAAATACGAACAGCATAACCGCGTGCGGCTTCATTTTCATCCGTGACAGCAGCTCGCCGACTCCGTAGTCGTGCTGCGTTGCGTCGAACCCGAGCAGCTGCATCCAGAGATACAGCTTATCTCCGTCCCGCCAGGTGTGCAAAAATTCCGGCTGTTCGTTATGGTTATTTTCCATATTAATTTTTCAGCTCATGCGGCAGTTAAGCATAAGCCGACTGCCTCCCGATTTATGTTGTGATGTTAGTTGCTTGTTTATTATTATAAGGCAAAAAACAATGTTTGTCAATGATAAGTCGAACGCAAAACAACTTGGCCGGTTCAAAAAAGCCGCGGCAGAGCACTGCTTGATTAAAGTATGATAGATTTGCCGCGGTGTTTTATTGTCATAAACTTTCTTTTCCCGATTCATCAAGGATTTTATCGATGTTCTCATAAAAACAGGCGGGGGAAAGGTCATCGGACGGCGCGTTTTTGATGAGATACGACCGGAGCGCGTAGCAGAAAGCGCATTTTGTCGGGTAGCCGCCCTCATCCGGTATAAATCCGCGTTCTTTTGCGTATGAATACAGCGCGCCGACTCCCTTGTCTTTCAGAAGCGCCGCGGCGGGATACTTTTTCTCCGGGACATTTCCGTTAAGATAGTCTCTTGTATCAATCGAAAGACCGGGACAGCCGGCAGGAACGGCGTTGCCGTACAGGTCGAAGTGGCAGTGCTGCGGACGCATGATGTCCCGGCAGGGGGGAGAGCTTAAAAACGCCTTGTAGGGCTGTTTTTCATATATCTCCGATGCAATGGCGAGGGCGCGGCCGTTCATGCCGACGCCGTATTCGCGGGCGGTATCGGCGACATAATTCTTTCCTAAAATCCTTTCAAGCTCTTTGCGGCTGTATGTGCGGTTATGCTCAAGCTTTAAAAGACGGCGGAGAAAACGCTCCTGCCAGATGAAATAGTCAAATCCCTCTTCGTTCAGATGCCGCGCGAGATTGATCACGCGGTTAAGCGGGACATATTCGATGTGAAAAGGATCGGCGGAGATCATCACCGACTTGACGCCGCGCTTTGAAAGTTCATTGAGACGTTTTTTTACGATGCTGTCATCCTTTGCCCAGAATGCGTTTGTTTCTATATAGTCAATTGCTATGTTGTGCCGGTTCAACGATTCAATGAGCGTCAGAAGCGCCGTGAAGTTCATGAAAGGCTCTCCTCCGCCGATGTGAACGGATGTGGTTCCCGCTTCTCTAAGCAGCGCGGCGGTTCTTTCCGATTCGTCGGCTGTGATGAAGTCTTTCGGGCATGACGGGGAGGAGCCGAACATACAGTGGCGGCAGGCGGCGGTGCAGACATAGTTTGTGATAATTCCCGAATAATAAGGTGTGTTCATTTTGTTTCTCCGGATGTGATATTCTTGTTTAATTATACACGGAATATTGTTTTTTGTCAATCAAATTATAATCTGCCCGGTTGTGTTATGTTGATTTTCATAAATGATGATTGTCGGATATCATTTGAATTGAGCAGCATTAACGAAGTTATTATTTTAAGTATAGTTTACCCTCGGTTTACAAAATGTTTGCGATTGCTTTTTTAATGTGTGTTAAAATTTTCACGTACCGGGAAACGGATAAAGACCGTATAATTATTCAAGAAGACAGAAGATTAACAATGAAGAAAATCGCATCGGTCGCACTGATCTTTCTTTTGGCGGCAATGCTTGCCGTACAGAGCTTTGCGCTTCCCGCCCGTCCCGCAACCATCACGCTCCCCAAGGTCGGAGAGAACACGCCGGTTATCGACGGTGTGTTTGATCCTTTCGAAGGCTGGGGAGATCCGCTTGTTCACATCGACAACGATTCCTAAGCAAATTACGTCACCCGTCAGGACGATCCCTAACACACCACCGAGGATATAAAGGGATACTACAGATGAGATGAAAAGTGCTTCTACTTCTGCTGCGTCGTAAAAGACGCCGACCACGCCAACCCCTCCAACCCGGGCGATAACCCCTGGAAGGGCGACTCGATTCATTTTGACATTCAGACCGATCTTGCTTCGGAGGATCTTAACGACACCTCCAAGTACTGGTTCGCACTCTGCGACGACGGTTCGGTTTATTTCTTCAACGAGAAGATTGAACTCGTTGTCGGCGGAGAAGTTCTGAATGCCGACGGCGGCAACTACTGCCAGGCATACGCCGTAGTTCACGACGAAGCAACCGGAACCACCGTTTACGAAGTCGCGGTTCTCTGGGAATTCAACACTCCCGCCGGAACCAAGATCGAAAAGGGTTATGAATTCGTAACCGCGCAGAGAGTTATGGAAATGTCTGCCGATGATCTCGAACCCACTCAGTCAGTTCAGCTCTGCGGTTATGAAACCGACCCCAACAACACCGGAACGAAGTGGTTTGTAGCCACCCTCGGCGAAGCCGCGCCCGAAATAGTTATCGAAGCAGACCCCGCAGCCGAACCGGCTGCCGAGGCAGAAGCTCCGGCGGCTGACGCTGCCGCTCCCGTGGCAGAAGCCGCAGCTCCCGCGCAGGCCGCTCCCCAGACCTTTGACGCCGGCGTTATTGCCGTTGTCGCGGCGATAATTTCCGGAGCAGGCTACGCAATCTCGAAGAAAAAGAGATAAGAACGCATATTTTCTTCCGCGTCGAGTTATCGGCGCGGATTTTTCAATCCATCGAAAACACACGGCTGCCGCGACAGCCGTGTGTTATTTATTTTGCGAAGAGGATAATAATTTATTCCGCCGCCTTGAAATTGTATATCGGTTTCAAAATGTCGATTATATCGACCGACTCGCGGATGTCGTCTATTATATCGTCATATGATTTATACGCCATCGGGGCTTCGTCCAATGTGCTCTTGTTTATGGACGTTGTATAGATTCCGGACATCGATTCCTTATACTCATCCATGTCGAGAATCTCTTTTGCCATTGTTCTTGACATAATCCGGCCGGCGCCGTGCGGGGCGGAGAAGTTCCATTCGGGATTGCCCTTCCCTTTTGCAAGAATGCTTCCGTCCCTCATATTGAGCGGGATAAGCACAAGCTTACCTTTGTGCGCGGCGATGGCGCCTTTGCGGAGAATCATCTCGTCGGTGTTTATATAATTATGGATGGTATGGAAGGCGGACAGCGCCGTCATGCCGGTTCGCTCAAGGATAAGCTCCGCCATTTTTTCGCGGCTGCGCTTTGCGAATTTCTGACAAAGCTCGACGTCGTGCATATAGTCGTCCATATAGCTGCCGTAAAGGTAGCAGAGGTCTGCCGGGATATCCGGCTTCTTCGTTTTCCATTCCTTTTCCATGGCTTTCAGGGCGGCGTTAAGCTCCTTGCGGCGTCCCTGTTCTTTATAGGCGCGGATCATTTCCTCTTTCTTTTCGAAAAACTCGGCTTTTCCCGAATGCAGGTCAACAGCCAGCCGCTGATAGTACTCGGCAACCTGCGTGCCCAGATTGCGGCTGCCGGAATGGACGACCAGATATTTGTTGCCGTCCGACGCGGCGCCGATTTCGATAAAGTGATTTCCGCCGCCGAGAGTGCCGAGACTTCTTTCAAGGCGATTTGTATCTTTCAGTTCCCGATAACAGCGGAATTCGGTGAGATCGAAGCGCTCTTGCCGGCCGTCCCAGACATTTCTGCCGCCGGGGATGAAGTTTGCGGCCGCATCGACCGCGGCGCAGTCAATTTCTATATTGCCGAGCTCAACGGTATACATCCCGCAGCCGATATCGACGCCGACAATGTTGGGGACTACTTTGTCGACAATAGTCATGGTTGTGCCGATAGTACAGCCTTTTCCGGCGTGGACATCCGGCATTATCCGTATCTTCGATCCGCTTGTGAAATCGTGGTCGCACATTCTGCGGATTTGCTCGATGGCTTCTTCTTCGACGACCGACGCGTAGCATATCGCGGTGCTTACTCTTCCTTTAATCTCTAACATTGGGGCGCTCCTTTCTTTGGGATTTGGCTGCATGGTTTTCCCCCGTCGACTTTTTGAGAGGCGGGGGAGGGGGGTATTGAATTGTATGGCGATAACAGATGATATGGTTGATGGTTGAGTTTGAAATTTGGGTAGTTATTTCTCTGGGTGGTATATCAGAATATTTATCTGTCAAATTTTATTCATGATAATTTTATTTGTTTCTAAAAATATTTATTGGCTGGCCATTATGATTTTTCCATTCCATCCAACCATTATTAGAGCCACCAATAACAATCCAGCCGGCACTTGATGGCGAATTACAAACCACATCCTCAATTAATACACCGTTCTCATCAATTTTGGCGTTTTCCCTGATTTTAAGAGCGGATTTGTCCCGTGCAGGCGCACAAATACTACCTTTTAATACTTTAAAAATACCATTTTTAACCAATGCTTTCCCCTCGGTTTTTCCAAAACCTTTTACATTACGTTTCAAACAATATGTGCCATCGGGAATTAAACCGGGATCCGACTCCAATTTATGTTCTTTTACAGCTTCTTCGAATACTTCTTCTTTTGTCTTTTCTTCCGGATAAACCTGTTTTCCTTCGAATGAAGATAACAGCTGAATGACTATATCAATGTCAAGTGCAAATAATTCTGTATTAAGCACCTTGCTTTTACTGAATATTTCACCGAGAAGTTTTTCTTTTTCATCGTAATCATCAACTTCAATAGCAAACTCACGCTTGAAGCCTGTCACATTGGAATAGCCGTTTTTCTCTAATTGAATCATACGTGATTCAAAATTATTGCTGCCGGTTTTTCCTATTTTAATCAAACCGGGCACAACCGAAGTCATAACATATATTACACCTTTGCCATGTTTTATCCCCTTGTTATTTTTTAGCCTCAATCTGTCAGAAGTTTACTAAAATTATCAATTTATTGAATATTGGCCTTGATGTTTTTTATAATACAGATTAAACTCATTGCCCATACAATTCGGCGATGTTTAGTTTTCTTCGCCGGAAAAATTGTATTTCCAGTCGATCTTTAGTAGACACTCGTTGCCTCCATCAATATTTATCTTTTCTTTTTGTTCCCGTGTGCCGAAATAATGTACGGTTTTCAGAGAGTCGCAAGCGTAGAAAGCGGAATTACCAATGCTCGTTACACTGTCTGGGATGGTGATACTTGTAAGCGAACTACAGCCAGAAAAGGCGGAATAACCAATGCTCGTTACACTGTCCGGGATGGTAAAGCTTTTTTGAGATTTTTTAGGGGGGTAACAAACCAAAGTGGTTTTCTCCTTGTTATAAAGAACATCATCCACACTAGCATAGTGTTCATTTTTACCATTGACTGTGATACTTGTAAGCGAGCTACAGTCGGAAAAGGCGAAAT